>Ga0105044_10000070_pt1 | contig 101000 bp, 88 predicted proteins | sample MAT01_FD_78092 | JGI IMG/M metagenome (GOLD analysis project Ga0105044, IMG submission 78092) | Freshwater microbial communities from Lake Fryxell liftoff mats and glacier meltwater in Antarctica - MAT-01 | ecosystem: Environmental > Aquatic > Freshwater > Ice > Liftoff microbial mat | place...
TCGAGCGTGGCAAACGGTACAGGGTCTGCAACTCGACCCGCAGGTGCTGACGCTGGCCGATGCTGTCGGGGGTCATCGTGGTCTTGGTCGGACCCCAGACCGGGTAATTCTCGGGGCTGGTGTCCAGCAGCGGATCGACCGTCATCGTCCAGTTGAACCGCCGCACCGGAGCGCCAAGCTGCAGGTTGAGCAGAAACTTCAGCGCCCGGTCGAACACCCGCATCTCGTGCGCCAGCGGCACCGGCGCGTGCCATTCGTGAAACGACATGCCGATGTCGAAATCGAGACTCCAGTCGGCTTGCGTGGTGACCATCCCCGCTTCAAGCCACAGATTGTCGTCGCGCTGATCCTGCAAGGTGAAATCGCCCTGGGTCTGGCGGGTGATGTATTCCATCGGGCCGCAGGGCAGGGAGGTGTCATCCAGAAACGTGAACCTGTGTTCGATCTGCAGCGGCCGGTTGACCCAATGCCAGCGGGTGCCGTCCTTGTGCAGGCTGAACCACTGCGGATAGTCGCGCGCCTTGGCCTCCATGATCAGTTCCAGCAGGTCCCATCCGGCCAGCGTCATGTGCGGCAGCGACTGGCAGCGCAGCGGGTCGTCTGCCAGCACCAGGGCGCGGTCGCGCATCTCGGCAACATAATGTTCATCGACGTCGAACATGTGTTCGAACACCGATCCCGGGCGGCCCGGCAGATGCGGCTCCATGTTCACCGAATACATGTAATTGTCCTCGGCGAACGGAAACGGAAAGCGCCGGATCGCGGCGGCGGAATTGCGAAAGGTGAAATCGCCGCGAAAGGTTTCGTCGTTGAACTCCGGCCCGGTCGGCCCCTGCGCTGTGAACTCTTGCCCCATGGCCCCCCCTACCGGTCAAGCACGAGGGTCTGGCCCCCGAAGCGCGACACGCATGGCATGATCTTTTGCTGGCCCGCCTTCTGCGCGTCCGTCAGCCAGTGGTCGTTGTGCAGAATCTGGCCGTCGCAGCGCAGCACATCGGTTTCGCATTCGCCGCACGCCCCGCCCCGGCACAGATAGGGGGCGGCCACCCCGGCAGCCTCGATTGCCTCCAGCAGCGATTGCGCGGGGCCGACGGTCAGGGTCCGGCCCGACACGGCAAGCTGCACCGTGAAGGGCGCGCCAACCGGAGGGGCGAGAAACTCTTCGGAATGCACGGCGGACTTGTGCCATCCCATGGCTTCGGCGGTGCGGCGCACCCAGGCGATCATCGCCTTTGGCCCGCAGACATAGAGATGCGTTCCCAGCGGTTGCCCGGTCAGAAGGGCCGGCAGGTCGATCGCCTGCCCCTGATCGTCGAAATACAGCCGGACCCGGTCGCCGTGCCGCGCGGTCAGATCCCCTGCATAGGCGGCCAGCGCACGGCTGCGGGCGGCATAGTGCAACTCGAACAGGCCGCCTTGCGCCTGCAAGCCCGCAATCTGGCTGAGAAACGGGGTGATCCCGATGCCGCCGGCGAGCATCAGGTGCTTGCGCGCCCGGGCATCCAGCGGAAAGAGGTTGATCGGCGTGCTGACCACCATCGGCATCCCCGCCGTGACATGGCGGTGCAGAAACAGCGACCCGCCGCGCCCCGCCTCGTCGCGGCGCACCGAGATTTCATAACCCGATGGATCGGCGGGCGCGCTGGTCAGCGAATAGGGGTTCATCCGCCGCAATCCGTGGTCGTCCATCTCGACCACGATATGCGCCCCGCCGGAAAACACCGGCAGCGGCCCGCCATCCCGGCGCACGAAGCGCAAGCGCCGGATCAGCGGGTTGACCTCGACCACTTCGGCCACCGTCACCGGAATTTTCGGGGCGCCGACGCTCATTGGAACCGCACCACGGCAGGGGGCACTTGCCCCGGGTCTTCGGCGTCGATGTTTACCCCCTGAAACGCGGCGATCCGGCGCGAATAGTGGTCGCGCACGAACAGATGCAATCCGCAATGGCTGCATGCAAAGGGGTCGGTACGAACCGCTTCGGTGATGCCCTTGCAATGCACGCATTGCACCCGCCGCACCGTCGGGCCGCGATGTTCGGTCTGCACCGCCTGATAGGGCAGACCCGCCAGCACCACCTCGCGCAGCGCCTGCCCGATCAGGCCCTCGGTGCCTGCAAGGTAGACTTGCATCCCCATCTTCGCGTCGCCCAGCACCTTTTGCAGGCGGGGCAGGGCGGCGGCAAAGCTGGGGCAGCGGCGGAACTGCGCCGGTCCAAGCGCCTGCAACATCCCGGACTGGTCGCTACCGTCCGGCCCCGGAACATAGATGACATGCGCCCGCGCCAGCAGCCCCCGTGGGTTTTCCGTGAGGCCCAGCATGTCGATCACTGCCACCGCGCCCTCGCCATCCGCCACGAACAGATGCGAAAGCCCGGGTGCGGCCGTCAGCGTGCCATAAACCGGGCGGCTGCGGATCGAAGGCGGAAAGCTGGTCACCGGCCCGACCTCAACCCTGCGCAGTGCGGCGTTTTTTCTCGGTATCGTAGAACGGCATCGGATGGGTCGTCGCGGCAATCTCGCCGTGGGTGTCGCAGGCCACAACCAGCAGGGTGCCTGTGGTCGCGCAATCGGCCGGCAGCCGCGCGATGGCGACGGTGTGCTGGTTCAGGTCCGAATGCATGGCCTGCGTAACCACGCCCACCTGCACGCCATCACGCAACACCGCAGCACCGTTGCCCGGCGCCTTCTGCCCGGCCAGTTTCAGCCCCCAGATCCGGAACCGCTCGTGCCCTTTCAGCCGAAGATGCTCTTCTGCGCCGCGAAACCCGGTCTTGCCGGGCGAAACGGTGAAATCCAGCCCCAGTTCCCACAGGGTGTCGCCCGGGCCCTGATCGGCAAACGGATACATCTCGGAATTGTCGAACGGGAAGAACAGAAGGCAGCTTTCGGTGCGCAACAGGTCCAGCGTGGTGAACCGGCAGGGGATGATGCCCATTGCCGCGCCGTCGTCCAGAATGCGGTCCCAGATCATCGGCGCGTCCTGCCCGCGGCAGAACACCTCATAACCCCGCTCGCCGGTATATCCGGTGCGCGAAATCATCACCGGCTTGCCGAACAGCGCGGTCTGCATATGGGCAAAGTAGGGCAGCGCCCGGATGCCGCCCACATGACGCTCGAGAAAGTCCACCGCCAGCGGACCCTGCAAGGACAGGTTGTGCAGGTTGTCGTCGAACCGCACCGCGACATCGCGGCCAGTTGCCGCCATCGTCAGTTGTTCGTGCCCCTGACCCGAGCCGTGCACCACCATGAACGCATTCGGACCGGTGCGGTAGATTACGCAATCGTCGATGAACTTGCCCGCGTCGTTCAGCATCGTGGCATAGACCGACCGCCCGGGCATCAGCCGCTCGATGTTGCGCGTCGTGGCGCGGTCGATGATGTGGCTCGCGGCGGGGCCGGTGACGTGCAGCTTTTTCAGCCCCGACACATCCATCAGCCCGGCCTTGGTGCGGATCGCCATGTATTCCGCGTCGGGGTCGCCCGCGTAACTCCAGGCGGTGCCCATCCCGCTCCAGTCCTCCAGCGCGGAGCCGAGCGCACGGTGCCGGTCGCCGAGCGCCGAGAATCTCCAGGAATTTGTCATCAGGGCCCCGCACCGCAAACTTTACCCCCGCATTCTGAAAGGTTCAGGCCACGAAATCAACATTCTTGTGCAAAAAGGTTTCCTGTGAGGGAACGAACCCCGGAATAAGTCGCCCCGCAGCCCGCCCCCAACCTTGCCAGACAGGAAAAAAAGTTTCTTCTCAGTTGAGGTGCGGCGGCTTCGATGCTAGCGTCCCGGCAAAGCGTGATCAGGAGAAGCTGGATGTGCGGGATCGTCGGTCTGTTTCTCAAGGATGCCACGCTCGAGCCGCATCTGGGCGCGTTGCTGACCGATATGCTGATCACGATGACCGACCGCGGGCCGGACAGCGCCGGGATCGCGATTTATGGCAGGCCGACCCCGGGGCGGGCCAAGCTGACAGTGCAGTCGGCCCGGCCCGACCGGGATTTTCCAAACCTCGCCGATGACCTGTCGCGCGCCATTGCGGCAACGGTGACCGCTGAAATCAAGGACACCCATATCGTTCTGGACGTGCCCACAGACGAGATCGACGCCGCCCGCGGCGCCCTGCGCGGCCTGCGACCCGAGGCTCGGGTGATGAGTGCAGGAACCGGCATCGAGATTTACAAGGAAGTCGGCTTGCCGCGCGACGTGGCAGCGCGGTTCGATCTGGCGCAGATGACCGGCACTCATGGCATCGGTCACACCCGGATGGCCACCGAATCAGCCGTCACCACTCTGGGCGCGCACCCGTTCTCGACCGGGCCGGATCAATGTCTGGTTCACAACGGATCGCTGTCGAACCACAATACGGTGCGGCGCACCTTGCGCGCGGCCGGCATGACCTTCGAGACCGAGAACGATACCGAAGTCGCCGCTGCCTTCCTCAGCCACAAGCTGCACGAAGGCGCTGCACTGGGTGATGCGATGGCCGCGACCCTGACCGACCTCGACGGCTTTTTCACGTTTGTGGTCGGCACCAGGAACGGCTTCGGCGTGGTGCGCGACCCCATCGCCTGCAAGCCCGCCGTGATGGCCGAAACCGACCGATATGTGGCCTTCGGCTCGGAATACCGCGCGATGGTGGGCCTGCCCGGCATCGACGCCGCACGCGTGTGGGAGCCGGAGCCTGCCACCGTCTATTTCTGGGAACGCTGAACGATGCAGACCTTCGACCTTGCGGCGCAGGGGTTGCGCGCGCTGAACGCCACGCTGCACGGCCTGCGCGGGCAGACCAACCAGACAGCCTGGGATGTGGTGAACCCCAGGGGCGCGCATTCGATCGCGGTCGGTCTGGACGCGCCGGTCGATGTGACGGTCCACGGCTCGACCGGGTATTACTGCGCGGGGATGAACAAGCAGGCGACAGTGCGGATCAAGGGATCGGCGGGGCCAGGGGTGGCCGAGAACATGATGTCGGGCTCCGTGATCATCGACGGTGACGCCAGTCAGTACGCCGGGGCCACCGGCAACGGCGGGTTGCTGGTGATCAAGGGCAATGCCAGTTCGCGCTGCGGGATTTCGATGAAGGGCATCGAGATCGTGGTGCACGGCAACATCGGCCACATGTCAGCCTTCATGGCGCAATCGGGCACGCTGGTCGTGCTGGGCAATGCGGGCGAGGCGCTGGGCGACTCGCTGTACGAGGCGCGGCTGTTCGTGCGGGGGGCGGTGAAATCGCTGGGCGCCGACTGCATCGAGAAAGAGATGCGCCCCGAACATCTGGCGCTCCTGGCCGACCTTCTGGCGCGCGGCGAGGCCGGGGATCTGGCGAAACCCGAAGAATTCCGCCGCTACGGCTCGGCCCGCAAACTCTATACGTTCAACATCGACAACGCCGCATCCTACTGAGGTTCCATGAGCGATTTTCCCCACACGCCGCCGCGCCAGAGCTGGACCTTTTCACCGGACGTGAACGCGGAAATCCGGCGGGCGGCGGCGACGGGCATCTATGACATCCGCGGCGGCGGGTCGAAACGCCGCCTGCCGCATTTCGACGACCTGCTGTTTCTGGGGGCCTCGATCAGCCGCTATCCGCTGGAAGGCTACCGCGAGAAATGCGCAACCGATGTCTGGCTCGGCACCCGGCATGCGAAAACCCCGATCCATCTCGACATCCCCATCACTATTGCGGGCATGTCGTTCGGCGCGTTGTCCGGCCCGGCAAAAGAGGCGTTGGGGCGCGGCGCGACGGCGGCCGGCACCTCGACCACCACTGGCGACGGGGGGATGACCGAAGAGGAGCGCGGGCATTCGAAAACGCTTGTTTATCAGTATCTTCCCAGCCGCTATGGCATGAACCCCGACGACCTGCGCCGGGCGGACGCCATCGAGGTCGTGGTGGGACAGGGGGCCAAGCCGGGCGGCGGCGGTATGCTGCTGGGGCAAAAGATCAGCGACCGGGTGGCCGCGATGCGCAACCTGCCCAAAGGCATCGACCAGCGGTCGGCCTGCCGCCACCCCGACTGGACCGGCCCTGACGATCTGGAAATCAAGATCGCCGAACTGCGCGAGATCACCGACTGGGAAAAGCCGATCTACGTCAAGATCGGCGGGGCGCGGCCCTATTACGACACGGCGCTGGCCGTCAAGGCCGGGGCGGATGTGGTGGTGCTCGACGGGATGCAGGGCGGCACCGCCGCGACGCAGGATGTGTTCATCGAGAATGTCGGGATGCCTATTCTCGCCTGCATTCCGCAGGCGGTGAAGGCGCTGCAGGATCTGAACCAGCATCGCCGGGTGCAACTGATCGTGTCGGGCGGCATCCGGTCGGGCGCAGATGTGGCCAAGGCGCTGGCGCTTGGGGCCGATGCCTGTTCGATCGGCACCGCGGCGATGATCGCCCTGGGCGACAACGACCCGGTCTTCGAGGCGGAGTACAACGCGCTCGGCACCACGGCGGGGTCCTATGACGACTGGCACGAAGGGCGCGACCCGGCAGGCATCACGACGCAGGATCCCGCCCTTTACGGCCGGTTCGATCCGGTGCTCGGCGGGCGGCGGCTAAAGAACTACCTCAAGGTGATGACCCTTGAGGCGCAGACCATCGCCCGGGCCTGTGGCAAAAGCCACCTGCACAATCTGGAGCCGGAGGACCTGTGCGCGCTGACCATCGAAGCGGCGGCGATGTCGGGCGTGCCGCTGGCGGGAACCGACTGGGTGCCGGGCAGGACCGGCTTCTGACAACAACCAAGGGACAGGGGACCGTCGTGCCGCAGGATCTGGAAAGCTATGCCAAGGAAAAGGGCATCAAGTATTTCATGGTGTCGTATACCGATCTGTTCGGAGGTCAGCGCGCCAAACTGGTGCCGGCGCAGGCGATCAACGACATGGCGGTGGACGGGGCGGGTTTTGCCGGGTTTGCCACCTGGCTTGACCTGACCGCGGCGCATCCCGACATGATGGCGGTCCCCGACCCCGCATCGGTGATCCAGTTGCCGTGGAAGCCAGAGGTCGCCTGGCTCGCCTCCAATTGCGTGATGGAGGGCCGGCCGGTCGATCAGGCGCCACGCAACGTGCTGCGGCAGGTGGTGGCCGAAGCCGCCAGGGACGGTCTGCGGGTGAAAACCGGGGTCGAGCCCGAGTTTTTCCTGCTGACCCCCGAGGGCGACAGGGTGGCAGACCCCTACGACACGGCCGAAAAGCCCTGCTACGACCAGCAGGCCGTGATGCGGCGCTATGATGTGATTGCCGAGGTGTGCGACTACATGCTGGCGCTTGGCTGGGAGGCTTACCAGAACGACCACGAGGATGCCTGCGGCCAGTTCGAGATGAACTGGAAGTACGACGACGCGCTGCAGACCGCCGACAAGCACAGCTTTTTCAAGTTCATGATGAAGTCGGTCGCGGAAAAGCACGGGTTGCGGGCGACCTTCATGCCCAAACCGTTCAAGGGGCTGACCGGGTCGGGCTGCCATGTGCATATCTCGGTCTGGTCGCCAGCCGGGACGACCAACGCCTTCGCCGACCCGGCGCGCGACTTGGGTCTGTCCGAGCGCGGTCGCCACTTTCTGGGCGGGATCATGACGCATGCCTCGGCCCTCGCCGCGATCTGCAATCCGACGGTCAACAGCTACAAGCGCATCAACGCGCCGCGCACGTCGTCGGGGGCGACATGGGCGCCCAACACCGTTACCTGGACCGGCAATAACCGCACCCACATGGTGCGGGTGCCCGGCCCGGGGCGGTTCGAGTTGCGCCTGCCCGACGGCGCGGCCAACCCTTATCTGTTGCAGGCGGTGATCATCGCGGCCGGGCTGGACGGCGTGCGCCGCGCGGCGGACCCGGGCCCCCGGCACGACATCGACATGTATACCCAGGGCCACACGATCACCAACGCGCCGAAACTGCCGCTGAACCTTCTGGATGCGCTGCGCGACAATGACCGCGACACCACGCTGAAAGCCCTGATCGGCGAGGATTTCTCGGCAGCCTACCTCAAGCTCAAGCGGCAGGAATGGGACAGTTTCACTGCGCATTTCTCGCGGTGGGAGCATGACAACACGCTGGACATCTGAAGCCTGCCCCTGCCCGCATCGTTTGCCGGTGGAAGCCGGCGGCGGCAACTCGGAGCCGCCGGGCAGCAACAGGTGTCGACGACACAGGCCGTGACGCCGATGACCGGCGTCGTGCATCCGGGGTATTGCCCGGCGTGGCCTCCGCCATGGACGGACAGCCGGTCGAACCGGCTGCCGTCGCGCTGAACCCCGGTGCCTGTATTGAACACCGAGTCGAACACCGTGTCGAACACCTTGTGCGCCACGGCGATCCGTTCGCCGATCCCCAGCCTGCCGCCAGGACGACCTAGCTGTTACGGGTGCCGCCTTCGGATGATCGGCCTGCTCACGGGTCCCGATCAGCCCCATTACCGTTGGTCGCGGCAGCAAGACAGCCCGTGCCGTCGGGCCGGGTCGTCCGATCTTCCGGCACCCGGCTGACGGGGGTTTCGTCCTTGGGCGGGGCCGATCCTTGCGGGGCAGGGCTTGCAAAAGCCTGCGGCAAAACCGGCCGCAAGCGTCCGAAAGCTGGCTTGACGGCGTTGCTTCTTGCGGACCTGCGTCGCCCCCGGAACCGCAAGAACGTTTGCGGCAGCCATCGCCCGGCGCACCGAAATGCCGTGACACCGCTGATCCCATCTGTGACAATTCGCCATCCCGGTGCTATTGATTTGCCCTGCCCGGCGCGATACCGGCTTCCCGTGACCAAAGCCCTTGGAGGGCAGAATGGACCTGACCGACCCGCTGATCCTGGCGCGCCTGCAGTTTGCGTTCACTGTCAGTTTTCATATCATCTTTCCCGCGTTCTCGATCGGGCTCGCCAGTTATCTGGCTGTGCTGAACGGCCTGCACCTGTTGACCGGGCGGCATGTCTTTCTCGATCTGTTCGCGTACTGGAAAAAGATCTTCGCGGTGGCCTTCGGCATGGGCGTCGTGTCCGGCATCGTGATGAGCTATCAGTTCGGCACCAACTGGTCGGTATTTGCCGACAAGACCGGGCCGGTGCTGGGGCCGCTGATGGGCTACGAGGTGCTGTCGGCGTTCTTTCTGGAAGCGGGCTTTCTGGGGGTGATGCTGTTCGGCCGCGAGCGGGTTGGGCCGCGCCTGCATTTCTTTGCCACGCTGATGGTGGCCTTCGGTACCTTCATGTCGGCGTTCTGGATTCTGGCGGTCAATTCCTGGATGCAGACGCCGGCCGGTTACGCGATAAACGACGTCGGGCAGTTCGTGGTGGTGGACTGGTGGGCAGTGATCTTCAACCCGTCGTTCCCTTACCGTCTGGTGCACATGCTGCTCGCAGCCTACCTCACGACGGCGCTGGTGGTGGGGGCGGTGGGCGGGCTGCACCTGTTGCGCGATGCACGCAACACCGGCGCCCGCGTGATGTTCTCGATGGCAATGGCGATGCTGACCGTGGTCTCGCCGTTGCAGATCGTCGCCGGAGATTTTCACGGCGTCAACACGCTGGAACATCAGCCCGCCAAGGTCATGGCGATGGAAGGGCATTACGAAAGCCATCCCGATGGCGCGCCGCTGATCCTGTTCGGCATCCCCAACCCGGCGGAAAAGCGCATCGACTATGCGATAGAGATCCCCAAACTGTCATCGCTGATTTTGAAACACGACCTGAACGCACCGCTGGCCGGGCTCGACACCGTCGACGATGACAAGGAACCGCCGGTGGCCGTTTTGTTCTGGTCGTTCCGGCTGATGGTCGGCCTGGGGTTTGCCATGCTGGGTCTGGGGGTTTGGAGCCTCGCAGCGCGGGTCCGGGGCCGGCTTTATGACGCGGGGTGGCTGCACCGGGCCGCCGTGGCGATGGGGCCTGCCGGGTTCGTGGCCGTTCTGTCCGGGTGGATCACCACCGAAGTCGGCCGTCAGCCCTACACGGTCTATGGCCTGCTGACGACAGCGGAGTCTGCATCCAGCATCGGGGCGGCGGCGATCGGTGCCTCGCTGATCGCGTTCATCGTGGTGTATTTCGCGCTTTTCGGAGCCGGGACCTTCTACATGCTGCGGCTGATGAACCAACCGCCGCATCTGAATGAACCGGGGCTCGACCCCGACGAGCCGATCCGGGCGGGCGGCCTGATGCCCGCCCCCGCGATGGAAGCGACCGGCAACCTGCCGACTGACAGGGGAGCGCCGGCATGATCTTCGATCTTGCAACCGTCTGGGCGGGGCTGGTGGCCTTTGCGGTGCTCGCTTATGTCGTGCTCGACGGGTTCGATCTGGGGGTGGGGATCCTGTTCCCCCTCCTGTCCGAAGAGGCCGAGCGTGACGAGATGATGAACTCGGTCGCCCCGGTCTGGGACGGCAACGAAACCTGGCTGGTGTTGGGCGGCGGCGGGCTGTTTGCGGTATTTCCGCTGGCCTATGCGATCATCATGCCGGCGCTTTATGTGCCGATCATCGTCATGCTGCTGGGGCTGATCTTTCGCGGTGTGTCGTTCGAGTTTCGCTGGAAAACCCGGCGCGGCAAGTTCCTATGGGACTGGGGGTTCTTTCTTGGCTCGACCGTCGCCGCCTTTGCCCAAGGCGTTGCCCTCGGCGCGCTGGTGCAGGGGATCGAGGTCGAGGGCGGCGCCTATGCCGGCGGCTCGTGGGACTGGCTGACCCCGTTCAGCCTGTTGACCGGGGTGGCACTGGTGGTGGGCTATGCGTTGATCGGGGCGACCTGGCTGATCCTCAAGACCGAAGATCACGTCCAGTCCCGCGCCTATGCCGTGGCAAGACTTGCTGCCCCGCTGACTTTGGCGCTGATCGGCGTGGTCAGCCTTTGGACGCCGTTTCTGGATGCGGCCTATCTCGACCGCTGGTTCGGCTGGCCCAACTCGGCGTATGCGGCGCCGATCCCGCTGCTGGTGGCATTGGCCGCCTTTTTCCTGTGGAAGGGTTTGGCCCAACGGCACGAGATGACGCCGTTTCTGGCGGCGCAGGCGCTGTTCGTGCTCAGCTTCATCGGGCTCGGGATCAGCTTTTATCCCTACATCGTGCCGCGCAGCGTGACGATCCATGCCGCCGCCGCGCCCGACAACAGCCTGTCGTTCCTGTTGTGGGGGGCGGCTGTGCTGATCCCGCTGATTCTGACCTATACCGGCTATTCCTACTGGGTGTTTCGCGGCAAGGTAAAATCGGCCGGGGGGTATCACTGATGGCCCGGGCCCCGGGGCCACGTACGGCGCCGCCACGTTGGCACCGGCTGGCATGGTTCGCGGGCTACTGGCTGGCCAGTGTCGCTGCGCTGGCCGTGGTGGCCCATGCGATCCGTCTGGCGATCCTTTAGGCCGGGGTCTTTTCGCAGGCGACCGTTTGCGCTATCCAGCCGGCAGACCCGCGACAAGGACGCCTCTCATGACCTTTTCCCGCGCCATCAAGATCGCGCCGTCGATCCTCGCCGCCGATTTCGCCAATTTCGGGGCGGAGTGCCGCGCGGTCGAGGCAGAGGGGGCCGACTGGGTGCATGTCGATGTGATGGACGGGCATTTCGTACCCAATCTTACGTTTGGCCCGGCGATGTGCGCTGCCCTGCGCCCACACATCCGGGGGGTGATGGATGTGCATCTGATGATCGCTCCGGTCGACCCGTTCGTCGAGGCGTTTGCCCGGGCCGGAGCCGATGTGATCACGGCCCATGTCGAGGCGGGTCCGCACATCCACCGCACCCTGCAGGCGATCCGGGGCGCGGGCGTCCGGGCGGGGCTGGCGATCAACCCCGGCACGCCCGCCTGCGTGCTGGAGCCGCTGCTGGACATCGTCGATCTGGTCTGCGTGATGACAGTGAACCCCGGTTTCGGTGGTCAGGCGTTTCTTGCGCCGCAGCTTGCAAAGGTGGCGCAGGTGCGCGCGTTGATCGGGGATCGTCCGGTGCACATCGAGATCGACGGCGGGGTCACGCTGGCCACGGCCCCGCTGGTGGCCGCTGCCGGCGCGGATGTCCTGGTCGCGGGGGCCTCGATCTTTCACGGCGGCTCGGCCGATGCGCCCGCAGCCTATGGCGCCAATATCCGCGCGCTGCGCCAGGCCGCCGAGGCGGGGTTGATCTGACCCCTTGGCCGGACGCGCCGCCCGATCGCACCTCGCGAGTTCTGATTTGATTTGCGCACCTCAGCAGACGTATACCTCGCAGCAGCAAGGCGGGGAATGCGATGTCGCGGCCGACCATCAACGATCTGGCTCTCGCGGCGGGCGTCAGTCTGGCCACGGTGGACCGCGTGTTGAATGCCCGCCAGGGGGTGCGGCAGGTCACGGTCGACCGGGTCTATGAGGCGATCGAAAAGATCGGCTTTGTCCGCGACCCGTTTGCTGCCAATCTGGCGCGGAAACGGGATTTTCGAGTGGTGGCCTTCGTGCCCTCGGGCGAGGGGCAATTCGTGTCCGAGGTGCGCGCCGCAGTGCGCAGCACCGCCTGCGCGGTCGCGGCAGAGCGGGTCGATCTGTCTCTGGAACAATTCGAACGCGACGACCCGCACGCCCTGGCCCGGCGGCTCGATCTGATCCGGGCGCTGGCGGTCGACGGGGTGGTGATGGTGGCGCTGGAAACCCCGCCGCTGCGCGACGCGGTGCGCCGCCTGCGTGAACGCGGGGTGCCCACGGCGGCCATCATTTCGGATCTGCCAAATACCCAGCGGGAATTTTTCATCGGAATCAACAACGTGGCGGCAGGTCGCACAGCCGGATCGCTGATGGCCAAGATCATCGGGCCGGGGCCCGCGCGGGTGGCGGTAATGACCGGGTCATTGCAGGCCCGCGACAGCGTCGAGCGCCGCCTGGGGTTCGATCAGGCGATGGCCGAAGGCAACCCCGCTGTCGTCGTTCTGCCGACCCTCGAAGGGCACGACGACGCCGGCAGTCTGGAGGCGACATTGCGACGGGTATTGGCCACGAATCCCGACCTGCGCGGCCTGTATTCGATGGGCGGCGGCAACCGGGTTCTGCTGGGCCTTCTGGCCGATCTTGGGCTTACCCGGCGCATTCGCGTCATCGCGCACGAACTGACCCAGACCACCCGCGACGGCCTGCGCCGAGACCGCCTGGACGCCGTCATCACCCAGGATCTGGGCCATATCCTGCGCAGCGCAATCCGAAAACTGCGCGCCGCCCGCGACCAGCGCCCGATTCTGGCCGAACAGGAACGCATCCGGATCGAAATTCTGGTCAAGGACAATCTCGACTGATCCGTGCCGAGCTGAGGTGCGCACCTCTGATGCGGCTTGACGTGAGGTGCGTACCTCAGATATCCAAAACCCAGCCCGGAAACATCGGCGATTCGAAGCCCCGGGATCACAGGGAGGATGCGTTATGAAGGCTCGGAATGCGGCGTTGGCGCTGGCCACGTTGTCCGTCTCGGCATTGGCGACCAATGCGGCGATGGCAGAGGAACTGACACTGTGCTGGGCGGCCTGGGACCCGGCAAACGCGCTGGTCGAATTGTCCAAGGACTTCGAGGCGCAATCCGGCCACACGATGAAATTCGAGTTCGTGCCGTGGCCCAACTTTGCCGACCGGATGCTGAACGAGTTGAACTCGGGTGGCAAACTCTGTGATCTGATGATCGGCGACAGCCAGTGGATCGGCGGCGCGGCGGAAAGCGGGCACTATGTCAAACTGAACGATTTCTTCGATGCCAACGACATCACGATGGATGATTTCGTGCCTGCCACGGTGACCGGATATTCCGAGTGGCCCAAGAACACCCCGAACTACTGGGCGCTGCCCGCCTTTGGCGACGTGGTCGGCTGGACCTATCGCAAGGATTGGTTCGAGCGTCCCGAACTTCAGGCCGAATTCAAAGAGAAGTATGGCCGCGATCTGGCCGCCCCGGCGACGTTTGCCGAACTCAAGGACATTGCCGAATTCTTTCAAGCCCGTGAAATCGACGGCAAGACGGTCTATGGCGCGTCGATCTATACCGAACGCGGGTCTGAAGGCATCACGATGGGTGCCATGGATGTGCTGTATTCCTTCGGTTTCAAATACGAAAACCCTGACAAACCTTATGACATGGCCGGTTTCGTGAACTCTGCCGGGTCGGTGGCGGGGCTGGAATTCTACAAGGCGCTGTACGACTGCTGCGTGCCGCCCGGTTCGTCAAACGGCTATATGGGCGAAGGGATCGACGCCTACAAATCCGGTCAGGTCGCGATGCAGATGAACTTTGCCTTCACCTGGCCGGGGTTCGAGGTTGACCCCAATGTCGGCGGCGGCAAGACCGGCTATCTGGTGAACCCCGCCGGCCCGGATGGCGAGCAATTCGCACAGCTTGGCGGTCAGGGGATTTCGGTCGTCTCGTATTCTGAAAAACAGGATGCGGCTCTGGAGTACATCAAATGGTTCGCGCAGCCTGCGGTGCAGGAAAAGTGGTGGAAAGCGGGCGGTTTCTCGTGCCTCAGGGCCGTGGTCGAGGCACCTGATTTCGCCTCAAGCCAGCCTTATGCGCAAACCTTTCTGGACTCGATGGCCATCGTGAAGGATTTCTGGGCGGAACCCGCCTATGCGACCCTGCTGCAAGATACCCAGAAGCGGTTCCACGATTACGTCGTTGCCGGCACCGGCACCGCCCAGGAGGCGCTGGATGGGCTGGTCGAAGACTGGACTGCGACCTTCGAGGAAGAAGGCAAACTCTGAACCGGCGCGCCCCCTTTCCGGTCGGAAAGGGGGCCACCGCTTCGGAAAACCCCCTGACACCGATTCTTGCGATCATCGGCCCTGCCACGCGGGTCAGGACATCCATGACCGTCGCCACCCGACGACCACCGCCTGAGGGCCCGACTTGACCGACGCACCCATCCTTCGTGTTGCCAAGGCCACTCCCCCGCACCTCGCGCGGCGGGTGCGGGGACTGTCGGACCGCGCCATCGCCTGGATTTTCGTGACGCCCACGATCTTGCTGCTGCTGGCGATCAACATCTTTCCGCTGATCTGGACGATCCGGCTCAGCCTGACCGATTTCCGCGCCAACCGCCCCAACCGCGAGGTCGAATGGGTCGGGCTGGAAAATTATCGCAGCATCCTGACCGACCCCGACATCTGGAACACGATGCAGGCCACGGCGCATTTCCTGATCTGGACGCTGGTGCTGCAGGTGTTGATCGGGTTCAGTCTCGCCTGGCTGATCAACCGCAAGTTCCGCGGGTCGGATATGTGGACGACGATCATCGTGCTGCCGATGATGCTGTCGCCCGCTGTCGTGGGCAACTTCTGGACCTTCTTCTATCAGCCGCAGATCGGCATCTTCAACTACATCGTCTCGTTCTTTTCCGGGGTCGATCCGGCATCGTTCTCGATGATCGGGTCCGTCACGCTTGCGCCCTGGGCCATCGTGATCGTCGATACCTGGATGTGGGCGCCGTTCGTGATGCTGATCTGTCTGGCCGGGCTGCGGTCCATTCCCGACTACATCTACGAGGCCGCCGAAATCGACCGTGCCTCGAAATGGCGGCAGTTCTGGACCATCACGATTCCCATGGTGCTGCCGTTCCTGATGCTGGCGGTGCTATTCCGCGGGATCGAGAATTTCAAGATGTTCGACCTTGTGGTGCAACTGACCGGTGGCGGGCCGGGGTCCACCACCGAAGTTACGTCGATCAACCTCAAGCGCGAGGCGTTCGAGAAATGGCGCACCGGGTATGCCAGCGCCTATGCGATCATCCTGTTCGTGACCGTCTTCGGATTGGCGTCGATCTACGTCAAGGCCTTGAACAAGGTAAAGGAAAGATGAGCGGTGCTTCGATCACCGAGCCGTCGAACGGCCAGAAATGGGTGGCCGGGTCGCTGGTCATCCTCTATGCCCTGATCACCCTTGTTCCCTTTGTCTGGATCATGATGACCGGCTTCAAGTCCGGACCCGACAGCATCTCTTATCCGCCGAAAGTGGTGTTCGAGCCGTCGTTGGAAGGCTATGTGAACCTGTTCACCACGCAGACCCGGATCACCGCCGATCAACGCGACACCCTGCCGCCCCCCGCCAATTTTGCCGAGCAACTGGTGCGCGACAAGGGCATGATCATCGTCGGCCCGTCCAAGTTCGGCGAGCGGTTCGTCAATTCGGTCATCATCGGCTTTGGGTCCACCGCGCTGTCGATCTTTCTGGGCACGCTCGCGGCCTACGGGTTTTCGCGGTTCAAGGTGCCGCTCAAGGATGATCTGCTGTTCTTCATCCTGTCCACCCGGATGATGCCGCCCATCGCTGTCGCGATCCCGATTTTCCTGATGTATCGCTCGCTTGGCCTGTCGGACACCCATCTGGGGATGATCCTGTTGTATACGGCCGTCAACATCAGCCTTGCGGTCTGGCTGCTGAAGGGCTTCATCGACGAGATCCCGCGCGAATATGAAGAGGCGGCGCTGATCGACGGTTACACCCGCTTTCAGGCGTTTGTGAAAGTGGTTCTGCCGCAAGCGGCCACCGGCATCGCCAGCACCGCCATCTTCTGCCTGATCTTTGCGTGGAACGAATATGCCTTCGCCGTTCTGCTGACCTCCGGCACGGCCCAGACCGCCCCGCCGTTCATCCCCACGATCATCGGCGTGGGCGGGCAAGACTGGCCCGCCGTCGCTGCCGGGGCGACGATCTTTCTGATGCCGGTGATGATCTTCACCATCCTTCTGCGCAAGCATCTGCTGCGGGGCATCACCTTTGGGGCAGTGCGCAAATGAGCTTTCTCGACCGATTGATGCGCCTGCGCCGCGGGCCATGGGAGATGGTGGCGACCGTGCTGATCGGGCTGGGGGTCGTCATGCTGATGCAACCCTTTGCGCTGTGGGCCTATACCTGGTCGTTTGTCGTTACGCTGGTCGGCACGGTGTTGTTCATCATCGTCAGCCATTTTCCGGAGTAGTCGGTGGCCGAGATCGTGATCAAGAACGTCCGAAAGGAGTTTGGCGCCTTTACCGCCGTGCAATCCTCCAGCTTCACGGTCGAGGATGGCGAGTTCTTCATGCTGCTGGGGCCGTCGGGCTGCGGCAAGACCACCACGTTGCGGATGATTGCCGGGCTGGAACTGCCGACCAGCGGCCAGATCTGGATCGGCGGGCAGGAAGTTGCGCAAAAGCCCGCCAGCCAGCGGGACATCGCCTTTGTGTTCCAGATGTTCGCGCTGTATCCCCATCTGTCGGTGCGTGGCAACATCGGTTATCCGCTGATTTCGCAAGGGATGCCGCGGGCGCAGGTGCGGGCCAAAGTCGCGGAAGTGGCCGAGATTCTGGGAATTTCGGCAATCCTCGATCGTCCGGTCGGTGGGTTGTCGGGTGGCGACAGGCAGCGGGTGGCGCTGGGACGGGCGATCGTGCGGCGGCCTGCGGCGTTCATGATGGACGAACCCCTTGGCGCGCTGGATGCAGAGTTTCGGGAGCATATGGCGGTGGAGCTGCGCGCCCTGCACGACCGGATGGGCGCGACGACGGTTTACGTCACGCATGACCAGCTTGAGGCGATGCAGATGGGCGACAAGATCGTGGTGATGAACCACGGCGTGATCGAGCAATTCGGGCGACCGCAAGACATCTACGACCGCCCTGCCACGCTGTTCGTGGCCGACTTCATCGGATCGCCCCCGATGAATTTCCTGCGGTTCGAGGGGGCGGTGGCGGCGGGTGACCGGCAGGTGACGCTTGGCGGTGTGGTGCAGGGCGTACCGGTGCAGGGGGCGGCGGCGCAGGGCAAACTGGTGTTCGGGGTTCGCCCCGAACATGTGGCGCTGGACGATGCGGCGGGCTACCGCGCTCGGGTCATGGCGACCGAATACCTCGGCACCACGCAGATCGTCACGCTGGAAACCGCGCATGGTCCGGTCAAGGCGCGCATAGCCGCGGGGCTGAACGCCAGAACGGGCGAGGCGGTGGGGCTGCGCTTCAATCCCGCCACGATCACCCTGTTCGACGAAGGCACCGGGCGGGCGCTGCCGCAGGAGGTGCTGCATGGCTGAGGTGATCCTGACCGGCGTCGCCAAACGCTTTGGCGCGACCGAGGCGACCCGGGGCGTCAGCCTGACCATTCCGGACGGGGCGTTCGTCGTGCTGCTGGGGCCGTCCGGGGCGGGCAAGACCACGGTGCTGCGGCTGATTGCGGGGCTGGAGGTGCCCGACGCCGGGGTGATCACGATTGCCGGGCGCAATGTGGTCCGCGACATGCCCGCGATGCGCAACGTCGCGATGGTGTTTCAGCAATACTCGCTGTATCCGCATCTGACGGTGCGGCAAAACCTTGAATTCCCTTTGAAATCCCCAATTCTGCGCACGCCGCAGGCCGAGATCGACGCCAAGGTTGCTGCCGTGGCGGGGGTGCTGCGGATCACTCACAAACTGAACAACAAGGCCACCCAACTGTCGGGCGGCGAGATGCAGCGGGTGTCGATCGGCCGCGCGCTGGTGCGCGATCCGTCGATCTTTCTGATGGACGAGCCCTTGTCCTCGCTGGATGCCAAGCTGCGCGCCGATCTGCGGGTCGAGTTGAAGCGGGTGCAGGCCGATCTCGGGGCCACCATGCTGTATGTCACCCACGACCAGATCGAGGCGATGACGATGGCCACCCACATCGGCGTGCTGGATCAGGGGCGGCTGGTCCAGTTCGGCACCCCGCGCGACATTTATGAGAACCCCGAAAGTCTGTATGTCGCAACCCGCCTCGGCCAGCCGCGCATCAACACCCTGCCCGCCGATCTGTTCGGGGCGGCCCCCGCCGGTGCAGCGGTGATCGCGCTGCGCCCCGAACATATCGTGCAGGGCGAGGGTGCGGCGGCGCGCGTGGTCCGGGTCGAACGGCTGGGAGACCAGACGCGGCTGCATCTGACATTTCAGGGACACGAGATCATCACCGTGACCGACCCGCATACGCCGCTGACCGTTGGCGATGCCGTGGCGATCCGGCCGCAGAACCCGCTGTACTTCGACCCTCACGGCAAACGCGTTGCGTGGAAAGGCTGACCCATGACCCAGTTCATCAATGCCAAGGAGTCCGTGGTGACCGAGGCCATTCTGGGCCTGTTGCGCGGGGCGGGCGGCAAACTGGCGCGGCTCGACGGGTTTCCGCACATCAAGGTGGTGCTGCGCAGCGACTGGGACCGGACCCGCGTCGCGCTCGTGTCGGGCGGCGGGTCGGGGCACGAGCCGGCCCATGCCGGGTTCGTGGGCGCGGGGATGCTGACTGCGGCAGTCTGCGGCGATGTGTTCGCCTCGCCTTCGGTCGATGCGGTGCTCGCGGGCATTCTGGCGGTGACGGGCAAGGCCGGCTGCCTGCTGATCGTCAAGAACTACACCGGCGACCGGCTTAATTTCGGGCTGGCCGCCGAAAGGGCGCGGGCGTTCGGGCTGAAGGTCTCGATGGTGATCGTCGATGACGATGTGGCCCTGCCGCACCTGCCGCAACCGCGCGGGGTGGCGGGCACGCTGTTCGTCCACAAGATCGCCGGTGCGCTGGCCGAAGCGGGGGCAGATCTGGCCGCGGTGACCGAGGCCGCGCAACGGGTCATCGCCGGGGCGGTGTCCATCGGCATGTCGCTGGACACCTGCACGGTTCCCGGCTCGCCCAAGGAAACCCGGATCGGCGCCGGGATGGCCGAGCTTGGCCTGGGCATCCACGGCGAGCCGGGGGTGGAGCAGGTCAATTTTCTGGGCGCCAAAGCCGCGATGCAGATGGTCGCCGATCGGTTGCGTCCCGCGATGGGTGCGGGGCCGTATGTCGCGCTGATCAACAATCTGGGCGGGGCCACCCATCTGGAAATGCAGGTGCTGACCGAAGAACTGGCGCGTTCCGGGATCGCCGCGCGGATCACCCATCTGATCGGGCCTGCAGCGATGATGACCTCGCTGGACATGCAGGGATTTTCGGTCTCGCTGTTGCCGCTGACCGAGGCCGATCAGCAGGCGCTTTCCGCTCCGGTGGTGCTGCCGGCCTGGCCCGGCATGGTCGCACTGACCGCCGCGGTGGCGGTGCCGGTGCCCGACGGGCTGATCCCGATCCAGCCGACCGCCTCGGCACACCCCGCACACCGGGCCCTGATCAAGACCTGCTGCGAGATTCTGATGACCGAAGAGGCAGCGCTGAACGCGCTCGATGCCAAATCGGGCGACGGCGATACCGGCAGCACGCTGGCCACCGCCTCGCGCGCGCTGGTTGCGGCGCTCGACCGCCTGCCTCTGGCCGACCTGACGCAGATGTACCGGGCCATCGGGATGGAGTTGAGCCAGACCATGGGCGGGTCGTCGGGGGTCCTGCTGGCCATCTTCTTTGCGGCTGCGGGAGATGCCTCGGCGGGCGGGGCGACCTGGATCGAGGCGCTGGTCGAGGGTCTGCACCGGGTGCAGCAGGTGGGCGGAGCCAAGCGCGGCGACCGCACGATGATCGACGCCCTGGAACCGGCGCTGGCCGCCCTGCCGCAAGGGCTGGCGGCGGCGGCCGGGGCAGCCCGCGCCGGGGCGGACCAGACCGCACGCATGGACCGGGCCCGGGCGGGACGGTCGAGCTATGTCAACGGTGACCGGCTTCTGGGCCACAATGACCCCGGCGCCGAGGCGGTTGCGCGTCTGCTGGAGCGACTTTAGCCGCGCAGGCCCGGTGCGCTGACCGCTGGTATGCGCGGCCCGTTGATTAGCCCGTTGCGTTGGGGCATGACGCCGCAGTAAGTCACACCATGGCGCGCCCACCGCCCCGCCGTGTCGTGGATGCGGCGTTCTGACCAATGCCGATCCGCGTGACGGTCGGCCAGCGCGGATGAGCGACCCCATGCGACAGACCCTTCTCGAGGTGTACGAGACCCGCGTGGCGGCGGGCACCCTGCGCCCCGACCCCGCCCAGCATGCGGTTCTGGCCCCGCTCGAGGCGTTGCGCGACTGGCTGGAAGCGCAAACCCCGCGCCGCGCCGGGCTGTTCGGCGGGCTGTTCGGGCGCGCGCCGCAGCCGCCCAGGGGCATCTATCTGTGGGGCGGCGTCGGGCGCGGCAAATCCATGCTGATGGATCTTTTTGCCGAGGCGACCGACATCGCCCAGAAACGCCGCGTCCACTTTCACGCCTTCATGCAAGAGGTTCATCGCGGCATGCACGCCGCCCGAAAGACCGGCCTCGAAGACCCGCTCGCCCCTGTTGCCGAGGCGCTGATCGTCCGCACCCGCCTGCTGGCGTTTGACGAGATGCAGGTCAGCGACATCACCGATGCCATGCTCGTGGGCCGGCTGTTCCAGATGCTGTTCGATGCCGGGGTGGTGATCGTCAGCACCTCGAACCGCCCGCCCGAAGGGTTGTACATGGACGGGCTGAACCGGGCGCTGTTCCTGCCGTTCATCGACCTGCTGAACGACCGCCTGCAGGTGGTCGAACTGGAAAGCCCCACCGATTACCGCCAGCACCGCCTGACCGGGGCGCAGGTCTATTTTCACCCCGCAGGTCGCGCCGGTGACCGGATCTCAGCCATATGGTCCGACCTCACGGGCGGGTCCGCAGGCGAGGTGCTGGCGCTCGCGGTCAATGGCCGCACGGTCGAGGTGCCGCGCTTTGCCAACGGCGTGGGCCGCGCCTCGTTCTGGGAGTTGTGTGCCCGCCCGCTGGGACCCGCCGATTATCTGGCGATCGCCCAGGCGCTGCGGGTGCTGATCGTTGAAGACATCCCGCAACTGTCGGCGTCGAACTACAACGAGGCCAAAAGGTTCGTTATCCTGATCGACGCGCTCTACGAGGCGCGGGTGCGGCTGATCTGCTCGGCCGCAGACGAGCCGGAACGGCTGTATCTGGAAGGCGCGGGCAGTTTCGAATTCGAACGCACCGCCAGCCGGTTGCGCGAGATGCAGGGCGCTGCCTGGGGGATTTGAGGCGGGCGTTCCCGGGATAGAGGCCGCGCCGGAAGCGAGGGTCAAAGGCTGACGAACCCGCGCGCAGGTTCGTATTGCTGCAAGCCGCCCTCGCCGGTATCGGTCCACAGCCCGTGCAGGGTCAGCCGGTCATCGGCGACCGCCTCGGCAATGAACGGGAAGGTCATCAGGTTCTCCAGACTGACCAGCACAGCCTCTTTTTCCAGCGCGCGCGGCCGATCCTCGGGTCGCAGATGCGCCACCCTGTCATAGCCGGGCCGCAAGATATCCATCCAGCGCCCGACGAAGCTTGATTTTTCGTCCAGTTCCGGGGCCAGGCCCGAACACATGTCATGGCAGCCCTTGACCCCGCCGCAGTTGGAATGCCCCAGCACCACGATATGCGCGACCCCCAGCGAGGTGACGGCGTATTCGACGGCCGCCGAGGTGCCGTGATACTGCCCGTCCGGATTGTAGGGCGGCACCAGATTGGCGACGTTGCGATGAATGAAGAATTCGCCCTCGTCGGCACCAAAGATCGAGGTGACATGCACCCGGCTGTCGCAGCACGAAATCACCATGGCCCGCGGATGCTGCCCGCTGGCGGCAAGCCTGCGGTACCACGCCTTGTTGTCCTGATAGGCGGTGGCCCGCCAGCCGTTGAAACGCTGCACCAGATAGGCGGGCAGGGGGCGGGCTTGGTCCATGATCTGTCGTCCTGTCAGGGTCCCTGCACTGGTTAGGCTGCAATCGCAGAAAATTCGAGAGGCTTTCCGCTGGGGCCGGAACCTTTTCTTCAGCATGGCGGCGCAGAGTGGCGTTGGGTGTGAGAAATTCAGGTGTGGGCCATGATGCCAGACAATGTGGTCGCTCTGCGGCCAAACGACCGTGTTCGCCAGGACGCGGAACCGATCGCCACGATCTACCGAAACCTTGGCACGACGTCCGCCGAACAGGTGGTCACTCGGGCACTCGGCGAGTTGGCATTGACCATGGCCGGGCTCGCCAGCCGGGTCAAGGCGCATGACATGGGCGATCTTTCGCGTCAGTTGCGCCGTTTGCAACGGATGAGCGAGGGCCTGGGCATGACCAGCCTCGGCCTCGTGTCGGCCGATGTCCGGGTCTGTCTCGATCAGGGCGACGTGACCGCGTTCTCGGCCGTCTGGGCGCGGCTGATGCGGATCGCCGAACGCTCGCTGTCCAGCGACAAGGATCTGCTCGATCAGACCAAGGTGTGACTTCCGGCAGTTCATCCCGGTCGGGTTCCTCTTGCGGCCCGGTGTCCAGCCGTTAGGCTGCGAACGCCGACTTGCAAGGATGCCCGAATGCCCATCGCGTTTGCCGACCCCGACACGCCATCGCGCGCGCTGCATGTGCTGACATCCGAAGGGCTGACGGAATGGACGGCCGGGCAGCCCGCTGCCGTCGCGGTCTGGTTGGAAGCCACCGGGTTCAAGGCCGCACTGGGCGAATTGCGCGCCTTGCCCGGGCCTGACGGGGCGGTTGCGGGCGCGGTTCTGGGTCTTGGCACCCCGGCCGCCCGTGCCCGGGTGCGGTTCGGCATGATCCGCAACATCGCCGACCTGCCTGCCGGCGACTGGCACCTGTCGGGGCCGCTCGACCCGGCGCTGCGTGACGAACTGGCCCTCGGGTGGCTGCTGGCGGCTTACCGGTTCGACCGCTACCGCACCACGCCGCCGCTTGTGGTGCGGTTGAAGGTCCCCGAAGGCTGCGACGCGGCGCGGCTGGTCGCAATGGCGGACGGCGAATATCTGACCCGCGACCTGATCAACACCCCCGCCTCCGACATGGGGCCGGCCGAACTGGAACAGGCAGTGGCCACAATGGCCGCGCGCTTCGCGGCGACGATCGAGACCATCACGGGCGACGATCTGCTGGCGCGGAACTTTCCGATGATCCATGCCGTCGGCCGCGCCTCGCCGCGCGCGCCCCGGTTGATCGACCTGCGGTGGGGCATGCAGGGGCCCGCCCTGACGCTGGTCGGCAAGGGGGTGTGTTTCGACACCGGCGGGCTGGACATCAAGCCGTCCGCAGGCATGCTGTTGATGAAGAAGGACATGGGCGGCGCGGCGACCGTGCTGGGTCTGGCGCAGATGATCATGGCGCTGGACCTGCCCGTGCGGCTGCGGGTGCTGATCCCGGCGGTCGAGAATGCCATCGCAGGCAATGCGCAGCGGCCGCGCGACATCCTCACCTCGCGCCGGGGGTTGACGGTCGAGGTCAACAACACCGATGCAGAAGGGCGTCTCGTGCTGGGCGACGCGCTGGCCTATGCCTGCGAAGAACCGGTCGACGCGCTGATCTCGATGGCCACCCTGACCGGGGCGGCACGGGTGGCGGTCGGGCCCGACCTTGCCCCCTACTACTGCGACGACACGCGGATTGTCGCGGCGCTCGAAGCGGGGGCGCAAGCGGGGCTGGATCCGGTCTGGCGGCTGCCGTTCCACAGCCCCTATGACCCGGTGATCGAACCCGGCATCGCCGATCTGGACAACGCGCCCGGCTGGGGGTTCGCGGGCTCAGTCACCGCAGCCCTGTTCCTGCGCCGCTTCGTGACCACCCCGCACTATCTGCATTTCGACATCTACGGCCACACCCCCGCCGACCTGCCGGCCCGGCCGAAAGGTGGGGTGGGGCAGGGCGCGCGGGCCATCCTGCATGGCCTGCCCGCGATGCTGGGCCTGTAGGATGGACCGCAGACTGACCCCTGCCACCGCCCGTGTGGCGCATGACAGCCTGCGCGGCGTGGTCGATGCACCCGCCTTCACTCCGGGCAGCGCCCGTCACCTCGCCCGCCCGCTGACCGACCTGCTGACCCGCCCCGCCGGCGCGCGCGAGCGGCAACTGCTGCTGGGCGATCGCTTTGTGGTGGTCGACCGCGACGCCGGTCACGCCTTCGGTTTTGCCAGCAAAGACGGCTACTGCGGCTGGCTGCCCGAAGCGGCGCTGGCCGACGACAGCCCCCCGCCGACCCACTGGGTCGCGGCCCCGGCCTCGCATCTCTACCCTGAACCGCGGGTTCAGGCCCCCGAAATCGCCGCCCTGCCGATGGGCGCGCGCCTGTGCGTCGTCCACCTCCATACGACGTGGGCCGAAACCCGGACCGGCTTTGTGCCCGCCTGCCATCTGCGCGCCCTCGGCGACTGGGCCGCCGACCCGGCCGGGGTCGCCGAAAGCCTTCTCGGCACGCCCTACCTCTGGGGCGGCAACAGCCGGGCCGGGATCGACTGCTCGGGTCTGGTGCAACTCGCCCTGCATGCCTGCGGCCGACCCTGCCCCGGCGACAGCGATCTGCAGCAGGTGCTCGGCACCGCGCTGCCGCCTGACGCCGCCCACACCCGGGGCGACCTCATGTTCTGGCGCGGCCACGTCGCCATGGTCACGGATGCCCGAACCCTGATCCACGCCAACGGCCACAGCATGTCGGTCGCCCACGAGCCGATCCGCGCCACCATCGCCCGCATCGCGGCACAACACGGCGGGATGGTGACGCACCGCCGCCGGCCCTGACATTTTCTGTCTGCAGATGTCCCGGGGGTCCGGAGGCTGGTCCCCGGTCAGCCCTCTCGGTCCACCGGCCTGATCCGCTTGCGCTCCAGCACCCGCAGCACGGCCTCGAGATCGGACCCGCGCCGCAGGACCTGCCCGTCCATCCCCAGCACCGCAAACATTCCCTGCCGGGCCCGAAGCCTCGGCCGTTTTTCGATCCGGTACAGCGGAAACTCGGCCGTCCGGCGAAAGATCGAAAACACGGCCACCTCGCACAACAGCGAAATTCCGTAGTCGCGCCACTCGCCCGCCGCCACCATCTGGCCATACAGCCGCAGGATCATCCCCAACTCGCGCCGGTCGAAACAGACCTGCTCTGTCAGGGGCTCGGGGGCGGGAAAGGGGGTCGGTGTCAGGATCGTCATGCAACGAGTTTACCGGGGCCGTCCGGCAAATCAAGCCCGCAGCCGGTGCCATGGTCTTGCCTCAACAAGACCCCGCAATGGCCGCAAGCCCACCGCATCGCCGCCGCGGTTGGCCGTCATACCGGGGTCAGTAACAAGTGCTACCCGGTGGTGCGGGCGATCAGCCCCCACCCAGCCCGCATCACCGGTCCTTGTTGCGCACCAAGGCCCCCGCTGCAAGGCGGGGGCGTCTTTCTGGGGCAAGGCTGGCGGCGTCCTTATCCGGCAAAGCCGGGGGCGGGGCGCAGCACCGAGGCCTCGCGCCCGCGCCAGTTGCGCTGCGGCCCGTTCAGGCGGCGCTGCGCCGCCGGATGTGCCGCGTCCAGCACGCCCAGGCGGATCAGCAGGGCGGTGATCGCCGCATCCTTGCCCCGGTCCGAGCCGTCGGCGATCTTGAGCGCGACCCCCAGACGCTGCCGGGGCAGAATCGCCACGTATACCCCTTCCGCCCCGCCCTTCAGCGTGACCCTGCCGCCCATCGCCCGCATCAGTTCGGTACACGCGCCCCCCTCGCCGGACACCATTTCGGGGTGGTCGGCCATCGCCAGGGTCAGCCGGTGCATCGCACGGTCGCGCGCGTCGCCCGACCCCAACGCCCCGGCAAACCGCCCCATCGCCCGGGCCAGACCCTCGACCGAGGTGGCAAAGTTCGGCGCGGAACAGCCGTCGATGCCCCAGCCGGGGCTGTCCTCGCCGGTCACCTCTTCGAACGCCGCGCGGGCGGCGCGCTGCACCGGGTGGTCGATGTCGGTATACTCCGGCCCGCCGCCCAGATGGCGGTTCAGCGTCAGAAAGCCCGAATGCTTGCCCGAACAGTTGTTGTGCAACTGGCACGGCGCCTCGTGCGCCTCGATCAGGCGGTTCCGCTCGGCCCGGTCCTCGGGCTCATGCGCGCCGCAGCGCAGGTCGGCCTCGCCCAGCCCCAGGCCGGCGAGCCACCCTGCCGCCGCGTTCCGGTGCAGGGCCGCCCCCATGTGGCTGGCGCAGGCGAAGGACAGTTGCCGTTCGGTCAGCCCGGCAGCGTCCGCCGCCCCGCTTTCCACCAGCGGCAACGCCTGCAGCATCTTGCACGACGAGCGCGGAAAGATCACTGCATCCGCGTCGCCCCAAACCTGCTCCACCTGACCTTCGGCATCACAGATCACCGCATGGCCCAGGTGCCGGCTTTCCATCAGCCCGCCGCGCCACAACTCCACCATCGGCACTGCTGCCATTCGTCATCTCCCTCATGCTGGCCGGTCGTCACGCTTGCGCGATTTTCTGCCCAAGGGGCTTTCGCGAATTGGCCCTTTTCGGTTATCCATGAAATATCGAGGTGGGAGACCCCGCGCCAGACAAAAGACCGCAGGCAACGCGGCTTTGGCACGCGGCAAGGGCACGAGCGGCTTGGAGGCTGTAGGACACATGACACGCTGGATGACGCGCATTCTTGGCGGCGCTGCGATGGTGGCGCTGGCCGCTGCTGCAGGCATCGCGCAGGACTCCACCAATCTGGTCGGCAGCCAGACCGACTGGAGCATCTTTACCGAGAATGACCCCAAGGAATGCTGGGGGGTGTCGAGCCCGAAGGAAACCGTGAACACCCGCGACGGCCAGCCGGTTTCGGTGCGGCGCGGCGACATCCTGCTGTTCGTCACATTTCGGCCCAACGGAACTGCGGGCGAAGTGTCGTTCACCGGTGGCTACCCCTTTGCCGGCGGATCGACGGTATCGGTCGAGATCGACGGCGCAAGCTATGACTTGTTCACCGACGGCGAATGGGCCTGGCCCGCCACTCCGACCGAGGACGCCACGCTGCTGGCCGCGCTGAAAAAGGGCACGACAGCCATTTTGCAGGCCCGGTCCGGCAAGGGCACCCAGACCAAGGACACTTTCAGCCTGCGCGGCTTTACCGCAGCGATGGCAGAGGCTGCCAAGCGCTGCACCTCGTGACCGGGTCGGCCGGGGCGGGGCAGATCCCCGGTTCCGTTTCCGTGCGAGGTCGCCTATACGGGCGGCTTCACCCCCGACGGATGCTGCCATGATCCCGCTTGCCCCTGATGTCCGCACCGTGCCGCGCGCCTTGCCCGAGGGCGGGCCGGTCAACCTTGTCGGGCTGACCCGGCAGCAGATGCAGGCCGCCCTGATCGCTGCGGGCACGCCTGAACGGCAGGCCCGCATGCGGGTGGGTCAGGTCTGGCAGTGGGTCTACCACTGGGGGGTGCGCGATTTTGCCGCGATGACCAACCTTTCGCGCGATTACCGGGCGCTGCTGGCGGCGCAGTTCGTGATCGAGGTTCCGCAGGTCGTCACCCGGCAGATCTCGGCCGACGGGACCCGGAAATACCTGGTGCGCATCGCCGGCGGGCACGAGGTCGAGGTCGTCCACATTCCCGAAGACGATCGCGGCACCTTGTGCATCTCCAGTCAGGTCGGCTGCACGCTGACCTGTTCGTTCTGCCATACCGGCACGCAGAAACTGGTGCGCAACCTGACGGCGGCCGAAATCGTGGGGCAGGTCATGCTGGCGCGCGACGATCTGGGAGAATGGCCGGTGCAGGGCGCGCCAAAGGTCGAGACGCGGCTGATCTCGAACATCGTCCTGATGGGGATGGGCGAACCGCTGTACAACTTCGAAAACGTCCGCGACGCGATGAAGATCGTGATGGACGGCGAGGGCATCGCCCTTGGCCGCCGCCGCATCACCCTGTCGACCAGCGGCGTGGTGCCCGAGATTGCAAGGACCGCCACCGAAATCGGTTGCCTGCTGGCCGTGTCGTTCCATGCGACCACCGACGCGGTGCGCGACCAACTGGTGCCGATCAACAAACGCTGGAATATCGCGACCCTGCTGGCGGCGCTCCGCGATTACCCCGGCCTGTCGAACTCGGAACGGATCACCTTCGAATATGTGATGCTGCAGGGCGTGAACGACAGCAAGGAAGACGCCTGGCGTCTGGTGGACCTGCTGCGTGGAATCCCGGCCAAGGTCAACCTGATCCCGTTCAACGAATGGCCCGGCGCGCCCTACAAGCGCTCGTCCGGCAACCGCATCCATGCCTTTGCCGACATCATCCACAACGCAGGCTATGCCTCGCCCATCCGCACCCCGCGCGGTGAGGACATCATGGCCGCCTGTGGGCAGTTGAAATCGGCGACCGAACGAGGCCGCAAATCGGCCAGACAGATCGCAGCGGACACAAGGCTCTAGACGGGCCGCCTTTCGGCCAGGGCCGGACTCTCCGGGTGCCGCGCCAACCAGCGGTCCAGCGCGAGAAACAACAGCGGGTTGATCAGGATCGACGCAAGCGCCCCCGCCACCACCAGATCGCGCGCCTCTGTCGGCACGATGCCCAAGGCCAGCCCCATCGTGATCAGGATGAAGGAAAACTCGCCGATCTGCGAGAGGCTCGCCGAAATGGTCAGCGCCGTTCCCTTGTCGTGCCCAAAGGCGCGGGTGATGCCATACGCCGCGAAAGCCTTCACCGCAACGATCACGAACACCGTCGCCAGAACGGCCAACGGCGCCTCGATCATCACCGCAGGGTCGAACAGCATTCCCACCGATACGAAGAACAGCACCGCGAATGCATCGCGCAGCGGCAGGGTTTCCTTCATCGCCTGACTGGACAGCGTCGATCCCGCCATCAGCATGCCGGCAAAGAACGCCCCCAATGCAAAGGACACGCCAAACAGATACGACGACCCGAAGGCCACGCCCAAGGCAATCGCCAACACGCCCAGCCGGAACAACTCACGCGATCCGGTGTGAACGGTGTAGTGCAGCACCGCCGGGATCAGCCTGCGCCCCACCACCAGCATCAGGGCGACAAAGGCCGAGACCTTCACCAGCGTGATCAGCAGCGTCGCGGCAATCGGCCCGATCCCCAACTGCGCGACCTGTTCTGCCCCCTCTTCCAGCGGCACCGATCGCCCGCCCAGCAGACCCGCCACGGGAGGCATCAGAACCAGCGCCAGCACCATCACCAGATCTTCGACGATCAGCCATCCGACCGCGATCTTGCCCTTTTCCGTCTCGACCAACCCGCGATCCTGCAGCGCCCGCAGCAGCACGACGGTCGAGGCCACCGACAACGACAACCCGAAGATCAGGCTCGCCCCCCAATCCCACCCCAGGGCAAGGCCCAGCCCCATGCCCCCCAGTGTGGCAAGCCCGACCTGCACCAGCGCGCCTGGAATGGCGATCCGGCGCACCGACATCAGGTCGTTGACCGAGAAATGCAGCCCGACCCCGAACATCAGCAGGATCACTCCGAGTTCGGCCAGCTCGGCCGCCAGCTTCAGATCGGCCACATAGCCCGGCGTGAACGGCCCGATCATCACCCCCGCCATCAGATATCCCGCAAGAACCGGCAACCGCAACCGCTGCGCCAGAAGACCCAGCAGGAAGGCCAGGCCAAGGCCTGCGACAATGGTGGCGATCAGGGGGGTCTCATGTGGCAATGCGGGGCTCCATCGTTGAAAAGCTGTCCGCCATCGACTGACCTTCCCAACAGGAAGCGTCTTGCGTGGTGCGGGGTCAGGATATGGTTCAATGGTAAACCGTCGTTCCGGAATTGCAATGCAGCCGAGGGAAGATCCGCTTTTTCCGGCCCTTGCAGCCACCAGCCGTGCGGTTTGGGTGCCGAAAATTGCGCTCAGGGCGGGCAGCGCCGCCTTGACCGACCGAGCCGGCCTGATACGCCTGTGCCATGTCGTTGCTCCTGCTGCCCAACCTCACCGCGCGCCGCCTGTTTCTGCACCGCCACGCGCTCGCCGAAGCCCCGACGGGTGCGGCGCATGGTAAGGCGCTTACCGATCTGATCACCCGCATCGGGTTCGTGCAGGTCGACAGCATCAACACCGTCGCCCGCGCTCATCACTTGATCCTGTGGTCGCGCCGCCAAAGCTATCAGCCCGACGCGCTGAAACTCCTGCTGGAACGCGACCGGGCTCTCTTCGAACACTGGACGCATGACGCGTCGATCGTGCCTGTCCACCTGCACCCGCACTGGCACCACCGCTACTGGCGCGACACGCAGCGACTCCATACGAACTGGAAATCCTGGTTCCGCGACGGCTACGAAGCGCAGTTCGACACCATTCTGCGCCGGATCGAAGATCAGGGCCCGGTCACCACTTCCGACGTCGGGCAGGGCGAGGTGCGCGGCAAAGGCGGCTGGTGGGACTGGCATCCGTCGAAAACCGCGCTGGAATGGCTGTGGCGCACCGGGCAACTGGCGATCACCCGGCGCGAGGGGTTCCGGAAGGTCTACGACCTGACCGACCGTGTCATCCCCGTCGCGCACCGGCAACCCTCGCCCGACGCAGCCGCGATGGTGGAATGGGCCTGCGCCTCGGCGCTGGGTCATCTGGGGTTTGCCACTTCGGGCGAGATTGCCGCCTACTGGAAGGCCGCCACCCCTGAGGAGGCAAAGTCTTGGGTCAAGGCGGCCCTCGCTGCGGGCGAGGTGATCGAGATCGAGGTGGCCGGGGCGTCCGGCCAGCGCCTGCGCATGCTTGCCCGCCCCGATGTGGCCGAGGCCGCTGCCGCCGCCCCCGAACCGCCCTCTCGTCTGCGCATCCTGTCGCCGTTCGACCCCGCCCTGCGCGACCGCGACCGGGCCGAATTCCTGTTCGGCTTTCATTACCGGATCGAGGTGTTCGTGCCCGAACCGCAGCGCCGGTTCGGCTATTACGTGTTCCCGGTGCTGGAGGCGGACCGGCTGATCGGGCGGATCGACGCCAAGGCGCACCGCGATGCGGCCACCTTGCGTGTCCGGGCATTCTGGCCGGAACCGGGGGTCCGGCTGGGGCAGGGGCGCGCGGCGCGGCTGGCCGCCGAGGTGGACCGGCTGGCGCGGTTTGCCGGCTGCGACCGGGTCGAATGGCTGCCGGGATGGTCGCGCGACCCCGGCGGATCGCCCTGATCCCCCCATCTTGCCGACCTGCCGCCGGCCTGCCATGGTTCGCCGCAACCCGACCAGAAAGCCCTGCCATGTCCGTTGCCCCCCCGATGCGTGCCGACATTTCGGCCACTGCGGCCCTGCCCAAGGTGGTCCGGGCCAAGGGCAGCTATCTGTATGATCAGACCGGCAAGCAATACATCGACGGCTCGGGCGGGCCAGCGGTATACTGCCTCGGTCACGCCAATGCCGAGGTCAACGCCGCTATCACCGACCAACTGGATCGCATCGCGCATGGCTACCGCTACAACTTTACCACCGATGCACTGGACGCGTTGACCGCGATCCTGCGCGACCGATGCGGCGGTACCCTGACCGAGATGGTCTTTGTCACCGGCGGGTCCGAGGCGGTGGAAAGCTGTCTGAAGATCGCGCTGCAATATCAGACCGCCATCGGCCGGAAATCCCGCAGGCGGTTCATTTCGCGTGAGCGGTCTTGGCATGGCAACACCCTGGGCGCGCTCGGGGTTTCGGGCTTTGCCGAGCGGACGGCGGCGTTCGAAGGGGCCTTTGTGCCGTCGATCAAGATCGCGGCGGCGAATGCCTATCGCCCGGTGCCCGGAGCCACGGCCGAAACCGCCGGGGCGGCAGCGGCGGCAGAGCTTGAGGCCGCGATCCTGCGGGCCGGGCCCGACACCATCGCGGCCTTCATCTTTGAACCTGTCGTGGGCGCTGCCGGCGGCTGCGTGCCCGCCCCCGACGGTTATGCCCGCGCGGTGCGTGACATCTGCACCCGATACGGTGTGCTGCTGATCGCCGACGAGGTGATGTGTGGGGCAGGACGCTGCGGGCCGTGGCGGGCACTGGCGCGCGACGGGGTCGAGCCTGACATCATGTCGGTCGCCAAAGGTCTGGCCGCAGGTTATCAGCCCTTGGGAGCCGCCATCTGCACTACGGCGGTGTTCGAGGCGCTGCAAGCGGCGCACGGCGGGTTCCAGACCGGCCACACCTTCACCGGGCACACGGCTGCCTGTGCTGCGGGCGTGGCGGTGCAGACCATCGTGGCGCGCGACGGGTTGGTGGACCGGGTGATCGCCAATGAGCCGCGTCTGAAGTTCTGGCTGGCCGATGCGCTGGCCGACGTGGCGGCAGTGGGCGACATCCGCGGTCGCGGGCATTTCGTGGCGCTTGAACTGGTGGCAGACCGCGACACCCGGCAGCCCTTTCCGGCCGAACGCAAGCTGTTCCACATGATCCGGATGCAGGGGCTGGAGAATGGCCTGATCTGCTATCCCGTCGGCGGCAATGTCGATGGGTACAGCGGCGATATCGTCATCCTAGCCCCGCCCTACACCGCCAGCGACGCCGAACTGCAGGAGATCGTGGCCAAAACCGCGCTGTCGGTCCGGCAGGTTCTGGCCGCCGAACGTCTGGGCTAGGATCACGCGGGGTTGAAGCGCGCCCGCTTCGGTTTCATGCTAAAGGTTCAGCGTCAAGAACAGGAGTTCAGAATGCAATCATTTCGCCACACCGTTTCTGCCATTGCCCTGCTGGCGTTGTGCGCCGCAGCACCCGTTCTGACCGCGGCCCCGGCCTTTGCCGCCGGCTCGGAAGACGGGTCATCGAACACCGGGTCGGCTGCGACCTATGCTCAGGCAAAGGCCGCCGTCTATGCCGGCAAGTTCGCCGAGGCGCGCGTCATGTTGGTGGCCATCACCGCCGCCGAACCGAAGAATGCCGATGCATGGAACCTGCTGGGCTTTTCGTCGCGCAAGACCGGCGACCTGAAAGCAGCCTCGAAGGCCTACACCAAGGCGTTGAAGCTGAACCCCGGCCATCTGGGGGCGCTGGAGTATCAGGGCGAGATGTACCTGCAGTTGGGTCAGCCCGACAAGGCCAAGGCCAATCTGGACAAGCTGCAAGGCCTGTGCGGCAACTGCGTCGAAAAGAAGGATCTGGAAAAGGCGTTGCAGGCGGCAGGGGTCGTCTGACGGCGGGTCTCGCGGCCGGAAAATCCGTGGCAGGTCGCGCCGTGGCCTAGCCCTTTTGCAAGCAGCGGTTGCCGAGGATCTCGGCGATCTGCACCGCGTTGAGCGCGGCCCCCTTGCGCAGGTTGTCGCTGACGCACCACAGCGAAATGCCGTTGTCGATCGTGCTGTCCTGCCGGATGCGCGACACATATGTCGCATAATCGCCCACGCACTCGATGGGGGTGATGTAGCCGCCTGCCTCGCGTTTGTCGATCACCATCACGCCCGGGGCCTCGCGCAGGATATCGCGGGCCTCGTGTTCGTCGAGGAACTCTTCGAATTCGATGTTGATCGATTCCGAATGGCCGACAAACACCGGAACACGCACGCAGGTCGCAACAACCTTGATGGTCTTGTCGAGAATCTTCTTGGTCTCGGCGACCATCTTCCATTCCTCTCTGGTCGATCCGTCGTCAAGAAACACGTCGATCTGCGGAATAACGTTAAAGGCGATCTGTTTCTGGAATTTCTTGGGGGCCACTTCCTGACCCGGCACATAGATGCCCTTGGTCTGGCTCCACAATTCGTCGATGCCCTCTTTTCCGGCGCCCGAGACGGACTGATAGGTGCTGACCACCACCCGCCTGATCCGTGCGCGGTCATGCAGCGGCTTCAGGGCCACCACCATCTGCGCGGTCGAACAGTTGGGGTTGGCGATGATCATCTTGTTCTTGTAATGCACGATCTGGTCGGCATTGACCTCGGGGACGATCAGCGGGATCGCGGGATCATAGCGGTACAGCGACGAGTTATCAATCACCACGCAGCCCGCAGCCGCTGCACGGGGCGCATAAACCCTGGTCGCCTCGGACCCCACGGCGAACAGCGCGATGTCCCAGCCGTGGAAATCGAAGGTGTCCAGATCGCGGGTTTTCAGGGTCCTGTCGCCAAAGCTGATCTCGGTGCCCATGGATTTGCGCGACGCAAGGGCCGCAATCTCATCGACCGGAAACTCGCGCTCGGCGAGGATGTTCAGCATTTCGCGGCCCACGTTGCCCGTAGCGCCCGCGACGACGACCTTGTAACCCATGGAGTGCTCCTGTCGGCAAGACGGCTTCGCTTACTCTGCAGCGATCAGGGGCGCAAGGTGAACCGCGTGTCGCGCCCCATCAACCCCGCGACAAACGCCTGTTCACCGGGGAAATCATGCGGCACCTGCGCGGCTGTCCGGCTGCCGGTCAGCGATTGGCTCGCAAAGAAGTCGAACCCGTAAAGGGTGACCCGTGAGGCCGGGCTGCGTATCAGCAGGTCGATCATCAACGCGCCCGTGGTGGGGTTTGCCCCCAGCGTTTCGCGCAGGCGGTTAAAGTCGCTCAGCGGCGGCAGGGCGAACCCCGGATGCCGCGCTACTGCCCAGGGCAGGCGCTTGCGTTTGTGCGACATCCACAGGATCAGCCGGGGGTTCAGGCGGGCGAGGGTGGCGGCGTCGATCCGGGTGGCCAGCGCCAGGGCATCGGTGCGGGTGCCATGGCTGCGGGGGCCGGGCATCGGCGCGCGGTTGATGCGGATGACCCGGTCATGCGCGTCGATCTCGGGGCCATGGGTGCTGTCGGTCAGGCTGCGGGCGTTGCCGATCAGCGCGATGGTGCCCGACAGGGACGCCAGAACCTGCGGCATCGGCAGGGCCATCGCGGCGAGGGGGGCCTCGGCGCGCCGGGCACGCGCGATCAGAAAGCCAAGCCGCGTCACGCCAGAAGCCCGCGATAAAGGACGCACAGCGCCTGCGCCTCGGCCTCGATCCGGTGGTTGGCCAGCACATGGGCGCGGGCGGCCAGGCCTGCCGCGGCAAGGCGTGCCGGGTCGTCGAGCCGGTCTTGCACGGCCGCTGTCAGCGCAACGGCATCGCCGGGGGGCACCAGGGTTCCGACCCCGGGCGGGATCAGCGCGTCGAACGCCCCCACATCCGCCGCCACCACCGGCACGCCGCAGGCCATCGCCTCCAGCGGGGTCAGGCCAAAGCCTTCCCACCGGGCGGGGGCGCAAAACAGGTCCAGCGCCTGATAATGCCGCACGACCTGATCCCACGGCAGTTCTCCCAGAAACCGGATGCGGTCCGACAGGCCGGCGGCTGCGATCCTCTCGGTCAGGGTGCCGAGGAAATCGGCGTTGCCGCGGGTCGCAAGGCCGGTGAAGATGACGCTGACCTGCGGTCGTTCGGGCAAAAGGGCCAGCGCGGCCTCGACCATCAGGTCCACGCCCTTCTGCGCGCGGATGCGACCGAAACAGCCGATGATCAGGCCGCCGGGCAGGCCAAGCTCGGCCCGCAGGGCGGCACGGTCGGCGGCGGGCGCAAAGATGGCGGTGTCCACCCCGTGCAGGATCACTGTGGCGGGGCGGTCGAGGAACGCGGCCGCCTTGGCCGAGGTGGCCACGACCGCATCCATCCGGGCAATCAGCGCCTTTGTCAGCCGTGTGTGGCGGCGTTGCGCAGCCGAGGTGAACAGCAGTTTCAACCGCCGCCGCAGCACATGGCGCAGCGCCAGCCCCAGCAGCATCTCGGAATTGCGCCGGGCATGCCACACCCGCCAGCGGTCGCGCGGCAAAAAGGCCATGCGCCACAGCGGCACATGCGGCAGGCCCGCCGGCAGACCGGGCCCGGTGGTCGCAATGGCCATCGCGCGGGCCTGAACCGGGATCAGCCGCACGACAGTCGCCGTGACCCCCGACAGGCGGCGCTTGAGGTTGGGGGCGATCACATCGGGATCCATGCCGCGGGTCTTACGCGATACACCCCGCGCCGGAAAGGGTCAGGCAGGCTGCGCGGCGGTCCAGGGCCGCTCGCGGATCGGCAGGTGAACGATGGCCGAGAACGCCCCGACCCCCACGCCGATCCACCACACCGTGGTATAGGTGCCGGTCAGGTCATACATCATCCCGCCCAGCCAGACGCCAAGGAACGACCCCAATTGATGACTCAGGAACACAAAGCCGTACAGCGTGCCCATATACCGCAACCCATAGATATGCGCGACCAGTCCGCTGGTCAGCGGCACTGTCGCCAGCCACAACGCCCCCATCACCAGCGAGAACAGCAGCACCGACCCAGGCGTCATCGGCAGCATGATGAACACTGCCGCCGCAATCGTGCGCCCCGCATAAATCCCCGCCAGCAGATACTTCTTGGAGTACCGCTTGCCCAGCCACCCCGCCGCGATCGAGCCTGCGATATTGGCCAGCCCGATCACCGAAATCGAGATCGCCCCCAGGGCCGACGTGGTGGTGATCCCCAGGCCAGCCAGTATCCCGGACGGATCAATCGCCCCGCACATCTCGGTCACGAAAGCCGGGAAATGCGCCGTCACGAACGCAAGTTGATAGCCGCACGAGAAAAAGCCGACGAAGATCAGGATGTAGGACGGGTCGCGAAATGCCCGCAGCAAGACGGTGCCGAGCGACTCCTCCAGTTGCTGTTTCGTGGCGACAGCGGGCGACCGTATGAAGGGCAACGCGAACAGGCTGCACAGGATTACTGCAGCAAAGATCACGAACACGGTCTGCCACGGGAAGACCTGCAACAACGCTTCGGCAGCGGGCGCCCCGAACACCTGGCCTGCCGACCCGGCCGCTGTGGCGATGCCCAGGGCGAGGCTGCGATTCTCGGGGGTGGCGGCTCGGCCCACGATGGCAAGGATCACGCCGAACCCGGTGCCCGCGATGCCAAAACCCACCAGAATCTCCAGCAGCCAGTGTTGCCCGGGCGTCACGGCAAAGCTTGAAAGCACCAGCCCCGCCGCATACAGCAATGCGCCTGCGATGATCGCCCGCCGGTCGCCGAACTTTTCGGCCACCGCCCCGAACAGCGGTTGCCCGATCCCCCAGGCCAAGTTCTGGATCGCGATGGCCATCGAGAAATCCGCCCGCAGCCAGCCGAATTCCTGCGCGATGGGGATCTGGAACACCCCGAAACTGGCGCGGATCGAAAAACCCAGCATCAAGATCACGCAGCCGGCAATCAGCACCGGCGAGATGAGGGGGGCCTTGACCATCGCGCGCTCCGTAGCAATGGCGTGCAAGGTGCGGCGGCACGCGCCGCGCGTCAAATGCAATCTGCTGATGCGTGCCATGCCCGGATCGCGGGACGCACCGGGTCAGGGCAGGGGGCTGGTGGCCCATCCCAGAAGCAGCGGCATTCCGTCGGGCAGGACATGCGGACAGGCAACCCCGCGGCTTGCGGAATGGCCAACCGCCCCGGCGAAGGCCGCGAAATCCTCGAACCAGCGGTGGTTGACCGAGAAGGATTGCACGACCATCGCGGCCGAAGCCGTCCCGAAACGCCGGGCTTCCAGAACGGCGGCCCCGGTCCGGTGCAGCAACTGATAGCGCAGGCTCGGCGCAGGGTCCTTCAGCCCGAGCAGATTGCACAGGAAGGCCAACCGGTCGCGCTTGCCGCCGGACGCGTCCATCAGCCAGTCTGCGAGGGTCGGGCCAAAGGGTTCATCCACCTTCGCCTCGACAGCCATCGCGCAGGTGCCCGATGTCAGCCGCACCAGGGCAAAGACATCGCACTGGCTCTCGCGCCCGCCGCCCGGCAGGGCGACCTTGTGTTCCGGGATGGCCAGCAGCAACTCCGCCCCGCCGAGAAGCGCGGAAATCTCGGTTGGCAACCCATCGGCCGCCTCCCACGACAGCGCTGCGGACATGGCCGAAAAACCCCGTCGCCATTGGGTCTCGGGGCTCGCAAGAAGCGCGCGCCAGGTTTCAGTTCGGACCAGCAGGTCCGTCTTGCGGTCGGTCGGGATCAGGATGCGTGACATTTGCGCAGACTGGTCGGTGATTTCGGCAATTCCAGGTCGCCGTCATGGCCGGGGTCTGTTTTTGCCAGGTGAAGCTGACTACAAGCAGAAGGAATTTGTCAGGGGGCAGGCATGAACGAATGGTGGCGCGGGTCGGTGACCTATCAGGTCTATCCCCGGTCGTTTCAGGACGACAACGGCGACGGGGTGGGCGATCTGGCGGGAATCACGCGGCGGCTGCCTTACCTGGCCGATCTCGGGGTCGACGCGGTCTGGTTGTCGCCGTTCTTCACTTCGCCGATGCGCGACATGGGCTATGACGTGTCGGACTATACCGCGGTCGATCCAGTGTTCGGAACCCTCGCCGATTTCGATGCGCTGGTGGCACAGGCCCATGGTCTGGGGATGAAAGTCATCATAGATCAGGTGCTGTCGCATTGCTCGGACCAGCACCCGGCGTTCCGGGAAAGCCGATCCAGCCGCGACAACCCCAAATCCGACTGGTTCGTCTGGGCCGACCCGCGCCCCGACGGCACGCCGCCCTGCAACTGGCTGTCGGTGTTCGGCGGGCCCGCCTGGCAATGGGACGCGCGGCGCAAGCAATACTACTTTCACAACTTCCTGACCCAGCAGCCGGATTTCAACTTTCACAACCGCGATGTTCAGGACTGGATGCTCGACAACATGCGGTTCTGGCTGGACCGCGGGGTCGACGGGTTCCGCTTCGATACCGTCAATTACTTCTTCCACGACCGCCAGTTCCGCGATGATGCCGCCGATTTCCGGGTAAAATCGCAGGTCGAGGCGAACCCGTACCAGATGCAGTACCATCTGTTCTCCAAGAACCAGCCCGAGAACCTCTGCTGGATGGAACGCATCCGCAGCCTGCTCGACAGCTATCACGACCGCGCTTCGGTGGGCGAAATGGGCGAGACGCACCATGCAATCCGGATGATGGGCGACTACACAGCCCCCGGTCGGCTGCATCAATGCTATTCGTTCGAACTGATGGGCTACGACTACACGGCCGCATTCTTTCGCAGCCGGATCGAAGAGTTTTTCGCAGGCGCCCCCAAGGGCTGGCCGATGTGGGCGTTTTCCAACCATGATGTGGTGCGCCACGCCAGCCGCTGGGCCCGGCACGGGCTGTCGCACGAGGCGCTGGCGCGGCAGGCCGGGGCGCTGCTGTTGTCGCTGCAGGGCTCGGTCTGCCTGTGGCAGGGCGAAGAGCTTGGCCAGACCGACACCGAACTGGACCTGCACGAGTTGACCGACCCGCAGGGCATCGCCTTCTGGCCCGAACCGGTCGGCCGTGACAACACCCGCACGCCGATGGTGTGGGACGCCACCGACCATGGCGGGTTCTCGTCGGTCAAACCGTGGTTGCCGGTAAAGCCCGCGCAACTGGCCCGCCAGGTGGCCGGTCAGCAGGGCAGCCCCGGTTCGGTGCTGGAAACCTATCGGGCGATCCTCGCCTTCCGTCGCACCACCCCGGCGCTGATCACCGGCGGCACCCAGTTTCACGACCTGCCAGAGCCGGTTCTGGCCTTTACCCGCCGTGCCGAATGGGAGGCGGTGACCTGTCTGTTCAATCTCTCGCCCGCCGCAGTAACGCTCACGATCGACGCTGCGGCCCTGTGCGGCCCGTCCGAGGCCCGGCTGGCCAGCGGCAGACTGGACCTGCCCGGCAATGGCTTTGCCTGGGCAACCGGGGTCGGCACCGTGGCGATGGCCTGACCCCCGCCGCCTGCGGGCCGTCAGCGCGCCGCACCGCAGACCTGCACCTCAGGCCCGCACCTCAGGCCCGCGTCCCGGGCCCGCACCTCAGACCCGGCCTCTCGGGGCCTGCGTGGTCCTTTGATCCCGGCACAAGTACCTCACGTCGGTGCGGGGGGTGTGAAACCGGGTGGGTTCCTATGGTCCGGGGTATGGTTCAAGGGGTTTGACGGCAGGTCGGGAATGCCGGGATCAGCCGGTGACAGCCGATGTCTCGCGGTTCGCCCGCAGCCGTTCGGCTCGGGAACGTGTCGAGAAGCGGTGGATCGAAGACGGAACCCTGCATGGCGCTTTGGTCGGTGGACCGTGCTACGGCAGGGCTAAGGTCACCGCGTCACGCCAGCCCGGATTTCACGGCACCGCAGGGCGAATTCCGGAAGGCGGCTTGCAACGGCTTGGACAGTCTGACCCGAGATTGCCTATTTTCTGACACCAGAATCCTGACACGCCCATGTCCGGCTCCAGACGCCCGAAAACCGCCACATCAGATGCAGCGGCCCGATCGCAAGACATTGATTTCGCTTGCGAGCCTTTCGGCGCCCTGTCAAAGGAACCGACGCCGTCAGAAACCCTCCGCTCTTGGCCGCGGGGGGGCGGATGCCCCGTCCGGAACCTCGTCACAGGCTCTGCACTTCGGCACCCTCTCCCGGGGTCAGCAGCCCGCGCAACAGCGCCATCGGATGGCTGCGCAGCGTCAGCCGCAGCGCCACGTAATCCTCGACCACCGCCTCGCCTTCGGTCATCGCGCGGAACTGCACGGCAGGCTCGACGATCCCCTCGCCGTCGATGTCGCCGGCAAACAGCGGCAAGGGGGCCGCCCCCGACACGGCACGCGCCGCCCACAACGCATCCCGCCGCCCGGCCCCAAGACTGGCAAAGGCATCCGCCTCGGCCAGTCGGGTGACGGTTCCCGGCGATACCCCCGCCCGCCGCCAGACATCCTCGATCCCCGGATAGCCGTTGCCGCGCGCCGCCACGATCCACAGCGCCTCGTCCTCGACCATCCCCTTGATCTGGCGGAACCCCAGCCGCAGCGCCAGCCGGCCCTCGATGTCTTCCATTACATTGTCCCAATGGCTGCGGTTGATGCAGGGCGGCAGCACCACCACCCCATGCTCGCGGGCATCCCGCACGATCTGTGCGGGCGCATAAAAGCCCATCGGCTGGCTGTTCAGCAGCGCACAGGCAAAGATCCCCGGATGGTGGCACTTGATCCATGCACTGGCATAAACCAGCAGCGCGAACGACGCCGCATGGCTTTCGGGAAAGCCGTAACTGCCGAACCCCTCGATCTGCGAAAAGCACCGCCCCGCAAAGTCGCTCTCATAGCCATTCGCCGCCATCCCTGCCAGAAACCGCTCTTTCAACTCGGTGACGTTGCCATGCTTCTTGAATGTCGCCAGCGCCCGGCGCAGCCGGTCGGCCTCCAAGGGCGTGAATCCCGCGCCGATGATGGCGATCTGCATCGCCTGTTCCTGAAACAGCGGCACCCCCAGTGTCTTGCCCAACACCCGGCCCAACGCATCCGACGGGAAGGTCACCACCTCCTGCCCGTTGCGGCGGCGCAGATAGGGATGCACCATGTCGCCCTGAATGGGCCCCGGCCGGATGATCGCCACCTGAATGACCAGATCGTAGAACCCGCGTGGCCGCATCCGGGGCAGAAAGTTCATCTGCGCCCGGCTTTCCACCTGAAACACGCCCAGACTGTCGGCGCGGCACAGCATGTCGTAGGTCGCCGGATCCTCGGGCGGCAGGGTGGCCAGAGTGAACGCGGCATGATGGTGCTGCTCCAGCAGATCGAACGCGCGGCGGATGCATGACAGCATCCCAAGCGCCAGAATATCGACCTTCAGAATGCCAAGCGCGTCGATATCGTCCTTGTCCCAGCAGATGACGGTGCGATCCTCCATCGTCGCATTCTCGATCGGCACCAGTTCGTCGAGGCGGCCCTCGGTGATGATGAACCCGCCAACATGCTGCGACAGATGCCGGGGAAAGCCCTGGATCTCGTCGATCAGCGCCATGGTCTGCCGCAACCGCCTGTCGCTCGGGTCCAGCCCGATTTCCGCCAGCCGCTGGTCCGTCACCCCCCCCGGCCCGCCCCAGCCCCAGATCTGGCTCGACATCGCCGCCAGAGTATCCTCGGTCAGCCCCATTGCGCGCCCCACCTCGCGCACCGCCCGCTTGCCGCGATAGTGGATCACCGTCGCGCACAGCCCCGCCCGGTGGCGGCCATAGCGGGCATAGATGTGCTGGATCACCTCTTCGCGGCGCTCATGCTCGAAATCGACGTCAATGTCCGGCGGCTCGTTGCGCGCCTCGCTGACGAACCGCTCGAACACCATCGTGCCGATTTCGGGCGACACGGACGTCACCCCCAACGCATAGCAGACCACCGAATTGGCAGCAGACCCGCGCCCCTGACACAGGATGCCGCGATCGCGCGCAAACGCCACGATGTCGTTGACGGTCAGGAAATACGGCTCGTAGCGCAGCTTGCCGATCAGGTCCAGTTCATGCGCCACCTGCGCGCGCACCCGGTCGGGCGCCCCGGCGGGATAGCGCCAGTCCAGCCCCGCCGCTGTCAGCCGCGCCAGACGCCCTGCCGCCGTCTCGCCGCCCGACACTTCGGACGGATATTCATAGCGCAGTTCATCCAGCGAAAAGGTCAGACTGTCCGCCAGCGCCGATGCCCGGTGCACGGCGGCCTCGAACCCCGGATAAAGCCGCAGCATCTCGGGCTCCGAGCGCAGGCGGCGCTCGGCATGCGGCGCGGCATGGTGACCCAACGCATCGACCCGGACCCCCAGCCGGATCGCGGTCAGCACATCTGCCAGCTTGCGCCGCGCGCCGTGGTGCATCACCGGCAGGCCCGACGCGACAGTCGCAACCCCCAGCCGCTCCGCCAGCCGCGCAATCCGGGCAAACCGGGCGGCATCCTGCCCGTCATAGCGCGGGGCCATCAGCAGATGACACTGGCCGGGAAAACGCGCAACCAGCCGTTCGGCCTGCGCGCGCCAGCCAGCCCCCCCCCCGGGGACCGGCTGCAGCAGCAAGGCAATGCCCGCTCCCCAGGCCAACAGGTCCTCCAGCCCCAGATCGCAGGCCCCCTTCACCGCCCGCCCCGCCCCCAGCGTCAGCAGCCTGCACAACCGCCCCCAGCCTGCCCGGTCCCTCGGCAGCGCGGTGACCGTGAAGCCATCCGCCAGCACCAGCCGCGCCGCCGGGATCAGCCGCACCGGCGATCCGCCCTCCGGTTGCACCGCATCCCGCGCCATCTCGCGTGCCTTGGTATGGGCGCGCACGATCCCCGCAACCGAATTGACATCGGCAATCGCCAGCGCCGGCATCCCCACCTCTGCCGCGCGCAGCATGTAGTCCTCGGGGTGCGAGGCCCCGGTGAGGAAGGTGAAGTTCGAGGTGGCGGACAATTCGACGAAGGGCATGGGAGTGACCGGAACATTAAGCGAACATCTTACCGCACCCGCGCGCTGGCTGCCAGTCGGTCGTGCGAAACATCTTGCGGGTGCAGCCATTGGTGCGAGAACCAGGATCTGCGCGGCAGCGTCACCCCCCCTGGCCGTACTGTCCTTGCGGCAGTGAAGCCGCTGGCCTTTGGGGTCGATCTTGCGGAACGTCCCGGGGCGCTGCCCCGGACCCCGGGATATTGGGGCAGAGAAGAAAGGGACGAAGCCTAGCGGAACGCCGGCCCATGCGCCCAGAGCGTCAGCGACCAGCGGGTGCCGATGGTCACCGGGGTCACGCGGTGCAGCACAAAGCTGGGGAAGATCGTGGCCGTCCCCTGCGTCGGGGCGGCCTGTGCGACTTGGCTGTCGGGGCGCAGTTCCAGCGCGCCACCCCGATAGCTGGCGGGGTCGGACAGTTGAACGACCCCTGTCAGCTTGCGCCGGGCAGCCAGCGGTCCGCGCCCGATGTCGGCATGCCAGTCGAAATGCCCTTGCCGGTCGGCTCCGTACCGCGCCACCTGCGCCGATTCGGCGAAATCGTCGAGGTCAAAGCGATAGGCCTCGCGGTTGACCCGGGCAACCAGCCGGATCAGGCGCTCGATCACCCATGCGGTCTCGGGCAGATCGTCGAGCCAGACGAGGTCTGCACGGCGGATGTCGGGGGCAATGGCGGCCCCGACCAGGCCTGCGTCCGACATTCTGGCGGACTGGCACAGCGTGACGAGCCGGTCGCACTCATCGGGGCTCAGCGCGGCCGGCAGCGTGTGAAACGGGGTCATGAGCGGCCTGGGATCGGGGGGGGACAGCGGGGTGGCGAGACGGTCGGCGCGGCCCGGCGCACTAATCGGTCCTGGCGGCAGCCCCATGCGCCGGATGCCCGACCCCGTCCCCTGCGTCCGGGCCGGTCCGGTCGTTGTCCACCGGCACGCTTACTGTCACGAGGCCCGCATTCTGGAACCGCAGCACCAGGATCAGCGTATCGCCGGTGGTCAAGGGCTGCAAGAGACCCATCAGCATCACATGGTCGCCGCCGCGCTGCAGCACGTGTTGGCCGTGGCCGGGGATGGCCAAACCGCCGGGCACTTCGCGCATCAGCATCACGCCGCCCGCGTCTTCGATATGGGTGTGCAGTGCCGCCTTGGCGGCGGCGGGCGAGGATACGGCGACAAGGCGGTCTTCGGCCCCGGCATGGTTTGCAATGGTCAGAAACACGGCCCCGGTCGCCGTCGAGATCCGGGCGTAAGCGTCATCGACATGCACGCCGTCATGCGCGACGGCGGGCAAGGTGGCTGCCACGAACAGGGCGAGGGCTACCGCGACGGCGGTGCGCAAGGGTATGAACATCGGATGTCCTGTCGGTCGATCTGGTGGAAAGGCGGACCGGTCAGGGCTTGCCACGACACCACGCGAAGTGTGTAGCCTGGCCTTGCCGGTGGGCCAAGAGGCCAGATGCGCACAGGCTGCAAGAAACCGGGACCGCGCTGGCGCCCGGGCAATCGGCAGGCGCCCCGATCCGCCGGAAGCCCGATCCGCCGGAAGCCCGATCCGCCGGAAGCCCGATCAGACCGCGGGTGCGGTCTGCACCTTTCTGGCGATTTCTTTCTTGATCTTCTGGGCGGCCAGCGACAATTCGGTGTCCTTGGCCTTGGCGAGGTAGCCATCGAGCCCGCCACGGTGGTCGACCGACCGCAGGGCTGCCGCCGAAATGCGCAGCTTGAAGGTCTGCCCCAGCGCGTCCGAGATCAGCGACACGACATTGAGATTCGGCAGGAACCGCCGACGGGTCTTGTTGTTGGCATGGCTGACAGTGTTGCCAGACATCGGGCCTTTGCCGGTCAGTTCGCAGACGCGCGACATGGGAGTGTTTCCTTGTCTTTCCAAAACACAAGGATGCCAGCCCGCGGGGCGACATCCCAATTCGATTTTCGGGGTTTAAGGGCAAAGCACCGGGGCGTCAAGCCGGCACGGCGCGCGCCTTTGGCCCCGGCTCGGAGTGACCCGGCCCGGACTGACCCGGCCCGGACTGATCCGGCCCGGACTGACCCGGCCCGGACTGATCCGGCTCGGACAGACCCGGCTCGGACAGACCCGGCCCGGACTGACCCGGCCCGGACTGACCCGGCCCGGACTGACCCGGCCCGGACTGACCCGGCCCGGACAAACCCGGCTCAGACTGATCCCACGGCCGCCCCGCGCCAGCCGTCGGCCAGGGCCGCCATGGCCGCGCGCCACGGGAACGGGCCGTGGCTGATCCGGGCGATTCCAAGCCGCGCGAGGTCCGCGGCGGGGTGCTGGGTCGGGCTTGCCATGGCGTTGACCGGCAGGGGCGTGCCCTGCACCACGGCCGCCAGCAGGCCCGCATCGACCAGACCGGGCACGAACAGCCCCGAGGCCCCGGCGGCGGCATAGATCGCGGCGCGAGCCAGCGCCTCGGGCACAAGAGCGGCGTGCTGAGCGGCCGGGGCTTTGAGGAACACATCCGTACGGGCGTTCACGAAGAACGGCAAACCAGAGGCTGTCCCCGCCGCCGCCACGGCCGCTATGCGGGCCGCCTGCACCTCGGGCGCATGCAGGCCCGCGCCGCCGACGATCTGGTCTTCGAAATTGACCCCCACCGCGCCCGCCGCGATCACCCGGGCCACGTTGGCCGTCAACGTTGCCGGATCGGTCGCATAACCGCCCTCGACGTCGACCGTGACCGGCACAGCGACCGAGGCGGTGATTCGCCGCACCAGATGCAGCACCTCGTCCAGCGGGATGCGCTCGCCGTCGGCATAGCCTTGTGCCCCGGCGATGCCGTGGCTGCCGGTGGCGATGGCGGGGGACCCCGCCTGTTCCAGTGCCTTCGCCCCGCCGGCATCCCAGATATTGAACAGCACGACCGGATGTCCCGGCCGGTGCAATGCGGCAAATCCCGCGGCCTTGTCTGCGTGAGTCGTCATCGGGATCACCTCTGTCGCGGGCATCGTCGCGTCGCACCTTAGTGCGGGTTGCCGCAAAGCAGAACCGGCATTCCGGCGGAATTCGGCGTCCTGGCCGAATTGATCCGCCTCGACCCGGCGCATCGCCTTTCGCGAACATGGCCCACGGCATCACCCGGCCATCAGGGCCAGCAGGCGGGCCGCCGCCGCTTCGGGCGTCAGGCTGCCAGCGGCCACGGCAGACCCCAGATCGGCCAGCGCCGTGCGGGCCGGATCGCGGGTCAGGGCGGCCAGCAGACCCTGTTCGACCTCATGGCGAAACCAGTGGCGCGCCTGTTCGGCCCGCCGTTGTTGCCAGTGGCCCTGCGCCAGCCGAGCGGCCTTGAGGGTTTGCAGATCGGCCCAGACCTGCGCCAGCCCGTCACCGGTCTGGGCCGATGCGGTCATCGCGCGCGGAAACCCGGCCGGGTCCTGCGGGCGGCGGCGCAGCAGATGCAGCGCCCCGGCATAATCGGCACAGGTGCGCCGGGCCGCCGCCTGCAGGTCACCATCTGCCTTGTTCACCACGATCAGATCGGCCATTTCCATGATGCCGCGCTTGACCCCCTGCAACTCGTCGCCGCCCGCCGGGGCCAGCAGCAGCACGAAGATGTCGCACACCTCGGCGACCATGGTTTCGGACTGCCCGACGCCGACGGTCTCGATCAGCACCGCGTCAAACCCCGCCGCCTCGCACAGCGCCACCGCCTCGCGGGTGCGGCGCGCGACCCCGCCAAGCTGGGTCTGACTGGGCGACGGGCGGATAAAGGCACGGGGGTCGCGCGACAGCCGCTCCATCCGGGTCTTGTCGCCCAGGATCGACCCGCCCGAGCGTACCGAAGACGGATCGACCGCCAGCACCGCGACGCGCAGACCCAGGCCGGTCAGCATCAGGCCGAACGCCTCGATAAAGGTCGATTTGCCGACCCCGGGGGTGCCCGACAACCCGATGCGCAGCGCCTGACGCGCGGTGCCGAGCGTGGCCAGCAGGGTCTGCGCTGCGGCCCGGTGATCGGCCCGCGCGCTTTCGACCAGCGTTATTGCACGGGCGAGGCCGCGGCGGTCGCCACGGCGCACCGCATCGGCAAGGCTTTGCGCATCATCGGGGGCGGGCTGTTGCAGAACTGTCATCCGGCTTTGGCATCTGTGCAAGTCTTGCCCCACAGGGCAGAGTTTGGCCAGAGCGGGCGTTTGGCCAGAGCGGGCGTTTGGCCAGTGCGGGCGATCGGCCAGAGCGGGCGATCGGCCAGAGCGGGCATTTGGCCAATACTGGCGTTTGGCCAGTGCGGGCGTTTGGGAGGGAGCGTTATGGCGATGTTGGTAAGTCGGGTCGTTTGCGTGCTGGCGCTGCTGTTTGGATTGCCCGGTTCTGCGGGGGCCGAAGAGGCGCGGTTCGACGTGCTGCTGGCCGGTGTGCGGGTGGCAGAAATCAGCCTGACCGGGACCGAGGCCGACGGGCGCTATGCGGTAGACCTGTCGGTCAGGTCCGAGGGTCTGGCCGGTATCGTCGCGCGCATCCGGTTTCGGGCTACCGCGCAGGGCCTCCTCGCCGAGGACTTCGTGCCGACCCGCTACAGCGAAAAGGCCGATACCGGGCGGCGGAAATCCGATGTCGAAATGGTCTATGACCGCGGCGTGCCCGAGGTGATCACCTATGTCTCGCCGCGCCCGGACGGGCCCGACCTGCTCGACCCCGCCGCTCAGGGCGGCACGCTCGACCCGGCCACCGCGATGTTTGCGGGTTTGCGCGATCTGCCTGCGGGGCAGAATTGCGCGGTTCGGTTCGACGTGTTCGACGGGCGGCGGCGCAGCACCTATGCCCAGTCGGGCGAAGGGGGGGTCTGCCGGGGTTTGTATCGCCGGATCGCCGGCTACACGGCCGAGGAAATGGCCGAACGGACGCGCTTCGAGATCGAGATGATCTATGCCCCCGAAGGTGACGGACTGCGGGTGATCGAGGCATCCTTGCAGACGATCTATGGCAAGGTGCGCCTGAAACGGCGATAAGGCCGGCATGCCCGGCCCATTGGACAGTCCCCTGCCGATCGACGATGTCCTGCCTGCCCTGCGCGCCGCGATTGCCGCGCGCGGGATGGTGGTGCTGCAAGCGCCGCCCGGCGCGGGGAAAACCACGCGGGTGCCGCTGGATCTGCTGACGTCCGGGCTGATCCGGGGACGGATCGTGATGCTGGAACCCCGGCGGCTGGCCGCGCGGGCCGCTGCCGAGCGCATGGCGGAAACCCTGGGCGAACCGGTGGGCCGCACGGTCGGCTACCGCATCCGCGGCGAGGCTGTCGTGTCGGCAGCAACCCGGATCGAGGTGGTGACCGAAGGCATCCTGACCAGGATGATCCAGTCCGACGCCGGCCTTCCCGGCATCGGCGGGCTGATCTTCGACGAGTTTCACGAACGCAGCCTGAATGCCGATCTGGGCCTCGCACTGGCGCTGGAGATCCGGGCGATGCGCGACGATCTGGTGCTGGTGGTCATGTCGGCCACGCTCGACGCCGCCCCGGTGGCGGTATTGATGGGAGATGTGCCCGTCGTCACCTCGATGGGTCGCGCGCATCCGGTGGACACCCGCTGGCTGCTCCGCCCGGTGGATGCCGCGATGCGCTACGAGGCGGCGGTCGCAGGCCTGGTGCGGCAGGCGGTCGAGCAAGCCCCCGGCGGCCTGCTGGTGTTCCTGCCCGGCGAAGCCGAGATCCACCGGGTGGCCGCGATGCTCGACCTGCCTCATTGCGACATACGGCCCCTGTTCGGCGCGATGGAGTTCGCTGCCCAACGCGCGGCTCTGGCCCCCGGCGACCGGCGCAAGGTGGTGCTGGCGACGGCCATCGCCGAAACCTCTCTGACCCTGCCGGATGTGCGGGTGGTGGTCGACGGCGGCCGCGCCCGACGGATGCGGTTCGATGCCGCGTCGGGCATGTCGCGGCTGGTGACCGAACGGGTGACTAGGGCCGAGGCCGAACAGCGCCGCGGCCGGGCAGGCCGCGTGGCCCCCGGGGTCTGCTTTCGGCTGTGGACGCGCGGCGAAGAGGGCGCGCTGGCCGCCTTCCCGCCTGCCGAGATCGAACGGGCCGACCTGACCGGCCTCGCGCTGGAACTGGCGCTGTGGGGGGCGGAAGATCTGCCGTTCCTGACGCCGCCCAACGCCGGCGTGCTGGCCGAAGCGCAGGCCCTGCTGACCGACCTTGGCGCGTTGCAGGCCGGCACCATCACCCCGCATGGCCGCAGACTGGCCGGCCACCCCCTGCACCCGCGCCTGGCGCATATGCTGGAACGCGCGGGGTCCGGTGCGGCCCTGCTCGCCGCCCTGCTGGCCGAACGCGATCCGCTGCGCGGGGCACCGCCCGATCTGGCGCTGCGGCTGCTGGCGGTGACCGACCCCCGCCGGTTTCAGGCCGCTCACGGCTACCCCGTGACCCATGCCGTGGTGGACCGGATCCGCAGCGAAGCCCGCCGCCTGAAAACCGGTCCGGATACCGGGCTGAGCCTCGCGCAGATGGCAGCGCTCGCCTATCCCGACCGGGTGGGCCTTCGCCGGCCCCCCGGTGACGCGCCGCACGAGGCATCCCGGTGGCTGCTGTCGGGCGGCAAGGGGGCGGCAATGGCCCCCGGCAGCCCGCTTGCCGCTGCCCGGCTGATCGTGGCGACCGATCTGGACGGCGATCTGCGCGAGGCGCAGGTCCGGCAAGCCGTGGCGATCGCCGAGCCAGACCTGCGCGCCGTGCTGGCCTCCCGCATCGCCTGGCACGAGCTTTGCGCCTGGTCGCGCCGCGATGGCCGGGTGCTGGCGCGGCGGCAAGAGCGGCTTGGTGCCCTCGTGCTCGACGACCGGCCCTGGCCCGATGCTCCGCCCGAGGCGCTCGCGCGCGCCGCACTCGACGGTCTGCGGCAGATCGGCCTGCCTTGGACCAGCAGCGCCGCCCGCCTGCGCGCCCGCATCCTGCTGGCCCGCAGCCCGGACTGGCCCGATGTCGGCGATGCTGCCCTGTTGGCCGGCGACGACCTGCTCCCGTCGCTCGCCAGGGCCCGCACCGAAGCCGACCTGCGCGCGCTCGACCTGACCGAGGTGCTTCTGTCGTGCCTCGGCCGGGACCGCATGGCCAGGGTCGACCAGACCGCGCCGTCGCATTTCGACACCCCGCTCGGCCGCCGGGTGCCGATCGACTACGACGGCGCAACCCCGGCCATCGCGGTCCGTCTGCAGGAAATGTTCGGCGTGACCAGCCACCCGCGCATCGGCGTGGCGCGGCTGCCTCTCAGGATCACCCTCCTCTCCCCGGGGCAGAAACCGGTGCAGGTCACATCCGACCTGCCGCGGTTCTGGACGACGACCTACGCCGATGTCCGCCGCGACATGCGCGGCATCTACCCCCGCCACCCCTGGCCCGAAGACCCGACCCTCGCCGAACCGACACTGCGCGCCAAGCCAAAAGGAACCTGACCGCCCGCTCGGCATTGACCTGCCCCGATCCCGCCGCCGATCCCGCCGCCGATCCCGCCGCCGATCCCGCCGCCGATCCTGCCGTCCTGCCCCCTTTCAGCTTGGCAAAAGTATCCCACGGGGGTGCGGGGGTGTGAAACCCCCGCTTCCGCCCGGGCAGATGACGCGGCGTCCGCCGTGACATGCCACCCCGCTGCGTTACACTGCGCGCAAAGGGAGACCGCCATGACCCACTTTCCGCACCTGCTGCGCCCGCTGGACCTCGGTCACGTCACCCTGCCCAACCGGGTCCTGATGGGGTCGATGCACACCGGCCTCGAAGAACTCGGCGACTGGAACCGGGTGGCAGAGTTCTACGCGACGCGTGCCCGGGGGGGGGTGGCGCTGATGGTCACCGGCGGCATGGCGCCCAACCCCGAGGGCGGGGTGTTTCCGGGGGCAGCGGGGCTGTTCACCGCGCAGGACATCGCCAATCACCGCATCGTCACCGACCGGGTGCGGGCTGCGGGCGGGCGGATCGCCATGCAGATCCTGCATGCCGGGCGCTATGCCTACAGCCGCGATTGCGTCTCGGCCTCGGCGGTCAAATCGCCGATCTCGCCGTTCGTCCCGCGCGCCCTCGATGACGACGGCATCGAGAAACAGATCGCCGACATGGTGAGGGCAGCGGTGCGAGCCCGCGAGGCCGGCTATGACGGCGTCGAGGTGATGGGGTCCGAGGGCTATTTCCTCAACCAGTTCCTCGTGACCCATGTGAACCGGCGCAGCGACGGCTGGGGCGGCAGCTATGCCAACCGGATGCGGCTGCCGGTCGAGGTGGTCCGCCGCATCCGCGCCGCCGTGGGCCCGGATTTCATCGTGATCTACCGGATCAGCCTGATCGACCTGATCCCCGACGGATCAGTCTGGGACGAGGTGATCACCCTCGCCCGCGCCGTTCAGGCCGCCGGGGCCACCCTGCTGAATTCCGGCATCGGCTGGCACGAGGCGCGGGTGCCCACAATTGCAACGTCCGTCCCGCGAGCGGCCTTCGTGCACCTGACCGCCCGGCTGCGGGCCGAAGTGACGATCCCGGTCATCGCCAGCAACCGCATCAACACGCCGGGGGTTGCCGAGGCCATCCTGGCCGCTGGGCAGGCCGACATGGTCAGCATGGCGCGGCCGTTTCTGGCCGATCCCGACTTTGTGGCCAAGGCCGCGTCTGGCCGGGTGGCGGAAATCGCGCCTTGCATCGCCTGCAATCAGGCCTGCCTCGACCATACCTTTTCGGGCCGCCTCACCTCGTGCCTCGTCAACCCGCGCGCCTGTCACGAGACCGAACTGCGGGTCGAGCCAGCCGCGGTGCCGATGCGGATCGCGGTCGTGGGGGCGGGCCCGGCGGGAATGGCCGCGGCGACGACGTTGGCCACCCGGGGACATGCGGTGGTGCTGTTCGAAAAGGCGGCAGCGGTGGGCGGGCAGTTGAATCTGGCCAGGCGCATCCCGGGCAAGGAGGAGTTCGACGGGCTGGTCGCGTGGTTCGCCACCATGCTCGACCGGACGGGTGTCGAGGTGCGGCTGAACACCGAAGCCACCCCCGAGGCTCTGGCCGGGTTCGACCGGATCATCGTGGCTAGCGGCGTCGTGCCCCGCGATCCGCAGATCCCCGGTCAGGACCGCGCGCTGAGCTATGTCGAGGTGTTGCAGGGCGCACCGGTCGGCCGCCGCGTCGCGCTGGTCGGTGCCGGGGGGATCGGGTTCGACGTGGCCGAGTTTCTGACCCATCACGGGGTCAGCCCGACGCTGGACCCTGCCCTGTGGCGGCAGGAATGGGGGGTATCGGACCCGGCGCAGACGCCCGGCGGACTGGCTCCCGGTGGCCCCGCCCCGACCCCCGCCGCCCGCAGCGTCTGGCTGCTGCAGCGCCGGGCCGAAAAGCCGGGGCGCGGTCTGGGCAAGACCACCGGCTGGATCCACCGCGCCGCTCTGCGGGCCAAGGGCGTGCAGATGCTCGGCGGGGTGCAGTACGACGGCGTGACCGACACGGGTCTGGCGATCACCCTCGACGGCGCGGCGCAGGTGCTGGAGGTCGATCAGGTCGTGCTTTGCGCGGGCCAGGTGCCCGAACGCGGCCTGGCAGACCGGCTGATCGCGGCGGGGATCGCGGTCGATGTTATCGGCGGTGCCGATGTGGCGGCGGAACTCGACGCCAAGCGCGCGATCGATCAGGCTGTCCGGCTGGCGGCGCGGATTTAGGATCGGGGGGGCGGGTTGGCGTTGACCGTCACCCCGCCAGCCGCTTTTCGCCTCGCGCCCGCCCGGGGCAGCGGTCACGCTGCAAGGCGGGCTCCTACCGCGTGACCCCTTCGGGGCTTTCGCCGCCGCGCAGCCTCGCCTATCACACGGCGTGGCGATGAGGGAACTGCGATGCACGACGACAGGGGGGCCATCCGCAAGGGCCGGTGGGCGGTGGCTGCGATGTTCGCGGTCAACGGCATGATCATGGGGGCCTTTGCACCGCAAATTCCGTTGCTTCTGCCGCGTCACGCCATCACGGAAACCGTACTGGGGCTGTTGATCCTGTTGCTGGGGATCGGGGCGGTCGGGGCCATGCTGTTTTCCGGCCGCCTGATCGCCGCCTTCGGGTCGCGCCGGGTGGTGATCGCCTTTGCCGTCCTTGCAGTGCCGGTCCTGCCGCTGGTCGTGCTGGCTCCCGGGCTGGGCTCGGTCGCCGGGGCGATGATGCTGTTCGGGGCGGTGCTGGGCTGCATGGATGTGGCAATGAATGCCAACGCCGTCGCGGTCGAGCGGCGGTTGGGGCAGGCGATCCTGTCCTCGTCGCATGGGTTCTGGAGCGTTGGCGGCTTTGTCGGCGGGGCCTTGGGCGGGCTGCTGCTGGCGCGGGTCGGGGCGGAGACGCAGGCGCTGGTCGCCGCCGGACTGGCGGCTGCGGTGGGGCTGGCGGCGGCGCGGTTCCTGATCGAGGACACGGCCCCCGCGCCGCAGACGGTTCTCGTGCCGCGTCAGGCCCTGATCCCGCGCGCGCCGATCCTGTGGGTTCTGGGCGGCATGGCCTTGTGCACCATGATGTCCGAAGGGGCCGTGCTTGACTGGGCGGCGCTGTATCTGACCGACGAGTTGGGCGCGGACCGCGCGCGTTCGGGTCTGGCGTTCGGGCTGTTTTCGGGGACGATGGCCGTGATGCGCTTTGCAGGTGACGGGTTGCGCAACCGGTTCGGCGCGGTTGCCACTCTGCGGGTCTCGGGCGTGATCGGGGCTGCGGGGATGATGGCGGCGGCATTGGCACCCACCGACCTGACGGCGATCGCAGGCTTTGCCGTTGCAGGGATCGGCGTCGCCAACATGGTGCCGATCATCTTTTCCGCCGCGGGCAACCAGCCCGGCCTGAGCCCCGGAGCCGGGATCGCGACGGTCACCATGCTGGGCTATTGCGGCATTCTCATAGCCCCGTCCAGCATCGGCTTTGCGGCAGAAGCCGTCGGATTTCGCCCGACCTACGGCATACTGGCACTGTTGCTGCTCGGGGTGGCGGCGATGGCCGGGCGGGTCACCTCGGCCGATCGGGTGGGCGAGGGGCTGGCCACCCGCAGTCCCGCAGCCTGACCCGCCGGGACCGCAGGCAGCCCCCGGTCAGGTGGCGGTGATGCCCATGTAGTCGCCCTTGCCGATCTCGACCCCGTTGTGGCGCAGGATGCCAAAGCTGGTTGCCGCATGGAAATAGACCTGCGGCAGCGCGTAGATCGTCAGGAACTGCAAGCCCGGCATCGAAACATCCTGCCCGCGCATCCGGATCGTCACGATCCGCTCGGCCGCCCCCTCGAACCCGCCCGGGTCCAGCGCCGCGAGATAGTCGCAGGCCCGGCCGGTGCGGACGATCAATTCGGCAAAGCTGGTTTCGGTGTCGGGAAACGACGGCACTTCCGCACCCGACAGCCGCGCACCGGCCCTGACACAGAAATCGGTGGTCAGTTGCACCTGACGGGTCAGCGGGAACATGTCGGGGAACAGCCGCGCGGTCAGCAGGGCCGCCGGGTCGATCTTGCGGGTGGTGCAATGCGTCTCGGCCTTGGTCAGGATCGCCCCGATTGCGGTCAGCATGCGGGTCGTCGGCGGAACAGTGGCGGCGTGGATCATCCGGTCCTCCTCTTGGCGTCCCGTCAAGTGCTACGTCAGCCCGGGCACGAGCGCCAGTGCCGCCAGCGCCAAAGCCGGATGAGGGGGCTCGATGCCCCCGAGAACGGCGGCCCCGTTCAAGATGGCGTGCCCCCTGGCGGGATCAGCGCAGGCGCATCAGGATATCGAGGCTGGGGTAGCCATCCGGCACCAGCCCGGCCGACCTTTGAAACGCCCGGACGGCCGCGATGGTCAGGGGGCCGATCTTGCCGTCCGCCCCGCCCGGATCGAACCCCGCCGCTGTCAGCCGCTCCTGCATTTCGACCCGTTCGGGATAGGTCAGCGCGCGCAGATCGCGCGGCCAGCCTGCGTGAATGGGCCCGCCCCCCCGGATCAGGTCCGCCAGATGGCCCACCGCGATCACATAGGCATCGGCGGTGTTGTATCGCTCGATCACCTGAAAGTTCGCAAAGATCAGAAATGCCGCCCCACGGGCCCCGCCCGGCAGCAGGACCGAGGCCGGGCCATGGTCGGGCAAGCCGCTGCCTTCCCATGTCCGCACGCCCATGGCCTGCCAGTCGGCGACCGGCTTCACGACCCGCTCGCCCGTCTCGCCATGGTCGAACCCGGAGGGCAGTCTGACCTCGACCCCCCAGATCTGCCCGGTCGTCCAGCCTGATGCCGCGAGATAGGCGGCGGTCGACGCCAGCGCATCCGCCGGATCGTCGCCCCAGATGTCGCGCTTGCCGTCACCGCTGAAATCGACCGCGAACTGCTGATACGACGTCGGCATGAACTGGGTATGGCCCATCGCCCCGGCCCAGGACCCCACCATCCGCGCAGGTACGGTGTCGCCGCTTTGCAGGATCGCCAGCGCCGCCAGCAGTTGCGCCTCGAAGAACGCCCCCCGCCGCCCGTCATGGGCCAGCGTCGCCAGCGCGCTCAGCGTGCCGACATCGCCGCGCACCGCACCATAGGCGGATTCCAGTCCCCAGATCGCGACCACCACGGCCGCCTCGACGCCATAGGCCGTCTCGATCCGGTCCAGCAGGGCGCGGTTGGTCTGCAGGGCTTTCTTGCCGCCCGCCACCCGGTCGGCCGAGGTCGCCGTATCCAGATAGTCCCAGATCGTCTTGGTGAATTCGTTCTGATTGCGGTCGCGACGGATCACGTCGGGCAGATAGGTCAGACCCGTCATTGCGCCGTAAAACACCCCTGCCGAAATCCCTTGCGCCAAAGCCCGCACACGAAAGCCGATGATCCAGTCCTGCAGACCGGTGGGGGAGCCTGCGGTTTCGGTCACGCCGGGGGTTCCTTGTGCAAAGCCCGGTGTCGCAAGCGGGGCCACCGTCAGCCCCAGAGCGGCAACAATCAGGACCACCCGCATCACGTTCGCATTCCTGCCGCATCCTTGCCGCCGCTTTGCCTGCATGCTAGCCGCAACGCCCCGCCGAGGCAAAGGGCCGTGTCCGGGGTCGCGATCCGAAAGACAGACAGCAGCCCTTGGCGTCGGCACTGCAGACTTTCCGGTCATCCCGGTTTCCGGCATTGAGGGGTCACCGAAGGGCGGAGAAAGAGGGATGAGCGGTGAAAAGAACCTCGATGCGTTGCTGCGGAGCCTCTCGGCGAAACTGATCGACGGTGTGTTCGTGTTCGCGACGGTCAGGGATGACGCGATCCCGACAGGGCTGACGCCCCGGATGATGTTCCGCGAGGCCGAGGGCACCACTCTCATCTTGTTGAAATCAGAGGCAGAGGCGCATCGGATATCCTGGGAATTCCCTTGCAGGATGATCACGCTGGATGTCCACTCGTCCCTCGAAGGCGTGGGCTTCATCGCGCAATTCGCCTCACAGCTTGCCCGGCACGACATCGCCGTCAATCCGGTGTCGGGCTTCTTTCACGACCACCTGTTCGTTCCCGATGGCCGCGAGGCAGAGGCTATGGGCCTTCTGGCCCGGATGGCATCCCCCGCGACGTCAGACGAATGACCGGTTCTTCGGGAAAGCCCGCGGAGGTTCGCTCCGCGCCCGGCACCTTCAAACTGCGACACCACCCGGGAAAGCCGGTCACGTGCGTTTGCGGATCACCCGGCGCTTTGCCGCACCGGCCGCCGCCCGGGCGGGTTTGCGCGGTTGATAGCCACCGCCCTTCGTCGCCCGTCCCGTGAGCAGGGTACGCCCTTCCAGCATCAGCAGGTCCAGCATCAGGCCCCCCGTTACCGGAACCGCCTCGGCCAGCCGCACCGTCACCCGCTGCCCGATGCCAAGGGTCACCCCGGTATCGGCCCCCATCAGGGTTTGGGTGTGTGCGTCAAAATGGAAAAACTCGCGCCCGACCGACCGGATCGGGACCAGACCATCCGCCCCGGTTTCATCCAGCTTCACAAACAGCCCGAACCGCTGCACGCCGGAAATCCGTCCGGTGAACTCTGCCCCCACGCGGTCTGCCAGAAACGCCGCCAGATACCGGTCGACCGTGTCTCGTTCCGCCGCCATGCTGCGCCGTTCGGCGTCGGAAATCAGTTTGGCGGTTTCGTCCAGCGTTTCGAGATCGGAGCGCGACAGGCCATCGTCGCCCCAGCCCAGCCCCGCGATCAGTGCGCGGTGCACGATCAGGTCGGAATAGCGGCGGATCGGGCTGGTGAAATGCGCATAGTTTCGCAAGGCCAGCCCGAAATGCCCGAAGTTCTGCGGGTTGTAATAGGCCTGCGTCATCGAGCGCAGCGTGGTGATGTTCATCAACTCGTCGAACTCGGTGCCGCGCGCCTGTTCCAGCAACCGGTTCAGGTGCCGGGTCTGCAACACCTGCCCCTTGGCCAGCGTGAACCCGGACGCCTCGGCCACGTCGCGCAGCGCTTCCAGTTTCTCGGGGCTGGGTTCCTCATGGACGCGGAACAACAGGGGCTGTTTCAGCCGCACCAGTTCTTCGGCCGCCGCCACGTTGGCCTGAATCATGAACTCTTCGATCAGCCTGTGTGCATCGAACCGGTCGCGGAACGCAATCGACAGCACCTGTCCCGCGTCCGACAGAACGATCTTGCGTTCGGGCAGGTCGAGGTCCAGGGGCTGCCGGGCCGCGCGGCTGAGCCTGGTGGCGTCATAGGCGGCATAGAGCGGTGCGATGACACCGGCCATCAGCGGAGCCGTCACCGCATCGGGGTTGCCGTCCTGCGCGTCCTGCAACTGGCCGTAGTGCAGCGACGCCTGCGAGCGCATCAGACCGCGGGTGAAGCGGTGGCTGATCTTGGCCCCCGTGGCGTCCAGCACCATCCGGACCGCAAGACAGGGCCGGTCGACATGGCTGTGCAGGCTGCACAGATCGCCCGACAGCACGTCGGGCAACATCGGCACCACACGGTCGGGAAAATAGGTCGAGTTGCCGCGCTTGCGCGCCTCGCGGTCAAGGGCAGAGCCGGGGCGGACATAGTGGGCGACATCGGCAATGGCGACCCAGACGATGTAACCGCCGGGGTTTTTCGGGTCCGGGTCAGGTTGTGCGTAAACCGCGTCATCGCGGTCGCGGGCGTCAATCGGGTCGATGGTGACCAATGGCAGATCGCGCAGATCCTCGCGACGGTCGAGGGGCGCAGCCCGGGCGGCATCCGCTTCGGCGATCACCGCATCGGAAAACTGGTCGGGGATGCCATGCTGATGGATCGCAATCAGGCTGACCGCCCTGGCCCCCGACGGATCGCCCAGCCGTTCGAGGATGCGGGCTTGTGGCAGCCCCATGCGGCGGGGGCCGGTCTGTTCGGCTTCGACCAGTTCGCCGTCCCGCGCGCCGCCTGTTGCGTCGCGGGCCACCCACCATTCCTTGTCGGCCCCCTTGTCGATCGGCATGATCCGCCCGCCGTCGTCAGCGGCACGGAACACTCCCAGCACCTTCAACGGGTTGGACCCGATCTTGCGGATCAGACGTGCGGTATAGTCGTGATCGTCAAGGTTGACAGCTGTCAACCGCGCCAGAATCCGGTCTCCCTGGCCCAGTGCCGGATCGCCGGGCTGCGGGTTGATCAGGATGCGCTGATCGCCGGCACCGTCCTCGGTTGCCCGGGCATACAGATCGCCCTGCGCGTCGGGGGCCAGCACCACCAGCATGGCGACCGGCGGCAGGGTGCCCGGTTCGCGAAAAACCTTCACGCGGCGGTCCGGTGCGCCCTCTGCTTCCATCTCGCGCAGCAGGCGTTTCAGGTCGATCCGGGCGTCGCCCTTGATGGCGAACGCCTTGGCGATGTCGCGCTTGGCCGTCAGAGTGGGATTGTCGGCGATCCATTGCAGAATCTGGGCTTTGGTGGGGATGGGGTTCATCCGACGCGCCCTAGCACGGAACGCCCCTGCGGGCTACTGCCCAAGATGCACGCAGCCCCGCGCCGATGCCAGCGCGATCTGGCGTTGACGCTCGCGAAACCGGTCGCGGTCGGTGTCAGAGTATTCGGGCAGGCAGGCGGGGCAGGACACCCCCGGTTCATAGGCCAGATCACGGCGCCGGTCCTCGGTCAGCGGTCGCCCGCAGGCGCGGCAAAGGATATGCGGGCCGGGGGTCAGCCCGTGGCCCACCGACACCCGGTCATCGAACACAAAGCAGTCGCCGTGCCACAGGCTTTCGTCCTGCGGGACGTGTTCCAGATAGTTGAGAATGCCGCCCTGCAAGTGGTAGACCTGGTTAACTCCCTGGTCCAGAAGGTAATTCGTTGACTTCTCGCAGCGGATACCCCCAGTGCAGAACATCGCGATCCGCTGGCCTGCAAAGCGGTTCCGGTTGGCCTGCCACCACGCCGGGAAGTCGCTGAACGTCCCGGTCCCCGGATCCACCGCACCCTGAAACGTGCCGATGGCCACCTCATAGGCATTGCGGGTGTCGATCACCGCGACATCCGGGGCGGTGATCAGCGCATTCCAGTCGGCGGGGGCGACATAATGCCCGACGCGGGCGCGCGGGTTGACCTGCGGTTGGCCCATGGTGACGATCTCGCGCTTGATCCGCACCTTCAGGCGTCGGAACGGCATCGTGACGGCGGGGCTTTCCTTCTGGGCCAGATCGGCGCAGCCGGGCAAGGCGCGCAATGCCGACAAAGCCGCGTCGATACCCGCGCGTGTGCCGGCAATCGTGCCGTTGATCCCCTCGGGTGCCAGCAGCAGCGACCCCTTGACCCCGGCCGCCGTGCAGGCCGCCAGCAACCCTTCCCGCAGCGCGGCCGGATCGGCAAGCCGGGTGAAATGATACAGGGCGGCGACGGTCAACATCGCCTGCACTTGCCGCAGCTTGCCGCCGATTTCAAGGGCTTCCCTTGACGACGGCGGCCCGCGCGCCTACCCAAAGGCGTTCGCGCAGTGGAGATGGCCGATGCGACCCGCAACCAATGCCCTGATCGTGGTCGATGTGCAGACCGATTTCTGCCCCGGCGGCGCATTGGCGGTGGCGGGTGGCGATCTGGTGGTGGCCCCGATCAACGATGCCATGGACAGCTTTGCCGAGGTCGTTCTGACCCAGGACTGGCACCCGGCGGATCACAGCTCTTTCGCCGCGATGCACGACGGTGCCGAGCCGTTTTCGACCGCAATGCTGGCTTATGGCCCGCAGACCCTGTGGCCCACCCATTGCGTGCAGGGCTCGGACGGTGCCGCCTTTCACCCCGGCCTGCGCACCGATCCGGCCCACCTGGTGATCCGCAAGGGGTTCCGCCCGGCAATCGACAGCTATTCGGCGTTCTTCGAGAATGACCGGACCACCGTCACCGGCCTTGACGGCTATCTGCGCGCGCGCGGCATCGGGGACGTGGTGCTGGTGGGCCTCGCCACCGACTTTTGCGTGGCCTTTTCGGCACTGGACGCGGCGCGCCTGGGCTATGACGTGACAGTGCGGCTGCAGGCCTCCCGCGCGATCGACCTTGACGGATCACTGGCCCGGATGCTGGACGCCATGCGTGCCGCTGGCGTGCGGCTGGAGGATTGACGTGGTCGATATCGCCACCCGGGTGTGGAACCACAAATGGAAGATCGACCCCATCGTGCGGTCGCTGATCGACACCGATTTTTACAAGCTGTTGATGTGCCAGTCCATTTTCCGCAACAGGCCGGAAACCGAAGTGGTGTTCAGCCTGATCAACCGCACGACTTCCATTCGTCTGGCCGAGTTGGTCGACGAGGCCGAGTTGCGCGAACAGCTTGATCATGTCCGGTCGCTGTCGCTGACCCGGGGAGAGAGCACCTGGCTGCGCGGCAACACGTTTTACGGCAAACGCCAGATGTTCCGCTCGGATTTCATGCAGTGGTTCGAGGGCCTGCGCCTGCCGCCCTATCATCTGGAAAAGCGCGACGGCCAATATGAACTGACGTTCGCCGGCAAGTGGCCCGAAGTGATGCTGTGGGAAATACCCGCGCTTTCGATCCTGATGGAATTGCGCAGCCGGGCGGTTCTGGCGACGCTGGGGCGGTTCGAGATACAGGTGCTGTACGCCCGGGCAATGACCAAGCTGTGGGAAAAGCTGCAACGCCTGCGCGCCATCGAGGGTCTGCGCATCGCCGATTTCGGCACGCGGCGGCGGCATTCGTTCCTGTGGCAGGACTGGGCGGTGCAGGCGATGATGGAGGGGCTGGAGGGCAAGTTCACCGGCACCTCGAACTGCCTGATCGCGATGCGGCGCGAGGTCGAGGCGATCGGCACCAACGCACATGAATTGCCGATGGTTTATGCCGCGTTGGCCGACACCGACGCCGAGCTGGCGCAGGCCCCGTATCAGGTGCTGGCAGATTGGCACGAAGAGCATGACGGCAATTTGCGGATCATCCTGCCCGATACCTATGGCACCGAAGGCTTTTTGCGCCGCGCTCCGGAATGGCTTTCAACCTGGACGGGCATCCGGATCGACAGCGGCGATCCGGCAGCGGCGGCCGAACTGGCGCTGGCCTGGTGGCGCGACCGGGGCGAGGATCCGAAGACCAAGCTGGTGATCTTTTCCGACGGGCTGGACGTTGACCAGATCGAAGCGTTGCACCGGCAGTTTCATGGGCGGGTGAAGGTCTCGTTTGGTTGGGGCACGATGTTGACCAATGATTTCAAGGGCCTGGCAGTCGGTGAGGCGCTGGCTCCCTTCAGCTTGGTGTGCAAGGCGGTGTCGGCCAACGGGCGGCCAACGGTCAAGCTGTCGGACAATTCCAACAAGGCATTGGGGCCCCGCGCTGAAATCGAGCGGTACAAACGGGTTTTCGGGGTAGGGGCGCAACAGGCGCAGCCGGTCAGCGTATGATCTGGTCGGCGCAGTCCAGCGCACGGGCGATGTGACTGCGGTGGATGGGGTCGTCGGCAGCAAGGCGGGGCATCGTCCAGCCGACCGACGCACAGCAGCGTGCCAATGTGAACATCTCGACGGTATCGATGTTCACCACGCACCGCGCCCCGTAGCCTGCGATCAGCGCGTCCCGGATCAGTGGATAGTCCGGTTCCTGCAGGGCGCCGATCAACGCGGTTCCAAGGTCGTAAAGCCGGTAGCCGATCCCGGCATCGTCAAAGTCGATCAGAGAAAGCGAACGGCCATTCACCAGAATGTTCTCGCGCAGCACATCCGCGTGGATCGGGCCGATATCGGGGTCTGCAAGCGGGCGCAGATGCTGATCCAGCCAGTCGCGTACCTCTGACAGGCGGGCGGACTGCGCCGGGGTGGCGGCGGGGTGCTGCCAGAACCGGCCCCAGCACGCAGCGTCGCCCACCAGACCGTCCGCATCCCACCTGGGCCGGGTAAAGTCGGCGGGCAGGTGCAGCCGGTCGGTGGCCGCATGAACCTGCGCCAACAGCCGGCCGAGCATGTGGTGACGGTCAAGCACCACCGGCAGCGGATCGGTCAGCCGCGCGCCGGTGTCCCCCAGCGGCAGGCCAGGCACCCAGCCGAGAGCCGAGGCCAGACGGCCGGAGTCGCTTTGCACCAGCCGCGCGCCCGTCGCGGTGGGCAATGGCCGCGGAACCGGCAGCCCCGCGTCATAAAGGGCGGCGCACCACCACAGTTCTGACCGGATCGCGGCCGGGTTCTGATATCCCGCCCGGTGCAGCCGCAGAACAGCGCGACCCTGCGGGGTTTCCATCTCGAACACCGCATTTTCGCGATGACCGATCAGGCGAAGGATGCGGCCCTGCCAGTGGGTTGCGGCCGCCGCGGCTTCAAGGTGAATGGTCATTCGGGCAAACGCTGCGCGTCGAGCGCCCCTTGCAGCGCGTCGGCCAGACGGTCGGCGTGTTCGCGGGAAAACGGCATGGGCGGGCGAATCTTGAGCGTGTTGGCCCCGCGCCCGATACGGTTCAGCAGAAAGCCGCGTTCGCGCATGTCTTCGACCAGATTTCCGACGAACTCTGTGGCAGGGGTGGTGCCATCGGTGGTGAACTCGACGCCAAAGAACAGGCCCGACGCCCGCGCCTCGGTCAGCAGCGGATGGCTCAGGGCACGCAGACGATCAAGGAGATAATTCGCGGTGAAGGCGGCCTGGGCAACGAGGTCTTCATCGTTCAGCACGTCGAGAACCGCCAGACAGGCGGCGGCCGACACCGGATTGCCGCCGAACGTGTTGAAATAGCCGAATGCGTTGCGAAACGCCGCCATGACATCGGGGCGGGTCAGCACGGCGGCGACGGGGTGGCCGTTGGCCATCGGTTTGCCGACAGTGACGATGTCGGGGGCCAGCCCCAGCGCCTGATGCCCCCAGAACGCATCCCCCATCCGGCCCAGACCGGGTTGCACTTCGTCGGTGATCAACAGGCCCCCGGCGGCACGAACCACGGCCGCAGCGGGCAGCAGAAAGTCGCGCGGCAACGAAGGCAACCCTTCGTTCGCAAACACCGGGCAGACCATCAGGGCCGAGAAGCCATGCCCTGCGGCGAACAGGTCGGCAATCGCCGCGGCGACGTGGTCGGCAAAATCCTGCGGTTGCGCTGCGACGCTGCCCCCTACCGGACGCAGGCCATCGGGTGCCGGAACGAGGCGCACATTCGGCCAGCGCCCGCCGATCGGTGGCCGTCGGGTGGACAGTTGCGACACCGCCATCGTGTTGCCGTGGTAGGTGGCGTCCGTGGCGATGATTCCGGTGTTCCCTGTGACCGCTTGTGCCATCCGGAGCGCGATGTCGTTCGCCTCGGACCCGGTGCAGACCATGATTGCCTGCGAAATGCCGTGGCCGAGCGTTGCCGTCAGCCGCTCGATGCAGTCCAGCACCCCGTCATGCAGGTAACGTGTATGGGTGTTCAGGATCGCCGCCTGTGCGGCGATTGCCGCCACAACGCGGGGGTGGCAATGGCCGACATGCGCCACATTGTTGTAGCAGTCGAGATAGCGCCTGCCGTCTGCATCCCAAAGCCACACGCCCTGCCCGCGCACGATGTGAACCGGTGTTCGGTAGAACGTCGGGACGTTCGGGCCCATCAGCCGGGTGCGGCGCTGCGCAAGGGTTTCGGTCATTCTTCCTCGCCGATCTTGCCGCGCATCGCCTTGACCTCGCCGCGCTGAACCTTCGCCGTGACCCTGCGGCGCTGGCTGCCGAGGGTCGGTTTGGTCGCGATGCGGCGTTTAGGCGGAACGAGGGCGGTGCGGATCATCTCGACCAGCCGTTCGCGGGCAATCTCGCGGTTGCGGGCCTGACTGCGGGTCTCCTCCACCTGCAGCACGATGGCCCCTTCTTGCGTCCAGCGCCGCCCGGCCAGCCGCTTCAGCCGGTTCTTGACCGAGGGCGACAGGTGCGGCGACCGGTCTGCCTCGAATCGCAACTCGACGGCAGTGGACACCTTGTTGACGTTCTGCCCGCCCGGGCCGGACGACCGCATGAAACTTTCGGTCAGCTCCCAGTCGGCAATCGCCAGCGTGTCGGTGATCATCAGCATGCGCGGGTTATCGCACGGGTCGATTTCAAGAGAAAGGGTCGCCGGAGTGCGGCGACCCTTTCCGAGTTCAAGGAGATGAGCCAGTTAGGAAACTGCCCCAACCCTGGTGGCGTTCGCCAGGGGTCTGCCCCTAGAAAACACCCCCCACGGCTGTCCCGACACGTCTCTCCAATATCACTCTAGACACTGGATCACCTCCTTTCAATTTGGTTGCCGATGTCCCAAGCCTGCCACATATTTTGTGTTTGTCAAAATGTTTTACGCTACCCCTGCGGTCATTTTTGCAACGATCAGCCGGAAAGGCATCAACGCCAGCAAAGCTATCCCAAGTTTTGTGCACAGATCGGCCACCGCGAGCGACACCCAGAACGGTGCCGGCGGTCCGACACCCAGCACCGGGGTGGCCACGGCAGCCCACGACAGATCGACGCCCGGCTCCAGCCAGATCAGCGAACCGGAAAACGCGATGGTAAAGAACAGGGCGGTGTCTAGGGTCGACCCCGCGACGGTCGAGATCAGGGGCGCGCGCCACCACGCCGCCCGGCGCAGCCTGTCAAACAGTGTGACGTCCAGCAGTTGCGCCGCCAGAAACGCCAGCCCCGAGCCGAGCGCGATCCGCCGCGTCACAAGGGGGCCGAACTCGCCGATGATCTGGGTGCCGATCAGCGAACACGCCAAACCGGTCGCGAACCCTGCCAGCACGACGCGGCGGGCGGCAGCGGCGCCTTGCAGCCGGTTGGTCAGGTCGGTGACCAGAAAGGCAAAGGGATAGGTCACCGCACCCCAGGTCAGGTAACCGCCCATCGGCACCTGGACAAGGATGTTGGAGGCCGTGACGATCACCGCCATCGCCAAAATGCCGGGCAGAAGTCGGGACATGCGCGATCCGTTCATGACAAGGCGAGGCAGCGCGTTAGCGCCGCCGCAGACCGGTGTCAATCGGGCAGGCGATATTCCACGATCTCGGTGTGCTGCAACGGGTTGAAGTTGTCGTCTGCGATCATGCTTGCAAGCAGGCCTCCCGGGCTGCGCCAGACCGCGAGACCTTCCAGATTGTCGTGCAGGCCGGGCGGGGTTTGCAGCAGGGTCGCGCCGGGGCCAAAGCCGGCAGGGGTGAGGGCGAACCGGCGCAACCGGCTGGAAAAGCCGGCCAATCCGTGAAACCGGCGTTCCAGCAGATAGAACCGGCCATCGGGGCCAATGTCGGCGGCGACCGGCAAGAAGGTGCCGAGGCGGGGCAGGGTCAGCGGGTCGATCCAGGCCCCGTCGCGGAACCGATAGACCGGGATGTCGGGGCCGGTTGTCCGTTCGGGCACCGCGTAAAGCGTGCCTTCGGCGTCGACCGCCAGCGCCTCGAGTGCGCCGTTGTCGGGCAGGACATCGAACGCCGGGTTGTGCGGCAGATCGGTGGTGCGCCCGGTCGCGGGGTCCAGACGGGCGACCCGCGTGTCGAGCTCGAAAGCGGCGTAGGTCGTCCCGTCAGGGGCGCGGGCCAGCCCCTCGCTGTCGGCGCGGCGGTGGTGCAGGCGGGCGCCGTCCGGCCCGGTCAGGCGCCGCAACGCGCCGGGGCGCACCGCGACGAGCAGCCCGGACGGATCGCGCAACAGCACGCCCTCCATCAGCGTCGCGCGGTCCGACAGGGCCACAAAACCGGCCCCGTCCGCCGATACCAAGATCGCGGAAAACCCGCCGAACCGGCGGTCGGGCTGATCGACTGCCACAGCCGAAAGAAAGCCTGCGGGCGGGGCGGGGGCCGCGCTGCCGTTCAGCCCCAGGACCAGAGCCGCGGCGAGGGTCAGTCCGACGCGAGGACGTCGGAGCATTGCTGGGGCAGGTCGGCCATGGTGAATTCGCGGGGCCGCTTTTCGCGCGGGCCATCCTCGGCCTTGGGCGTCTTGGTGGATTTCGGCGGGTTGAGGTAGTCGGTGACCCACCAGGTCAGCGTTTCGTCACAGCCGTTGCCGCCCTTCGACAACTCGGCCACCGTGGGCGACTGGGCCTTGCAAAGTTTTGCCCCCTTGGGGCATTTGAGCCGCACATGAAAATGGGTGTCATGCCCCGCAACCGGGCGGATTTTCTGCAGCCATTTCTTGTCACCCTCCGTAGCGGATTTGCACATCTCGATCTTGACCGCCGCTGCGACAAAGATGCGGTCGACCCGCGCATCCGACGCCGCCGCCCGCAGCAGGGCATGGTGGCCGGGGGTCCAGTCTGCGGTCACCGATTTCTGATCGGCCGAGCGGACGGGAATCGAGCTGATGTCCTCGCGGGCCGCCCGGCTGAGATTGAGGCGGCGCGGCGGCAGCATCCAGATATCGGCATCCAGCCCGATCTGGTGACTGGCATGCCCCGAGGTCATCGGCCCGCCGCGCGGCTGGCTGATGTCGCCGATGTAAAGCCCGGCCCAACCGACTCTCTGCGCGGCCACCGACAGGTCCTGCAGATAGGCGATCATTGCGGGTTGACCGAAATTTCGGCCGCGCGACAGGCGCATTGCCTGCCAGCCTGGCCCGGTTTCGGGCAATTCGACCATCCCGGCGCCGCAGCCCCGCGCATAAGACCCGACCGGCATGGCCGACTGCTGCGACGGCGCGTCCTTGGCCCCGAACAACTGATTGGCGAGTTGCTGGGCCATCGCGGGCAGTGGCAGCCAAAGGGCCAGGACGAAAATCAGCCTGATCATGCCAGTTCTCCTTTCGGTTTCACCCAGATCAACAGCACCAGCCCGATTGCGAACAGCAGGATCACCGGCGAGATGCCAAGCCGCGCCGAGCCGGTCAGGTCGGTGGCCACCGCGATCAGGAACGGCGAGACGAAGCTGGCCACCTTGCCCGACAGCGCGAACAGGCCGAACGCCTCGGCGGCCTGATCGGGAGTGGTGTGGCGCAGCATCATGGTGCGCGAGGCTGCCTGCAACGGGCCTCCCGCCGCCCCGATCAGCGCGCCGCAGACGAAAAACACGATGTCGGCCGTGTTCGAGGCGGGGTCGAGCAGGATGCCCCAGACGTTTTCGCGCGACAGGCCGACAATGACGAGACAGACGACGATCAGCACGACGATGGCCCCCGCGATCACCGGCTTTGGTCCCAGCCGTTTGTCGAGATTGCCGCCGATCCAGGCCGCGACCATTGCCGTGATCGCCCCGATGATGCCGAACACCCCGATCTGGATCGTCTCCCACCCCAGCACGTTCAGCGCATAGACCCCGCCAAAGGCATAAAGCGCGTTCAGCGCGTCGCGGTAGGCCAGCGACGAGCCGAGATAGGCCGACAGGCTGGCGCGGAACCGCAGCGATCGCAAAAGGTCCATCAGACTGGCCATCGCCGCCCCGATCTGCAGCGGCCGGGCAGCGGTGCGTGGCTCGCGCACCCACACAAAGAACGGCACCATGAACACGGCAAACCAGATAGCGGCGAAGGGGCCTACGGCGCGGGTGCCCTCTCGCGCCTCGGGGTCGAGGCCGAACAGCGGGTCGATCCCCAGCAGGGTCTTGCCGCTGGTCGCACTTTCGGCAAGAAACAGCAGCATCACGATCAGCGCCAGCAAGCCGCCCAGATAGCCGAACGCAAAGCCCCGTCCCGAGATCGCGCCCAGATCGTCATGGTTCGACAGCGACGGCATCAGCGCGTTGGTGAAGATCGTGGCGAACTCCATCCCGACAAGGCCGATCCCGAAGAACGCCACGGCCCAGAACAGCATGCCGGTCTCGCCGCCCGGGGCCACATACCACAGCCCGCAGGCCCCCACGATGTAGAACACCGAGAACACCCACACCCAGATCAGCCGGCGCCCGGTGCTGTCGGCGATCGCGCCCAGAATCGGGGCGAAGACCGCGATCACCAGTGAGGCCACGGTCAGCCCGTAGCCCCAGTAGGACTGCGCGGCGGCCTTGGCAGCCTCGGCCTCCATCCCTTCGCCCATGTAGTAGCCGCGCGCGGTTTCGGCGAAATAGGGGCCAAAGATGAAGGTCAGCAGCAGCGTGTTGTAGGGCTGGCTGGCCCAGTCGAAGAAGTACCAGCCCCAGATGCGTTGTTGCGGCGTTGCCATACCCTGCCCCCTTGTCGGTTTGCGCCGATCAAGCCTGAATCGGTGCCATCACGCAAGCATGAGGGTTAGCCCGGCGGCCAGGGGCGCAGGGCGTCGGCGGCGCTCCACGCCTCGACCCAGACCGGCAAGGGCGGGCTGTCCTCGGGGTGGCCCATCGCCCGCATCACCGTGGCGGGCGGCACGATTCCGGCTTTCGAGGCGACGGCAGACCGCAACAGCATCTGGCTGGTGCAGTCGCCCCCGCGCCACATGCTTTGATCCATGTACAAAAACCGCGCATCCCAACCGATCACCCGGCTGCGCATCTCGAACCGGTCGAACAGCCGAACGCGGCGGCGATACCGGGTCGAGGCTCCGGCGACGGTCATCCCCCAGCCGTGGGTCTTGCCGATGCGGTCGAACCCCATCCGCCGGGCCATCGGCAGCCGCCCAAGATCATACAGTGTCAGCGTGCGGCCGTTGTTCAACTCCATCCACGGGTCGATGTCCTGCGGCTGGCACATGTGATGGCTGATATGGGTGTCGAACAGGCCCAGTCCCGGCGCGCCCCGGTATTTCCAAAGCTGAAGGGCCATGCGGAGATAGGGATACATCGGCGGGCTCCTTTCGAATTTTCCTGCCTTGCGGGGCACGGCGCGTCAAGGAAAACGCTGCGGAAGGATTGCCCTTTGCCGAGGCGGGCGTTACCTCTGCCCCACAGTTGGGCCCTGGAGTGCGCGATGACCTCGATCTTGCAGATTCTGCTCTTGATCCTTGATATCGCGCAATGGATCATCGTGGCGCACATCATCATGTCCTGGCTGATCAACTTTCAGGTGCTGAATCTGCGCCAGCCGCTGGTGTCGCAGATCTGGGGCGGGTTGAACCGCCTGCTGGAGCCGCTGTATGCGCGGGTCCGGTCAGTTCTGCCCAGTCTGGGCGGCGTCGATCTGGCCCCGCTGGTGGTTCTGGTGGCGGTGTATGCGCTGCGCATCGTGCTGATCAACAACGCGGGCGCCTTTCTGTGACCTTCACCTCTTGGTAACGCCTGCCGTGCCAGATTGAATAAAATGCAGTCCGATCCGCGCATGCTTTTGTCCTCGGTCTTTGGCTTTCCCGCCTATCGGCCGGGACAGGAGGAAATTGTCGAGGCGGTGCTCGCGGGGCGCAACACGCTGGCCATCATGCCGACGGGCGGCGGGAAATCGCTGTGCTTCCAGTTGCCGGCCCTCTGCCGGTCTGGCGTGACTGTCGTGATCTCGCCGCTGATTGCGCTGATGCGCGATCAGGTGCGCGCGCTGCGGGCGACCGGGGTTGTGGCGGGCGCGCTGACCAGCGGCAACACCGGGGACGAAACCGAAGAAGTATTCGCAAGCCTTGCGGCCGGCGAGATGAAACTGCTGTACATGGCACCCGAGCGGCTGGCCTCGCCCGCCACTGTGCCGATGCTGCGGCGGGTGGGGGTCGGCCTGATCGCGGTGGACGAGGCGCATTGCGTGTCGCAATGGGGCCACGATTTTCGCCCCGATTACCTGCGCATCGGGGCATTGCGGCAGGCGCTGGACGTGCCGCTGGCGGCGTTCACCGCCACGGCGGATGCCGAGACGCGCGACGAGATCGTGACCCGGCTGTTCGGCGGGATGGCCCCCGACATCTTTCTGCGCGGGTTCGACCGGCCGAACATCCATCTGGCCTTTGCAGTCAAGGACCATCCGCGCGACCAGATCCTGACCTTTGCCAATGCCCGGCGCGGGCAGTCGGGCATCGTCTACTGCGGCACCCGCGCCAAGACCGAGGTGCTGGCCCAGGCGCTGCGCGAGGCGCGGCATTCGGCGTGTTTCTACCACGGCGGCATGGACCCGGACGAGCGTCGCCGGGTCGAGATCCGGTTTCAGCAGGAGGACGGGCTGATCGTGGTGGCAACCATCGCGTTCGGGATGGGGATCGACAAGCCCGACATCCGCTGGGTCGCGCATGCCGACCTGCCCAAGTCGATCGAGGGGTATTATCAGGAAATCGGCCGGGCGGGCCGGGATGGGGCGGCGGCCGAGACGTTGACGCTGTACGGCCCCGACGACATCCGGTTGCGCCGGTCGCAGATCGACGAAGGCGCCGCCCCGCCCGACCGCAAGGCGGCCGACCACGCGCGGCTGAACGCCCTGCTGGGGCTGGCCGAGGCGGTGGCCTGCCGGCGACAGGTGCTGCTGGGCTATTTCGGCGAGGTGACGGGCCCGTGCGGGACCTGCGACCTGTGTGACCGCCCGGTTGCGGTCTTCGACGCGACCGACGCGGTTCGCAAGGCGCTTTCGGCGATGTTGCGCACCGGCGAGTGGTTCGGCGCCGGTCATCTGATCGACATCCTGACCGGCACGCCGACAGCCAAGGTCAAGGAGCGCGGGCATGACCGGTTGCCGACCTTTGCCGTCGGGCGCGATCTGACGAAACCGGCTTGGGGGGCGGTGTTCCGGCAGATGATGGGGCGCGATCTGGTGCGCCCCGACCCCGACCGGCATGGCGCGTTGCGGATGACCGAAGCGGCGCGGCCCATTCTGCGCGGCGAGGCGCGGATCGCCTTGCGTCAGGATACCGTGGCGCAGGCAGTCTCCCGCGTGCAGGTCCGCGCACTGGTCGCCGAGGAGGATGCCGATCTGATGTCGGCGCTCAAGGCCAGACGCCGCAGTCTGGCCGAGGCGGCAGGGGTGCCGGCTTATGTGATTTTCGCCGACCGCACCCTGATCGAGATGGCCGAACGCCGTCCCGCCAGCCTCGATGCGATGATGGGCATCACCGGGGTCGGCGCGAAAAAGCTGGAAAGCTATGGGGCTGCGTTTCTGGCGGTGATCCACGGGGGGCCCCCCAGCCCGGTGCATCCGGCGCGGCGCAGGCTGGCCGGGCGCGATTCGGGGCAGATTTTCGACCGTCTGGCCGAGGTTCAACTCGCCCTGGCGCGTGGCGCAGATGGCACCGGCAAGTATCTGTCCTGCACGCATTCCACGTTGCGCCAGATCGCCGAGACGCAGCCGGGCAGCCTGTCGGACCTCGACCGGATCAGCGGCATGGGGCCGCTGAAGACCGAGCGGTTCGGCGCGGCCTTTCTGCAGGTTCTGACCGAGGGCTAGGCGCACCGATCATCGCGCACCGGCTCAGGTGCCGGTCATCGCCTCGGGTTCGGCGTGGATCGGATGGCTGTCGGGCGGGCAATGGGCGGTCAGCACCTCGATCAGCGCCGCCTTGCGCAGGGGTTTGGTCATGTACCGGTCGATGCCTGCGGCCAGGATGCTGGCACCATCCCCGTCCATCGCATGCGCGGTCAGCGCCACGATCGGCACATGGCTGCGCCCGGCCTCGAGACTGCGGATGGCGCGGGCGGCGTCCCGGCCGTCCATTACGGGCATCGAGATGTCCATGAAGATCAGGTCCGGCTGGAAGCTTTGGAAAAGTTCGACCGCTTCGCGCCCGTTGTTGGCGAACAGCAGATCGACCCGGATGTCGCGCATCATCTTCTGGAATACCAACTGGTTGGTGCGGTTGTCCTCGGCCGTCAGCACCCGCATCGGGCGGCGTCCGGGCGGCCCCGCCGGGACCGGGGTCACAACCGGCGGCAGGTCGGGCTCGGTCAGCGCCTGCAGCCGGCGGTAGAGGTCCGAGCGCAGCAGCGGCTTTTGCAGGATGGCCGACAGCGTGCCCTTGGTGTCGGTTTCCCGCGCCATGGCGGGGTTGGATGACAACAGCACGATCGGCCGGTCGATGCCGGCGGCCCGAATGTGCATGGCCAGCGCAAGCCCGTCCATTTCCGGCATGTTGTGGTCGGTCAGGATGATGTCGAACGCGCGGTCGCGGGCCAGCACGGCCAGCGCCTCGGCCCCCGAACGGCACAGCACGACGTCGATCCCGCAAGGCACCAGTTGGCGTTCCAGGATGGTGCGGTTGATGAACTGGTCATCGACGACCAGCATCCGGCGGATCGACACCGGCAGGGTGGGGGCGGCGGCCTCTTCGGCGACCGGCAGCGTGACGCGGAACCCGAAGACCGATCCCTTGCCCAGTTCGCTGTCGACCCAGACCTCGCCCTCCATCCGCTCGATCAGCCGCCGCGAGATCGCCAGGCCGAGCCCGGTCCCCTCGAATTTGCGGTTGGACTGGCTTTCGACCTGGTTGAACTCGCCGAAGATATGGTCAAGGAACTGCGGCTCGATCCCGATGCCGGTATCCTCGATCGTGACATGCAGTTGCTGGTGGCCGGGATCGGCCTCGAAGCCGACGACCCGGATCAGCACATGGCCCGTGTCGGTAAACTTTACCGCGTTGCCGATCAGATTGGTCAGCACCTGCCGCATCCGGCCCGCATCGCCGACAAAGCGGGTAGGCAGAAACATGTCGAAGTCGATCATCAGATCCAACCCCTTGGCCCGGGCACGGGGCTGCAGCAGCATGGCAACCTCGTGGATCGTCCGCTCCAGATCGAACGGCACCGGATGCAGGGTCAGGCGCTGCGCCTCGATCTTGGAATAATCCAGAATGTCGTTGATGATGACCAGCAAGGCCTCGCCGGAGGACCGGATGGTTTCGGCGAACAGGCGCTGCTCTTCGGACAGGTTGGTGTCGCACAGCAGTTCGGCCATTCCGACCACGCCGTTCATCGGCGTACGGATCTCGTGGCTCATGTTTGCGAGGAAGGCGGATTTGGCGCGGTTGGCCGCTTCGGCCGCTTCCCGCGCGGCCAGAAGGGCGACATGCTGTTCCTTCTGAGGCGTGATGTCGATCCGCAGGCCGACATGGCCGCCGTCGGGTGTCGGATGGTCATAGGCGCGGATCCAGCGCCCGTCGCTGAGTTGCTGTTCTTGCGTGCCCGAGGGGTTGCGGTGCTGGGCCATGCGTTCGGCCAGCCAGGCCTCTTCGCGGCCCTTGGAATTGGCGTGCTGGCCGCGGTCCAGCCCGTAACGCAGGATGTCCTCGAACCGGGCACCCGGCACCATGGCCGGCGCCGCTATGGCATAGATGTCGCGGTAGCGCTGATTGCAGGTCAACAGCCTGTCCTCCCTGTCATAAAGCACGAATCCATCCGGGATCGCCTCGAGGGCGGCCCAGATGCGCATTTGGTCGGTGATGTTGAGGGCGAGGCTGACCATGTCGCCGTCGCGCGCCCGCCGGTCGACCAGCCGTGCCCAGATGCCGTTCTGCAACTGCACAACGCGGGCCGGAACCGGGTCCGACTGCAGCCGCCCGACCATATCGGCCAGCCAGACCTCTTGCGGGATGTCGCCCAGCACCACGATCTGCGCCTCGGCCGCGACGCGCAGCACGTCGGCGTATTTCATGCCGGGGCCGACGCCGAGGCCGTCGAACACCGCCAGATATGCGCGGTTTGCCGCCACCATGCACAGATTGGTGTCATAGACCGCAAACCCGTCGCGGATCGTATTGACGCTGTCCCACAGCCGCCGTTCGGCCATCACCGCTGCCGTATGCGCCCGTTCCAGATCGTCAACGAATTGCGAGTTCTGGCCTTTCAGAACCTCGGCCTCGGACAACGCCGAGCGGGTCACCTGGCGTTGCTCGACAATCTGGTCGGACAGCGACCGGGCATGCAGCGCCAGTTTCTCGTTCGCCGCAAACAACTCGCGGCTCTTCTGCTCCAGCAGCCGTTCCGCCGCCAACCGCGCCCTGCGCTCTTTCGCCAACCGTTCTGCGATATCCATTCCCGACCCGCACCGCCCCTGAAACCTGCCCCCGACACCGGCTTCTGTCACCGGCCCCGCAACCGGCCCCCGTAACCGGCCCCCGTAACCGGCCCCGGAAACCGGCGCGCCTTCTGATCCGCCCGGCGATCCTGCGGCCAACCTGCCGCAACAAAGTGAACAGCCGCTTAAGATGACAAAGCCAGTCGTCACCCCACGAATCCTTGCCAATCCGGCGGCCGTCATGCGACGGTCCGGACGTTGAACACAGGAGGATTTCCGATGCGCGGACCGGCTTTGGCTACGGTTGCTGCCCTGATGCTTGCCGGATTTACCGTCACCGGATTGTCGGGGGCGGCTGCGGCGCAGACCCTGATCCCGGAAAAGCGTCTGGTGATCAGTCGCGACGCCGATCTGCCGGGCGGCGATATCGCGACCTATTTCGACACCACGCTGGACGCCTGCGAGCGCGCCTGCCTTGCCGATCAGCAATGCACGGCCTTCACCTTTAACACGCGGAACAACTCGTGCTTTTCCAAGGCCGATCCCGGCGATGCGGAGTTCTTTCAGGGCGCGTTTTCGGGCTATGTGATCACGACCGGGGCCGGGGCAGAGACGCGGGCAAAGGCTCGGCGGTCCGAGTTGAAGTTCCTGCAAGACTGGGACATTCAGGGCGCCTCGGCGCAGGCCGGCAATCTGGCCAACGAGCATGTGACCGACGCCTGGACATCGGCAGAACATCTGGCTTCGGCGGCCGGGGCCGAAGCAGAAGGCAATTTCGATCTGGCCGCCCGGTTCACCGGCGCTGCGCTGAACCTGACCGATTCGCCCGCCACCTGGGCCGAATATGCCCGTCTGTTGCTGGCGACGGGCAGTGCGCAAGGGGCCGATCAGGGCAGTTACCGCGACCGGGCGTTCAAGGCGGCGGTCAACGGCTATCTGCGGGCCGACAACGCGGCGCTGCGGCACAGCCTTCTGGTAACCCTGGGGCAGGCCGCCGAAGCGATGGGGCGCGGGCGCGACACCGTGCAGGCGCTGCGGCTGGCGCAAAGCCTGCAACCGCGGGATGACACGGCGGCGGCGCTCGATGACGCCGTGGGCAAGTATGGCTTCCGGATCGTCGACAACGAGGCGCAGACCGACAGTTCGCGTCCGCGCATCTGCGCGAATTTCTCGGAAGATCTGGTCAGCACCGGGGTCGACTACGCGACATTCGTGCAACTGCCCGAACCGGGAATGTCGGTGGCGTTTGACGGCTATCGGCAGTTGTGTGTCGAAGGTGTGACGCGCGGGTCGCGGGTGACGGTGACCTTCCGGGAAGGCCTGCCGGCCGCCGACGGACAGACGATGGTCAGGTCGGTGCCGATCACTGCTTATATCCGCGACCGCAGCCCGGGCGTGCGCTTTCCGGGCCGGGGCTATGTGCTGCCGCGAACCGGCGGCGCGTCGGTCCCGGTCGAGACGGTCAACACCACGGGTCTGGCCCTGACCCTGTTCCGGGTCACTGACCGCAACCTGTTGCGATCGTTGCAGAACGGATATTTCGGGGCGCCGATGGCCGACTATCAGGAATATTATTTCAACGGCGAAATCGGCAGCGAGATCTGGAAGGGCACCGCCGACGTCCCGCAAGAGCTGAACGTCGATGTGACCACCCGTCTGCCGTTGGACGAGGCTTTGGCCGGGCAACCTGCCGGCATCTATGCGCTGCGCGCCTCTGTCCCGGGGGTGGACCCTTATGTGGTGCCTGCCGGCTGGCAATGGTTCGTGGTGTCCGATCTGGGGCTGACCACGATGTCGGGGGTGGACGGGCTGCATGTGTTTGTCCGCGCGCTTGGCACGGCGGCCGCCAAGACCGGGGCCAGCGTCGAGTTGATCAGCACCGCCAACGAGGTTCTGGGCACCGCTGCGACCGACGATCAGGGCTATGCGCGCTTTGAACCGGGTCTGATGAAGGGCTCGGGTGGGGCGGCCCCGGCGCTGGTCGTGGTGCGCGAAGGGACGGGGGATTTGGCCTTTCTGTCGCTGACCGACCCCGAGTTCGACCTTTCGGATCGCGGGGTCGAGGGGCGCGAGGCGGCACCGCCGGTCGATGTCTTCCTGACCACCGACCGTGGCGCCTACCGGGCCGGCGAGACCGTGTTTGCCACGGCCCTGGCCCGCGATTCCGGGGCCGAGGCCGTGACCGGTCTGCCGTTGACCGCTGTTGTCCTGCGCCCGGATGGTGTGGAATATTCGAGAAACGCCATTGCCGATCAGAACGGCGGATATGTGTTTTCGACGCAGATTTCGGCAAATGCGCCGCGCGGTGTGTGGCGGCTGGAACTGCTGGCCGATCAGGACGCGGCGGCGCTGGCTGCCCGGACCTTTCTGGTCGAGGATTTCCTGCCCGAACGGATCGACTTTGACCTGACCCTGGCCGACGCCCCGATCCGGCTGGGTGACGTGCCCGAACTGACGGTCGAGGCGCGCTATCTGTTCGGCGCGCCGGGAGCGGACCTGGCCATCGAGGGCGAGGTGCTGTTGCGCGCGGCGCAGGGACTCGAGGCGTTTCCGGGGTTCGTCTTTGGCCGTCACGACGACCCCTTCTCGTCGCGGTTGGAAAGCTTTGGTGACCTGAGCACCGATGCCGACGGCGTGGCGCTGGTCACACTGCCGTTGCCGGAGGTTGACGATCCGCTGCGCCCGCTCGAAGCGCGGGTGACGGTGCGGGTGGCCGAAGGCTCTGGCCGGCCGGTCGAACGCCGGGTATCGCGGTTGTTGACGCCATCGGCCCCGATGATCGGGGTCAAGCCGCTGTTTGACGGGGTGGCCGCCGAAGGCACCGAAGCGCGGTTCCAGATCATCGGCGTCGGGCCCGACCTTGCGCCTGCGCCGATGGCCGTGCGGTGGGTGCTGACCCGGGTAGAGCCGAACTATCAGTGGTATCAGGCGTTCGGCAACTGGAACTGGGAGCCGGTGATCTCGCGCTCGGTTGTGGCCGGGGGCGAAGTGACATTGGCCGATGCGCCGGTCGAAATTGCGCCCCCCGTGCTGTGGGGCGAATACGAACTGGTCGTGGAACGCAGCGACGGGCGGGCGGCCGCGACCTCGACGACGTTCCATGCCGGCTGGTACGCGCCCGCCGATGTGACGGCGACGCCCGATACGCTCGACTTGTCGCTGGACGCTGCTGCCTACAAGCCGGGCGACACGGCGATGTTGCGGCTGGTGCCGCGCGCGGCGGGGACGGCGCTGATCACCGTGCTGTCGAACCGGCTGGTGTCGATGCAGGCCGTTGCGGTGACCGAAGGCGAGAATCTGATCCCGCTGCCGGTAACAGACGAATGGGGGGCAGGGGTTTATGTGACGGCCTCGGTCCTGCGGCCGATCGACGTGGCGGCGGGGCGCAATCCGGCGCGGGCGTTGGGGCTGACCCATGCGGCAATAGACCCGGGCACCCGGGCACTGTCGGCCGTGATCGAGACGGCCCCCGAGGCTGCCCCTCGCGGACCGCTGGCCGTCGCGGTCAAGGTTGACGGCGTGCTGCCGGGCGAAACAGCCTATGTCACGATCGCGGCCATCGACGTCGGCATTCTGAATCTGACCGGGTTCGAGTCGCCCGATCCGCAGGGCCATTACTTCGGTCAGCGCAAGCTGGGCGTCGGTATCCGCGACCTGTACGGTCGGCTGATCGACGGGTTGAACGGTGCGGAAGGCACGGTGCGCTCGGGCGGCGATTCCGGGGCGCAGGCGCGCCTGCAAGCTCCGCCACCCACCGAAGATCTGGTCGCCTATTTCACCGGCCCGGTGCAGGTGGGGCCCGATGGCTTTGCCCGTGCCACCTTCGACCTGCCGGCGTTCAACGGCACGGTCAGGGTGATGGCGGTCGCGTGGTCGAAGCGCGGGGTCGGGCAGGCCCAGGCCGAGGTTCTGGTGCGCGATCCGGTCGTGGTCACGGCAAGCCTGCCGCGCTTTCTGGCGCCGGGCGACACGTCACGCCTGCTGCTGGAGATCGTTCACGCCACCGGACCGTCGGGGCGGATGTCGCTGGACATCACGTCGGCAGGGCTGACGCTGGGGCCGGTGCCGTCGGGGTTCGATCTGGCTGACAAGGCCAAAGCGGTGTTTGCCGTGCCGGTCAAGGCCGCCGAGGCAGGGCTTTACACAATCGAGGTGGCGCTGGTCACCCCGGACGGCAAGCAGTTGAAGAAGACGCTGACCGTGCCGGTGCAGGTCAACGACCCGGAAATCGTCCGGGTCAGCCGGCTGGATCTGAAGCGCGGCCAAAGCTTTACCTTCGATCAGCAGGCGCTGGCCGGTCTGATCGCCGAGACGGCCAAGGCCACCCTTGCCATCGGCCCGATTGCCCGGCTGAACGCGCCGGGGGTGCTGGCCGCGCTCGATCGCTCGCCCTATGGCTGCACCGAACAGATCGCCTCCAAGGCCCTGCCGCTGTTGTATTTCGACGACGTGGCACGGGCGATGTCGCTGCCGGGGGCCGATAACATCGGTCTGCGGATCGAACAGGCCGTCGCGGCGGTGCTGACCAATCAAACCGCCTCGGGGTCGTTCGGGCTGTGGGGGCCATCAAGCGGCGACATGTGGCTGGATGCGTTCGTGACCGACTTTCTCAGCCGGGCGCGGGCACGGGGTTACGAGGTGCCGGATGTGGCCTTCCGACAAGCGCTGGACAACCTGCGCAATCAGGTGAACTACTTCGCCGATTTCGATACGGGTGGCGAGCCCTTGGCCTATGCGCTGATGGTGCTGGCGCGCGAAGGTGCCGCTGCGGTGGGCGACCTGCGCTATTACGCCGACGTCAAGGGCGATGCGTTCGCCACCCCCACTGCGCAGGCCCAGCTTGGGGCGGCGCTTGCCAGTTACGGCGATCAGCCGCGCGCCGATGCGATGTTCCGCCGGGCGGCGGCGGCCCTGAATGCCCAGGCGGGGCCGGAAGTGGAACAGATTTTCCGCACCGACTACGGCACCTGGCACCGCGACGCGGCGGCGGTGCTGACGCTGGCAGTGGAATCGGGATCGACAGCGGTGGACCGCGAGGCGCTGACCGACCGGATTTCGGGCGCGTCCAACCTGTCGACCCAAGAGGCGACCTGGACGCTGCTGGCCGCGAATGCGCTGATCGACCGGCCCGGCGCCGAGGGCGTTCTGGTGAACGGCGCGCCCGCCGCCGGCCCGCTGGTGCAGGTGCTGGACGGGGCCGCGACCCAACCGATTGTTGTTTCGAACCAATCGGATGCCGACACCACGCTGACCATCACCAGTTTTGGCGTGCCGGAGGCGGCCGAACCGGCCGGCGGCACCGGCTATGCGATCACCCGGACCTACTACGATCTTGAGGGCACCGAGGTGACGCTTGACGCGATCGCCGTCGGCATGCGGCTGGTCACGGTGCTGGAGGTGACGCCTTTCGGCCGCGGCGAGGCACGGTTGATGGTGTCCGATCCGCTGCCGGCGGGGTTCGAGATCGACAACCCCAACCTGATTTCCGGCGGGTCGCTCGCAAATCTGGGATGGCTGCAAACCGAAACCGGCGTGGCGCATTCCGAGTTCCGCCAAGAACGGTTCCTGACCGCCATCGACCGGTTCGACAACCGGGCGTTCAAGCTGGCCTATGTGGTGCGCGCGGTCTCGCCGGGGCAGTTCCATCACCCCGCAGCCTCGGTCGAGGACATGTATCGCCCGGATTTCAAGGCCCGCACCGGCACCGGCCGCGTGACGATTTCAGAGTGAGCCGCGCGCGCGGTCTGCTGGCCATCGCGGCAGGCCTGTGGCTCGCCGCGTTCGGTCGCGACGGGGTCGACGACTGGATCGACGCCACGGTCCTGCCGTCCTTGGTGATCGAGACCTCTGTCGAAGTGGTGGACCGCAAGGGTGATCTGCTGCGGGCCTATACGGTGGTCGACGGGCGCTGGCGGCTGGCTGCGGGGCAGGTCGATCCGGGCTATCTGGCGTTGCTGGTGGCCTATGAGGACAAGCGGTTCTACGCCCATCCCGGGGTGGACCCGCGCGCGGCGCTGCGGGCTGTTGCGCAGGCGGTGTGGAACGGGCGGGTGGTGTCGGGTGGATCGACCCTGACGATGCAGGTGGCGCGGCTGCTGGAGGCGTCGGGCACGGGCGCGTGGAGCGGCAAACTGCGGCAGGCGCGGGTGGCGCTGGCGCTGGAACGGCGGCTGCCGAAGGACGAGATTTTGCAGATGTATCTGCATCTTGCGCCGTTCGGGGGCAACCTTGAAGGGGTTCGTGCCGCAAGCCTTTCGTACTTTGGCAAAGAGCCTGCGCGCCTGACGGCGGCCGAGGCGGCCTTGCTGGTGGCTATTCCGCAGGCCCCCGAATCCCGCCGCCCGGACCGGTTTACCGACCGAGCGATCGCAGCACGCAACCGGGTGCTGGCGCGGGGAATGTCGGACGGCCTCTTTGACGCGGATCAGATCGTTGCGGCCCGGACCGAGGCCGTGCCCGCGCGGCGGCGGCCTTTTCCGGCGCTGGCCCCGCATCTGGCGGACCGGGCGAAGCGGGAAGAGCCGGCGCGCGGGCGTCATGCTTTGACGATCGACCGGGCGCTGCAGACCGCGCTTGAGGCTCTGGCCGCGGATGTCGTGGCGGGGCAGGGCGCGCGCCTGGGCGTGGCGATGGTGGTGGCGGATCATGCCTCGGGCGAGGTTCTGGCCTCGGTCGGATCGGCGGGGTTCGGCGCGGAACGGGCCGGGTTCGTGGACATGACCACGGCACTGCGCAGTCCTGGCTCAACGCTCAAGCCGCTGATCTACGGGCTTTCCTTTGACGAAGGCCTGGCGCATCCCGAGACCCTGATCGAGGATGCTCCGACCGATTTCGACGGCTACCGTCCGCAGAATTTCGACCGGCAGTACCACGGCACGGTGCGGGTGCGCGAGGCGTTGCAGATGTCGCTGAACATCCCGGCGGTTGCGCTGACCGAGGCGCTTGGCCCGGCCAAGCTGATGGCGGCGCTGGACCGGGCGGGGGTCGGGTTCGTGGTGCCGGGGGGGCAGCCGGGGTTGGCGGTGGCTTTGGGCGGGGTCGGGGTGACGCTGCAGGATTTGGTGCAGCTTTATGCCGCCATTGCCCGCGGCGGGGTTGGTCTGCCGCTGATCTGGCGGACCGAAGGGCAGCGGGGAGAGGGGCAGCGGGTGCTCGGTGCCTCGGCGGCCTGGGCGGTGGCGGATATTCTGGCCGGCCTCGACCCGCCGCCGGGCGCGCCGCAGAACCGGCTGGCCTACAAGACCGGCACCAGCTATGGCCACCGCGATGCCTGGGCCATCGGGTTCGATGGGCAGCATGTGGTGGGCGTCTGGCTGGGCCGGCCGGATGGCACGCCGGTGCCGGGGGTGTTTGGCGGGGAACTGGCGGCCCCTGTGCTGTTTCAGGCCTTTGCGCGGCTCAAGCCCGATCTGACGCCGCAGCCCCCGGCCCCGCCCGCCACCCTGTTGGTTTCAAACGCGGAACTGCCGCAGCCGTTGCGGCATTTCCGCGCGCGCAACGCGGCATTCGAGCCGGACCGCACGGCGCCCGCCGTGGCCTTCCCGCCCGACGGAGCCGAGGTCGAACTGCTGCCGGATGGTCTGCTGGTGCGGGTCGAAGGCGGCACGGCACCGTTTACCTGGATGGTGGATGGTGCGCCGGTGGTGCTGGGGCTGCGGGCGCGGTCGGCGATGCTGGGCGACCTGGGGCGCGGGTTCGTGACATTGTCGGTGATCGACGCCGACGGGCGGTCGGCGCGGGCCAAGGTGCGCTTGCGTTGAGGCCGACAGGGGCACGGCACCTCACATGCGCTGGATGGCCAGCGCAATGCCCTGACCGCCGCCGATGCACATCGTGATCAGCGCGGTCTGCCCACCCGTCCGTTCCAACTCGTGCAGCGCCTTGACCACCAGGATGGCTCCGCTGGCCCCGACGGGGTGGCCAAGGGCAATCGCCCCGCCGTTCGGGTTGACCCGCGCGGGGTCGAGGTTCAGATCCTTTGAAACGGCGAGTGCCTGGGCGGCGAAGGCCTCGTTCGATTCGACGAGATCAAAATCGGTGGCGGCCATCCCCAGTCTGGCGCACAGCGCCCGGACGGCGGGAATCGGGCCGATCCCCATGAGCGCCGGATCGACCCCGGCATGCGCATAGCCCATGATGCGGGCGCGCGGCGTCAGCCCCAGCGAGGCCAGGTCAGGCGACATCCGCGCCAGCACGAGAGCTGCGGCTCCGTCATTGATACCGCTGGAGTTTCCGGCCGTGACGCTGCCGGTCTTGCGGAACACCGGGCGCAGCGCGGCGAGGGCCTCTGCCGTTGTCGGGCGGGGGTGTTCGTCGACCTCGAACCGGATGGTGCCCTTGCGAGACGGCGAGTCGATCGGCACGATCTGCCCGACGAAGCGGCCTTCGGCAATCGCAAGGGCAGCGCGGGTCTGGCTTTGCAGGGCAAAGGCGTCTTGCCGGCCGCGCGTGATGCCGTCGCGGTCGGCGACATTTTCGGCGGTGACGCCCATATGCCCGGTGCCGAACGGGCAGGTCAGCGCGCCGGTCATCATGTCGAGCGCCGTGGTATCGCCCATTTTCTGGCCAAAGCGGGCTGCGGGCAGGATGTAGGGGGCGCGGCTCATGCTTTCTGCCCCGCCGGCCAGTGCGAATCTGCCGTCGCCGAGCAGCAGCCCCTGCATGGCCGCGACCACAGCCTGCAACCCCGAGCCGCACAGGCGGTTGACGTTCATCGCGGGCACGCTTTCGGGGATGCCCGCCTCAATCGCGGCGACCCGTGAAAGATACATGTCGCGTGGTTCGGTGTTGATGACATGGCCGAACACGACATGGTCGATGCGGACCCCCTCGACACCGGCCCGGGCGAGCGCGGCGCGGGTCACTTCGGTCGCAAGCGTGATCGGCGGCAGCGAGGCCAGCGCGCCGCCAAAGCTGCCGATGGCGGTGCGGACGGCGGAAAGGATGACGATGTCAGGCATGCGGGCGGCCTTTGGCAAAGTGCTATCGTCAGTGCTGCCGCAAATGCGGCAAAGGTGCAAGCGGGCCCGGGTTGACAGGGCCGCGCCGGTGCGGGACATGGCGGTGCGGAACATGGCAGTGCGGGACATGGCGGTTCATCCGGGGGCCACCCGTGCGCCGGAGCCTGGGGGTGGGCCCGGCGCCGCATCGGTCTGCGCTGCCGGCATTTGCGGGCGGCACGGAAGGTGCGCCGGCGGATGGCGGCGCCGGTTTTGCTGGGACCGGCGGGTGCGGCGCGCTAGGATGAGGCATGTGGTTCGGGAGAATGCGATGGGCTATGTTGAAAGTTATATCCTGCCGGTAAAGGCTGCCGATCTTGCCGCCTATGCCGAAATCGCGGCGCAGAGTGCCGCGATCTGGCGGAGACTGGGTGCGCTGACAGTGATGGAGGCGACGGCCGACAAGGTGCCGCATGGCGAGGTCACCTCGTTTCCGCGCTCGGTGCTGGCCGAGCCGGATGAAGTCGTGGTGATCGCAAATCTGACCTTCCGCGACCGGGAGCATCGCGATGCGGTGATGGCGGCGATGTTTGCCGATGCCGAGATGCTGGCCCTGATGGAGCGCGCGCCGGTGGACGGTCGACGGATGATCTGGGGCGGGTTCGACATCATTGTGAACGAAGGGTCGTAAGGGGTGGTCGAGCGCCGCAGATACGGCCCGTCGCGCGGCGAGTTGTGGTTCTGGCTGGTGTTTTCGGGCCTCGGCCTTGCGTTGGTGGCGGGGGCGATCCTGTACCGTGGCATGCCGTCGGGGCCTGCGTTGTTTGAAGTGTTCCTGCTGCCGGTCGGTCTGTTCGGCTGGCTGGGAGTGCGGTCGGTCCGCCGGCTGATCAGGCGCGATCATCCGGAAGAGGCGGCAGCGGCACCCGGCCCTGATCGGTAAGCAGCCATACGGCGCGACCTTCGATCACCACGGCGGTGAGCGGGCCACCATAGGCCGCACCCGAATCGATGTTCAGCCGGTTGCCATAGTGCCGCGGGGCAGCAAGGGCGGTGTGGCCGTGCACGATCAGGGACCCGTGGTCCTGGGGGTCCGACAGGAACGGCTCGCGGATCCACAGAAGGTCGGTCTCGGTTTGTCGGGTCAGGGAAATGTCGGGGCGAAGGCCGGCATGCACAAAGGTGCAGTCGCCGCGCTGCCAGCGGGCGGGGCAGATCTGCAGGAAAGCGCGGTGCGCAGCCGGAACGGCGGCCACGGCCTCGGCATGGACGGGCCGGGAGCGGCGGTCGGCGGGGCTTCTGATACCATAGCTGGCCAGCGTGGCGCCACCGCCGATGCGCGGATGCAGCCACGACAGATCTGCCCGCAGGCCGGGATCCTGCGCCAGGGGATCGGTCAGAAACAGGGTGAACATCCGGTCGTGATTGCCCTTCAGCACCACCCAGTCCGAACCGGCAGCGATGCCGGTGCACAGGTAGTCGACCACGCCAGCGCTGTCGGGCCCGCGGTCGACAAGATCGCCCGCATGCACGACCGGGGCCGGGCCATGGCGGGCAATGTCCTGTGCGATGCGCGCATGGGCGGCGTGCAGCAGTGCCAGGTGGCCGTGGATGTCGCCGATGGCGTAGGTGTGCATGGAGCGGCCCCTGATCAGAGGCAGGCCGGGGGTTTCACACCCCCGGACCCCCGTGGGATATTTGTGCAGAGAAGAAGGTGCATCAGGCCACGTCGAAGTGCAACGGTTTGACCTGCTGGAACATGCCGGTGTTGTCAAGCGTGGTGACCACCCGGGGGTCGATCGGCTGGTCGAGGTAGAGGAGGGCTATCGCGTTCTGGCCGACGCCGGAGCGGCCCAGAGTGAAGTTCGCGATGTTGACGCCGTTCTTGCCCATGGTCATGCCGAGCAGGCCGATGATGCCCGGCACGTCCTCGTTGGTAGTATACAGCATGTGCGCGCCGATTTCGGCGTCGATGTTGATGCCCTTGATCTGGATGAAGCGCGGCTTGCCATCGGAAAAGCAGGTGCCCGCGACCGAGCGTTCGCGGGTGTCGGTGACCATGGTGACCTTGATATAGGCGTCGAATGCACCGGATTTGTCCTGGCGGGTGGTGGAGATCTGGATGCCGCGATCCTTGGCGACGATGGGGGCAGAGACGAGATTGACGTCAGGGTTCGATGCCTTCATCACCCCCGCGATCACCGCCGAGTTCAGGGCGGGGAGGTTCATCGCGGTCACCGTGCCGTCGTAAAGGATGTTGATCGCCTTGATCGGTTCGTCGGTCATCTGGCCGATGAAGGCACCGAGGTGGCTGGCAAGTTTGATCCAGGGGCCCATCACGGCGGCTTCCTCGGCGGTGACCGACGGCATGTTGAGCGCGTTCTGCACCGCGCCGGTCAGCAGGTAGTCCGACATCTGTTCGGCGACCTGCAGGGCGACGTTTTCCTGCGCTTCGGTGGTGGCGGCGCCAAGATGCGGGGTGCAGACGACGTTCGGCAGATTGAACAGCGGGTTATCGGTGGCGGGTTCGGTTTCGAACACGTCGAGCGCCGCCCCGGCGACATGGCCGGACTTCAACGCCGCCGCGAGTGCTGCCTCGTCGATCAGCCCGCCGCGGGCGCAATTGATGATGCGCACGCCGGGTTTGGTTTTCGCGAGGTTTTCGGCGGACAGGATGAGCCGGGTCTTGTCGGTCAGCGGGACGTGCAAGGTGATGAAATCCGCACGCGCGAGCAGGTCATCGAGGTCGACCTTGGCGACGCCGAGGGTGCGGGCCCGGTCTTCGGACAGGAAGGGATCGTAGGCGATCACCTTCATGTGCAGGCCGATGGCGCGGTTGCACACGATGCCGCCGATGTTGCCGGCGCCAATCACGCCGAGGGTCTTGTTGAACAGTTCGACCCCCATGAACCGGGATTTCTCCCATTTGCCGGCATGGGTCGAGGCGTTCGCCTCCGGCAGTTGGCGCGCCGTGGCGAACATCATCGCAATCGCATGTTCGGCCGTGGTGATCGAATTGCCGAACGGCGTGTTCATCACGATGACGCCGCGTTTCGACGCCGCCGGGATATCGACGTTGTCGACCCCGATGCCGGCCCGGCCGATGACTTTCAGCCGGGTGGCGAGGCTTAACAGCTTGTCGCTGATCTTGGTGGCCGAGCGGATGGCGAGGCCGTCATATCGATCGATCACGGCGGCGAGGGCGCCTTTGTCGCGACCGAGGTGGGGCAGGTAATCGACGTCGATCCCGCGGTCGCGGAAGATCTGCACGGCGGTTTCGGAAAGGTCGTCAGAAACGAGAACGCGGGGGGGCATCGGATGCTCCTGCAGGGGTGGAAAGGAAGTGCCGGTCAGGCCTGCGCGGCGATTTCGGCGTGAAAGGCGTGGGCGATCCAGGGCATCAGGGCGGCGATGTCCCCGGCCTCGACAGTCGCTCCGCACCAGATGCGCAGGCCGGGCGGGGCGTCGCGGTACGATCCGATGTCATAGGCCACGCCTGCGGTTTCCAGCCGTTTGACCACCGCCCTGGCGAAGGCCGCGGCGTCGGCGATGCGCGGGTCGGCGAAGATCAGGCAGACGCTGGTGGTCGATGCCGTGGCGGGGTCGGCGGCGAGGTTTGCGATCCAGTCGTGTTCGGCCACAAAGCCGGCGATGACCCGGGCATTCGCGGTGCTGCGGGCGATCAGGCTGGTCAGACCGCCGATCCTTTGCGCCCATGTCAGGGACACGAGGTAATCCTCGACCGCCAGCATCGAAGGGGTGTTGATGGTTTCGCCCTGAAATATGCCGTCGATCAGGATGCCTTTCGACGTCAGGCGAAACAGCTTTGGCAGCGGCCAGGGCGGGGTGTGGCTTTGCAGCCGATCCACAGCGCGGGGTGACAGGATCAGCATCCCGTGCGCGCCTTCGCCCCCAAGCACCTTTTGCCAGCTGAACGTGGTGACGTCGAGTTTGTCCCACGGCAGATGCATGGCGAAAGCGGCGGATGTGGCGTCGCAGATGGTCAGCCCGGCGCGGCTGGCCGGGATTGCACTGCCGTCGGGCAGGCGGACGCCGCTGGTGGTGCCGTTCCAGGTGAACACCACGTCGCTGTCGAAATCGACGGTTGTCAGGTCGACGATCCGGCCGTACGGGGCGTTCCTGACCGTTGCGTCGAGTTTGAGCTGTTTCACCGCGTCGGTGACCCAGCCTTCCCCGAACGACTCCCACGCCAGCATCTCGACGGGGCGGGCGCCGAGCAGCGTCCACATCGCCATCTCGACCGCCCCGGTGTCAGAGCCGGGCACGATGGCGATGCGGTAATCGTCGGGCACGCCGAGGATCTCGCGGGTCAGGTCGATGGCGCGTTTGAGTTTGGCCTTGCCGACGGCTGCGCGGTGCGATCGGCCCAACGGGGCATCGCGCAGCAGATCGAGGGTATAGCCGGGGATTTTGGCGCAGGGGCCGGATGAAAAGCGCGGATTTTCCGGGCGCAAGGCCGGTTCGGGCAGGTCTGACATGCTATCCTTCCAGATAAACGCCCCTCGGTGGGGAGGGGTTTCCCGCCGATCAGGGTAAGCGGTCGGGCGGGGTGGCACAAGTCGGAAAATCGGGCTAAAGCGCCGGTTGCGTGGCGCGGGAGGGTGGTGATGTTCGTGGTGAGTGTGCTGACCGACCCCGCGCGTCCCCTGCTGGACCGCGCAACGGTCGAGGCGTTGCGCGACGCCTGGGGCGGGGGCGTGGCGCGCTGGCTCGATCCCGGCGTGGCGGCAGAGTTTGCGGTGCCGGGTCCGCCCGGGAATGCGCCCCAAGCCTGGGCCGCGTTGCAGGGGCGCGGGGTGGATCTGGTGATCCAGCCCGCAGCGGCGCGGCGCAAGCGGGTGCTGCTGGCCGATATGGACAGCACGATGATCGGGCAGGAATGCATCGACGAGTTGGCGATTGCGGCCGGGGTCGGGGTGCAGATCGCGGCGGTCACCGCGCGGGCGATGAACGGCGAGGTGCCGTTCGAGGCTGCGTTGCGCGACCGTGTGGCACTGTTGGCCGGATTGCCGCAGGCCGTGATCGACGGCGTGCTGGCGGACCGGATCACCGAAACCAGCGGCGGGGCCACGTTGGTGGCAACCATGCGGGCGCGGGGCGCGCATTGCGCGCTGGTGTCGGGGGGCTTCACTGCGTTCACCGGCCCGGTGTCGGCGCGGTTGGGGTTTCACGAGCACCGGGCGAACGTGCTGGACATGGCCGCGGGGCGGGTTGCGGGCACGGTGGCCGAGCCTGTTCTGGGCGGGATGGCCAAGCTTGACGCGATGGATGCCATCGTGGGCCGGCTGGGTCTGACGCGGAGCGATGTGGTGGCAGTGGGCGACGGGATCAACGATCTGCCGATGTTGGCCAACGCCGGGATCGGAGTGGCGCTGCATGGCAAGCCTGCGTTGCAGGCCGCGTGCGATGTGCGGGTGAACTTCGGCGATCTGACGGCGGTGCTGTTCCTGCAGGGCTACACGAAAGATGAGTTTGTGAATGATCGTTAGGGCCGTGTCACTGGCGGATGCGGCGGCGATGACCGGGTGGCAGAATGCCGTCGTCCGGATCGGCGGCACCATCGTGCAGGACGAGGCACGCCGCGAAACCGAGGAAACGCGGGACCATCTGACGGGACCTTGGGTGCTGTGCTGCCCTGTGGCGGTTGCTGCCGGCGGTGCGGCGGGGTTTCAGGCGCTGTGGCGCCATCCCGACAGTCCCGAGGACCGGGGCGATATCGGGACGTACGTTCGGGCCGGTCTGCACCGCAGCGGGCTGGGGGCGGCGCTGTTTGCCGCGACCGCGGACCGGGCACGGGCGTACGGGCTTTGGTCAATCAACCCGACCATCCGGGCGGACAATGCCGCCGGACCGGGCTGCTACGCGCGGTGCTGCTTGGTCGATGATGACCATGCGGCGGATTGTGCGCTGAAGGACGGGCGCGTGATGGGCCGGGTGTCCGGACGGTTCGCCGGGACCGTCAATCCCGCAGCAACTCGTTGATCGAGGTTTTGGACCGGGTCTGCGCATCGACCTTCTTGACGATCACCGCGCAATACAGGTTCACCCCGCCCCTGGACGGCATGGACCCCGCCACGACGACCGACCCGGCGGGCACTTCGCCATACATCACTGCCCCGGTCTCGCGGTCGACGATCCGGGTGGACTGGCCGATGAACACCCCCATCCCCAGCACCGACCCCTCGCGGATGATGCAACCCTCGACCACCTCGGAGCGCGCGCCGATGAAGCAGTGATCCTCGATGATCGTGGGCCCCGCCTGCATCGGTTCCAGCACCCCGCCGATGCCAACCCCGCCCGACAGATGGACATGCCGGCCGATTTGAGCGCAGGATCCGACGGTGGCCCAGCCGTCGACCATCGAGCCTTCGCCGACATGCGCCCCGACATTCACGAAAGACGGCATCAGCACCACATTGCGGCCGATGAATGCCGACCGGCGCACGATCGACCCCGGCACCGCGCGGAACCCGGCTGCGCGCCACTGGTTTTCGCCCCATCCGTCGAATTTGGACGGCACCTTGTCCCACCAAGTCGCCGCTCCGTTGCCGCCCTCGATCACCCCCATGTCGGTCAGCCGGAACGACAGCAGCACCGCCTTCTTGGCCCACTGGTTCACATGCCAGTCGGCCCCGCGCTGTTCGGCTACCCGCAGGAGGCCGGTGTCGAGGGCCGCAAGCGTCGCCTCGACCGCGTCGCGCGGCTCGCCCCTGGACGCGACCGACAAGCTGTCGCGGGCGTCCCATGCGGCGTTGACGGCGGTTTCCAGCGGGGTGAAGTCCGGGGCTGTCATCGGGCGCTCGCTTTTCGGATTGGTCCGGGGTGCGACTGGCTATAATCGTTGCACTGGCCCCGTGCAATCGGGGTGCCGGAAAAGGACCGATGATGAAAGACGAACCCCGCGCCCATCCGTTGCGCGCCAGCCGGCAAGACGTCACGACGGCAGACCGGGTGCCCGACACGGCGCAGACCCGCGCGCCGGCTTACCGGCTGGCCTTTGCCGACACCGAATTCCTGACCCGCGAAGAGTTGCGGCCGGTTCGGCTGCAACTGGAACTGCTGAAGCCGCAGATGCTGCTGGACGAGGCGGGCATTGCTTCGACCGTCGTGCTGTTCGGCGGGGCACGCATTCCCGATCCGGTGCACCGGGCCGCGGCGCGGACGCAGGAACTTGCCGGATTGTCGGTCTATTACGACGAGGCGCGGCGGTTTGCCCGCGCGATGACGACGCGCAGTCTGGCGGCGGGCGGATCCGATCATGTGATCTGTACCGGCGGCGGGCCGGGGGTGATGGAGGCGGGCAACCGAGGGGCGGCGGAGGCGGGGGGCCGGTCGATCGGGCTGAACATCGTGTTGCCGCACGAGCAGGCCCCCAACCCCTATGTGACGCCGGATTTGTCGTTCAACTTCCATTACTTCGCCATCCGCAAGATGCATTTCCTGATGCGGGCGCGCGCGGTCTGCATCTTTCCGGGCGGATTTGGCACGCTGGACGAGATGTTCGAAAGCCTGACGCTGATCCAGACCCGCAGGATGGCCCCGATGCCATTCCTGCTGTTCGGGCGGGCCTGGTGGGAGAGGATGATCAACTGGCAGGGGTTGGCCGAGGCCGGCGTGATTGCCGAGGCCGATCTGGGGCTGTTCCGCTTTGTCGAGACGGCGGACGAGGCGATGGCGGCGATCGACGGGTGGGCGGCATGACCGAGGACAAGGTCAAGCGGCCGCAACAGGTGTTCACGCTGGTGGTCGAGGTGGGGCGAAAGGCGGGCGACGGTCTGCCCGACCGCGCCACCGGGGCGGCGCTGATGATCTATGCCAGCGGCGTGGACGAGGCCGAAGCCGTGCGGGAAACCGTGGCGATCCTGAAAGAGGCGGACCTCGCCCCGCTCGACGTGTCGGGCTATGGCACGCTGGACGAGCGGCTGGCCGATGGGGACGAGATCGAGCCGGAGGAGCGGGCGCTGATGCAGCGGGCCCTGGACGAGAATTCGGTGATCGTGGCGCAGATGACACCGTTTTTCGACTGAGACGGGGCGGTGCCCGCGCAGTGCCCCCGCCCGGTAGCAACCAAATCCGGCAAAAGGGACTGCTCGCCGCAAGTTTAGCCCGCCTGTTGCGCCCCCAGTTTCAGCAGTCTTGCCGAATGCCCGATCAGCGGCTTGACCTCGAACGGCAAAAGCACACGCCGCGGCGGCGGGGTCAGGCGGTCGGCACCGTCCGACATCAGCACGCAGCCATCGGCCGTGAACAGCGCCGGACAGCCCAGGTCAAGCGCCACCGAGATCGTCACGGCCCGGCGGTGTTCGGCCAGCGCGCGCCGCCCGTCGATCAGGGCAGCGGCGGGCACCAGCACCTCGTCCTCGCCGAAGTGATACTCGACTTGGGTGCCCGACAGCATCACCAACTGGTCCGACGACGTCAGCAGATCGCGCTGCGCCCCGAAAAACGGTGCGCGCAGCAGGACGGGCGCGAAGAATCCCGCGCTTGGCAGGGCCCGTCGGGTGACGCGCAGCACCGGGACCGGGCCGTCGTCGAGGGTCAGGATCTGGTCGCCCGGCCGCAGCGCGTTTGCCGGAACCGGGCCTTTCAGCGTGTCAACCCGGGTGCCCAGGCCGATCCACGGCGCGCGGTCTGGCAAGGCGTCGCCCGTGGTGGCTCCGAACCACAGCACGGCCGGGTGGCGCTGCGTCTGCCCGCGCCCGGCGCACAGCGCTGCCAGATCGTCAAGCGCCAGAGGCAGCGGATCAGACCCTGCAGCCGTCATCGGCGCGTCGTGGCCCAGGATGTCGAGTTGCATGTGCCAGTCCCGCCACGCCACATCAAAGCGAAACCCGAGCCGGGCCACCCCGACCGTTGTGGGCACCGGGCCGGGCAGGACGTAGCGGCGCAGGCCCGCGCCCTGCCGGTGCAGGATCATCATCCCCGCCTCGGGGTCAAGAAACACCGACCACAGGCTGTCACCTGCGGCAGAGCGGTGTTGCAGCAGCACGGCACTGCCGCGGACCGGCACCGCGAATTCCAGCACGAACAGCCCCTGCGGCAATCGCTCGCCCTGCAGGGCACGACTTTGCGGCGCGGTGTCGGACAAGGCGATCCAGCCGGTCACGGACCGTCCGCCGCGCAGAGGATGAAAAAGACGTGGTGCCGTGCCATCTCTGCCTTGCCGCCGGTAAGGCAGGGGACAGGGCTTTGCCCTGACCGGTCGGTTGCGGGCAAACTGGCCCACGGCGTGTCCTGCCTCCGGACATCCTGTTGCGGTCAGACTATCCCCGGACGTGGCTTTTGTCATGCGGCAATCGTGGCAACCTGCCCGTTGTGGCGCTGGTGCCAAGGCGGTATTGCTGGGGTCCGCCAGTTGAAGGGACTGCCCATGCTGCCCACCCTCACCGACCCCGCCCGCCTGACGGCTGATCTGATCCGCTGCGCCTCGGTCACGCCGGCGGACGGGGGCGCGCTGATGGTGCTCGAGACACTGCTGGCCGGGGCTGGGTTTGCCTGCACCCGGGTCGAACGGGGCGGCGTGGCCAACCTGTTTGCCCGCTGGGGCGCGCGGGGGGCCAACCGCAGTTTCGGCTTCAACGGGCACACCGATGTGGTGCCGGTGGGCGATGCGGCGGCGTGGAGCCACGATCCGTTCGGGGCGGCGGTGGTCGATGGCTGGATGTACGGGCGCGGAGCCACGGACATGAAGTCGGGCGTGGCGGCCTTTGCTGCGGCAGCGGTCGATTTCGTGCGCGACACTCCGCCCGATGGGGCCGTGATCCTCGCCATCACCGGGGATGAGGAGGGCCAGGCGCTGGACGGCACGCGCGCTTTGCTCGACTGGATGGCCGAAGCGGGCGAGTGGATGACGCATTGCCTGGTGGGCGAGCCGACCTGCCCCGAAGTGCTGGGCGACATGATCAAGATCGGGCGGCGCGGCTCGCTGACCGCTTTTGTCACGGCCGAGGGGGTACAGGGCCATTCGGCCTATCCGCAGCGCGCGAAAAACCCGATGTCGGCGCTGGTCCGCCTGCTGGCCCGGCTGGAGGCGGCACCGCTGGATGCGGGGACCGCGCATTTCGACGCCTCGACACTGGCGATTACCACTGTCGACTGCGGCAATCCGGCGACCAACGTGATCCCGGCGCGCGGGGCTGCGACGGTCAACGTCCGGTTTAACGATGCGCATTCCGGGGCCAGCCTGACCGACTGGTTGACCGGCGAGGCGGCGGCGGTGGCGGCCGAAACCGGGGTGCGCCTGTCGGTGCGGGTGCAGATCTCGGGCGAAAGCTTTGTCGCGCCGCCGGGCGGGCTTTCGGCGCTGGTGGCGAAGGCGGTCGAGGCCGAAACCGGGAGGGTGCCGGGGTTGTCCACTTCGGGCGGCACGTCGGATGCGCGGTTCATCAAGGACCATTGCCCGGTGGTCGAGTTCGGGCTGGTCGGGCGGACGATGCACCAGATCGACGAGCGGGTCGAAGTTGCGCAAATCCATGCGCTGAAGGCGATCTATGCCCGGGTGCTGCAGGGGTATTTCGCATGAGCTGGGTGATCGCTGCGACCCGCGACATCGCGGCGTGCCGGGCGCTGCGGCGGGTGGTGTTCATCGAGGAACAGGGGGTGAGCGCGGCGGACGAGATCGACGATCTCGACGACGTGGCGGTGCATCTGCTGGCCTCGGTCGGTCCGCGCCCTGTGGGGTCGGCCCGTCTCGTGCGGGCGGGCGATATCGTGAAGGTGGGCCGGGTCTGCGTGCTGGCGGATCAGCGGGGCAGGGGCCTCGGGGCGGCACTGATGCGGGCGTCGGTCGACTGTGCGCGCGGGATCCCGGGGGTCGGCGGGGTAAAACTGGGCGCGCAGACCCATGCTGTGGGGTTCTATGAACGGTTGGGATTCGTGGTGGACGGTCCGGCGTTTCTCGACGCCGGCATCCCGCACCGCGAGATGGGGATGACCCTCTGACCGCAGGGCCGTCGGGAGCCCGCAGTGGTGGAGGGTCCGGCGTTTCTCGACGCCGGCATCCCGCACCGCGAGATGGGGATGACCCTCTGACCGCAGGGCCGTCGGGAGCCCGCAGTGGCGACGCCGTCGTCGGGCCCTCGATGGGCCCGGCGACGGCCCCTGTCTTGGCCTGTGGGGTCCGTCGATGGTCCGCCTTTCTTTGCGGCAAAACCCCTCAGGCAAAGCAGCCCTGACAGAACCAGCCGCCCGACACCTCGCCGCCATGCGCGTAAAACAGCCACAGCCGCTCGCCCGCCACGGTCTCGATCCGCCAGTAATCGCGCGGCCCGCTGCGCCACTCGGGGGTGTCGAGCCACCATTCCGGCAAGATCCGTTCCGGCCCCACTGCGACCCGCACCGCCAGATCGCGCCTGCGCCAGCGAAACTGCTGTGGCGGCAGCGGGTCGTCTGCGGCGGTCACAGGCTCGGGGCGGAACAGGACCAGCGGCCGCGGCGGAGTGGCATCCCGCGGCCAGGGTGCGGGGTGCGGCGCGCTGAACGCCGCCGCAAGGGTGACCGCGGCCTTTTCCGGCAGATGGCTTTGCGCCGGGTACAGCCGCGTGACCGCCTCGACCCCCAGCCGCGCCCCCAGCTTGCCCACCAGATCGTCAAACGCGGTGTCGGCGGTCTGCCGGGCCGTGGCGGCGGCCGACGCCTCGGCGTGGCCGCGGTGCTGGGTGGCATAGACCGGTTCGGTCTCGACCGCCTCCAGCCGCAGCCGGTCCAGCCCGAAACCGGGGTCGATCTGGTCGAGTTTCAACAGCAGCAGCGGCCGGATGCGGTCGGGCGTGGCGGCGGGGCGGGCCAGGCCGACCTCGACCCCCACCACTTGCCCGTCGCTGCGAAAGCCCTGCAGCCGCACCCGCCGTGCGCCGCGCCCCTTGGCGGTCAGCCGGGCACACAGCACCGGCAGCAGCCGGTCCAGCCCGGCCTCGATGTCCGACCGCAGGCCGATCGGATCGGGAAAGCTGATCCGCACCGCAAAGTGCAGCGGTGCCCCCGCCGGGGCCACAGGTTCCGGGTCGATCCCGAGCGCCTGATCCAGGCGACGCAGCGCGTGGGTGCCAAAGCGCCGCGCGAGGCTGGCGCGCGGCAGGGTCAGGATATCGTCCACCCGCCGCAGCCCCAGCCGCCCCAACCCGTCGACCACTTCGGGCGTCAGGCGCAGCGCGGCCAGCGGCAGCGGGCCAAGCGCTGCCCGGGTCTGGCCCGGTGCGGCGATCACCCCTTGCGGCGGGGCCGGGGTCTTGGCGGCAAACCCCGGGGATCCCCGCCCGGAAGTCCCCCCCGTTCCCTCCGGGGACATCTCTGGTGCCGCACCGCCGCGTTCCCAGTTGCGGCGCTTGACGGCGCGCGACCGGGTCGCCCGCGCCTCTTGATCAATGGCATCGCCGCTGCGCAACGGCGGGCTGCGCGTGGCGACGATGCCCTGGCCTGCATAGCGCGCCAGCGCCCAGGCCGCCCCGCGCGTGTCGGCAACCCCGGCGCGCAGGCTGAGGCCGAGGCCGGCGCAATCGGCCTCGACCTCGGCCAGCAGCGCCGCCTCGCCGCCGAACAGATGCGCGCAACCGGTCAGGTCGATCACCAGACTTTCGGGCGGCTCTTCGGCCACCCATGGCGAGAACTTGCCCGCCCAACGGCGCAGCGCGGTCAGAAACCCCGCATCCCCCACCGGGTCGGCGGGCACCGTCACCAGCCCCGGGCACATGGCCGTCGCATCGCGCAACGGCTGACCCGCCACAAGGCCCAGGCTTTGCGCCACGGCATTCAGCGATGTCAGCACCTGCGCCCCGTTCTGGTCGCCCACCATGGCGAACGGGACCGGCAGCACGACACGCCGCGCCCGCATCTGCCGTTCGGCGGCCAGGCGGGGAAACCACAGCGACAGGATTCGGCGGTGCGACATCGCCGCCATTGTTCTTGTAATGTTCCGGTTATGCCAGTCAAACCGTGCCGCGTCCGGGGCGGTTGCAATGACATTTGCGTCAACGCCCGGTCAGAGCCGCAACCTGTTATCGCAATGCAACCCGATCCGTCTATGCTTGCCCAGGACACTGAACCGGAGATGCCTGATGACGCGACTGACCCGAACCCTCTTTACCGGACTTGCCATCGTCGCCGGAGTGGCGATTGCTCAGGCCGCCGCCACCGATCCCGACGTGATCGCCCGGCAGGCCCTGATGAAAACCGTAGGCGGGTCGGTCAAGACACTTGGCGGTTTTGCCAGCGGACAAGTGCCGTTCGATGCCGCTGCGGCCGAGACCGCCAAGGCCGCGCTGCTGGCTGCCGCGCTGGATATCGAAGCCAAGTTCATGACCCAGACCGCCGACCCCGAGCAGGAGGCCAAGCCTGCGGTTTGGACCAGCTGGGCCGACTTCCTGGTCAAGGCCAAGGCGTTGTCGGACGCCGCCGCCGCAGTTGACGCGACCAGCGCCGAAGGTGTGGCCGCCGGAATGGGCGCGATCGGCGGCACCTGCAGGGACTGTCACAGCACCTATCGCAGTTAGGGCGGCGGGCGCGGCCCGGCCGACCTTTCCGGCCGACCTTTTTCGGGAAACGCTACGCCGGCACGTCGCCCGCTCTGCCGGACAGACGCCCGGGTCAAGGTTCAGCCGCAACTGACCCTGACGATCATCTCCTTTTCATCAACCTCGATCGTGGCGCGGTCGGGGTTGAAGTCCATGGTCACGGCCATGCCGGGCCGGACGATCCGAACGGTCGGCGCGAACTTTCGCACGTCCAGCACGCTCGCCGGTTTGCCGACCAACCCCTGCATGTTGGCGGCGTTGCATTTTCCCGCCGGAACCGGCGGGTCCCCGGTCGAACCGGGAGGGGTCGGTTCGGGCACGCAGGCTGCCTGGGTCATCACCAGGGCGGCCGCAAGCATCAAGGGCAACTGGGCCATCGTCATCTCCTTTTAATCAGCCGCAGAACAGGTGCCGGATGCGGCTGGCGGCATCGATCTGCACGTTGAGCCGGGTGGGCAGCACTTCAGCGGTCACCATCTGATCAGGATAGATCACCCGCAGGGGTCCCGGCAAGCTCTGCCCGGCCAGCGCGGTAAAGGGCTGCCCCGTCAGGCGGCGAAAGTCTGCCACGCCACAACGGTCCGGCAGCGCGGGCAACACCCGCTCGGGCGGACCAAGCCGGGCCGCTCCGCGCAGATGCTGCGGGCGGGGCAGGCAGCCTGCCGCCAGACCGGCGCACACGATCCCCACGAGCACGCGCCGCACGATGCCCCGACCCCAGCCTCGTGCACGGCCCGACGGCTGCAGGGTCGCGCTGGCCCTGCGCAGTCCGATGTGTTTCCCGCGTTGCATTTCGCGCCGTCTTGGCACAGCCTGCCGCCAAAGACAAAGGGAGGACGAGATGCGCACCCGGGCCGCCGTAGCCGTTGCCGCCGGAAAACCGCTGGAAATCATGGAGGTCAACCTCGCCGATCCGCGCGAGGGCGAGGTTCTGGTCGAAATCCGCGCCACCGGCATTTGTCATACCGACGGGTTCACATTGTCGGGGGCCGACCCCGAAGGCATGTTCCCGGCCATTCTGGGGCACGAGGGCGCGGGTGTGGTGCTGGCCATCGGACCGGGGGTCACCACTCTCAAGCCGGGCGATCATGTGATCCCGCTTTATACCCCGGAGTGCCGGGAATGCCCAAGCTGCCTGTCGCGCAAGACCAACCTCTGCACCGCGATCCGCGCCACCCAAGGCCGGGGCCTGATGCCCGACGGCACCTCGCGCTTCTCGATGCTCGACGGCACGCCGATCTACCACTACATGGGCTGCTCGACTTTCGCCAACCACACCGTCGTCCCCGAAATCGCGCTGGCAAAAGTCCGCCCCGACGCGCCGTTCGAAAAGATCTGCTACATCGGCTGCGGCGTCACCACCGGCATCGGCGCGGTCATCAACACGGCGAAAGTCGAGATCGGCGCCACCGCCGTCGTCTTCGGCCTGGGCGGCATCGGGCTGAACGTCATCCAGGGGTTGCGCCTTGCGGGGGCCGACATGATCATCGGCGTCGACATCAACAACGACAAACGCGAGTGGGGGACGCGTTTCGGCATGACCCACTTCGTCAACCCGACCGAGGTCGACGGCCCGCTGGTGCCCCACCTCGTCAACCTGACCAAAACCCCGTTCGACCAGATCGGCGGCGCGGACTACTCGTTCGACTGCACCGGCAACGTCAAGGTGATGCGCGACGCGCTGGAATGCACCCACCGCGGCTGGGGCGTGTCGGTCGTGATCGGCGTCGCCCCGTCGGGCGCTGTGATCGAGACCCGCCCCTTCCAACTGGTGACGGGCCGCGTCTGGAAAGGCACCGCGTTCGGCGGCGCGAGGGGCCGCACCGACGTGCCGGGCATCGTGGACTGGTACATGAACGGCAAGATAGAGATCGACCCGATGATCACCCACATCCTGCCGCTGGAGGACATCAACAAGGGGTTCGAGTTGATGAAGTCGGGGGAGAGTATCCGCAGCGTGGTGGTGTTTTGAGGGGGGCAATGCGGTGGCAGGCCACTTCATCCCTGTACTTAAATGAAATCACCATCTAGTATGTCGAGCGTAGGTCGACCTACTAGATGTAGGAAGTACTGCCCGTCTACATATGGTATGTCGACGGTAACTCGTCACACTATATGTAGAACATGAACAGTAACCAACTTACACTGCCTTTTGATGAACCAATCTCGGTAAGTGACCAGCCAGAGTTGTGGACGCCAAGGGACATCTGGGTTCGCTTCTCGCGCAGAATGATTTCCTTTTTTGTTGAAGATAGGCGAATAGAGTATAAGTCGACTTTGAAGGTTCATTTCGATGATTTTGCGGAATATCTAAGTTGTTTTTCCAATACCCCAGACGGCGGAGTTCTGTGTTTCGGTGTTGCAGATGATGGGACGGTATTAGGCTGTAATAGGCTACACATCCAAGTTTTGAATGATATCGAAAAATGCCATTTACAAAGATGCCCAGCAGCGAGGCCTGAATTTAAAAGACTTTCTGTTATCGTAAACGGTGAAGAAGATTTTCTGCTCATAGTTTATATACCCTATCTTGGAAAACTAGCAGAAACTAATAAATCAGAAGCCTGGATTCGATACGGTGATTCTAAACATAAAATGTCAGAAGAAGAGAAGCGAGATTTCCGCGCGACTAGAAGTGAAGTCTCTTTTGAACTTGAGAGGGCGCCGTTTGCGTATCCAAGCGAATTCCACAGGACGATTGTTCAGGATTTCTGCGACGAGTTCCGCAGAAGAGAACAACGACTAGAATGGACAAATGAGGATGTATTAATTGACCGACATTTGATCGAAAGAGATCGAGAAAATCTTTATCCGCTCAACACACTCGTCTTACTGGCCGCTAAAGACCCAGGCCGAACAATACCTGGTTGTCGAGTGCGAGTTCAAAGGTTTGAGGGCGAGCGTGAAGGATCAGGTGACACTTATCGCCCGATACGTGATCGCTTTTGTGAGGGTTCGGTTGTTGAGGTGATTCAAAAGGCCGCAAATGCAATCGAAGACGCACTTCACACAGTAACATGGCTTAATAGCGATGGAAAGTTTGTTACTACGCCAGAATATCCTAAGTGGGCATGGTTTGAGGCGCTGGTGAACGCTTGCGTGCACCGTTCATACTCCTTCTCTGGAACAGATACGACGATCAAAATTTTCTCCAATCGGATGGAAATTGAGAGTCCTGGTGGTTTTGTGCCGCCCGTAAACGAAAGAACAATTTACGATTTGCGCGCGTCACGCAATCACCATTTTATGGATGCGATGAGATATCTTGGTTACGTACAAATGGCGCGAGAGGGTACGCGTAGGATTAGAGCGAGTATGGCAGAGTATAATTTGCCAGAGCCTCAGTTTAAACAAGAGGCACTTCACGGCGTTGTTGTTCGCGTGATTCTTCAAAATGATCATGAAGTTAGAAGTCGATCTAGCGATAGAGATGTCGCACTTCACTTTGGAGTCGATCAGTGGAAGCTTATGCAGGACCATGAGATAAAAATTGCTGCTTATGCCTATCGAAATGGCACGCTTCAAGTTTCTGAAGCCCAAAGGCTCACTGGTCGGACTTGGGCAACTTCAAAGAAAGATCTTGAAAAGCTTTGTCGCAAGGAAATTTTGGTATTTGTACAAGGCGATTACTCTAGAGATCCAAAAGCGCATTATCGTTTAGCAAAATTACCAGAGTAGTATTGCCCCCCCCCCCCCCACCCCTAACAAAACCCTAAACACCCCCCCCCCCCCCCCCCCCCCCAACCACACA
>Ga0105044_10000071_pt1 | contig 100377 bp, 88 predicted proteins | sample MAT01_FD_78092 | JGI IMG/M metagenome (GOLD analysis project Ga0105044, IMG submission 78092) | Freshwater microbial communities from Lake Fryxell liftoff mats and glacier meltwater in Antarctica - MAT-01 | ecosystem: Environmental > Aquatic > Freshwater > Ice > Liftoff microbial mat | place...
GTTCCGTGACGAAACTGACGAATTACTACTAATTCATTTTTAGAAGTTATCGGAATGATATTTACCCAATCTGCAGAATCTAATAGAACAAAATTCCCAATTTGATTTGAAATTGGATGTTTCCTCTGTTCAATCTTAACTTTGAACAAATGATAATCTTTTTCGTAATGTATTCCTAAACCTTCCCAAGGTTTTATTGGCATCTAAATCTTTTTCAATTATACTGAATAAGAGTGCAATTTACAATTTTTTAAAGTACTTCACTAAATGTTTCTTTGTTTTGTAGTCGTTGAAGAAAGATTGAGTATTTAGAATTTTTATTCTATTGGGAGCGAAAATGAAAAAGTTGCTCCATTCCCAACACTACTTTTAACCCAGATTTTACCTTTATGTGCATCTATGAGTTTCTTGACAACCCATAAACTTACTCCTTTGACTTGTTGGTCGGTTGTTGACTTGGTTATTTTATCAGCTCCATTTGTGAATGCTGCATACAAATCTTCTTTTTTCAATCCTGGACCTTGATCTGTAATAGTAACAATTACATTCTTGTTTTCAATATAGGCAGTAACTGCCACCGAGGTATTGTCAAATGTGTACTTTATAGCATTATTCAACAAATAGTCGTAAGCTTCTTCGATTTTGATAGAATCAAACAAGAAGATTGGAATATGAGTTAATGCAGAAAACTTGATTGATACATTTTTTTCTAAACTGATTTTGTTATACTTTTTGTTTGTGAGTTCAATAATTTCCTGAATTTCGTTAGGTCGTGATTCCAAAGAAATTCTATCTGTTTCCAAGATAAGTACTTTTGTGATATCTCTTGTTATTTTTGATATTGAATCAGCTACTTCTTTTATTTCAGCTGCTATTCCTTGTTGATTCAATGCATTTAAATCGTAGCCTTCTATTAAATCCATCATAAAAGAAATCTCTTCATCGCTGGGCAACCACATTTCTTCTGAATGATACGTTGAAGTAATTGATTCTTTTTGGCGTTGAAGTACTTTTAACTGTTCGTCTTGGTCATCAAATTTATTTATAGTAGAATGAATATCTGTATTTCGTTTTGAAAGTTCATTTGTTTTTTTGGAAAGCAAAGATATTTCTTGTTCTAATAATGCTACTTTCGTTTGTAGAAGTTTTGTTGTTTCAATACTTCCATTTGAATTTGTTCCGTTTAAACTTGATTTGACAATAAATGAAGGTATATTCTTTTCTTTTCGTTTAATTGAAAAATTCTTAAACATTGATAAAATTGCTGAAAAGGGAAAATTTTTACTGTTTGCGGAATTTGTAATTGATTTAGAAAGAACAGGTTTTACATTCTTTGGTTTTGGTTTTGTTTCTCTTTGGAAAAACATAAATATAAAGATTGCTATTCCAGAAAATACAATTGACCCTACTATAAGATAGATAAGTATTGCAGTAGATTCTTCTTTAGATTTTTCATACTTTGATATTGCAAGTTTTGATGTATCGGAAAGAGAATCAATTGCAGTTGGTTTTGACCCTAAATAATCTTTTGCTCGTTTGTTGTCAATAACAAAATTAAGAATTACCGGTTCAGATTGCCATTGTAAAGGAACAAAACCTTGAATGATTATTGTGTAGTTACCTTCAGTTAATCCCGTATACAAAACGGAACTACCTTGGTAGGTATTCGTTATTTCTGTGCTGTTTGAAGTATTTTTTAACGTGATTTTGAAAAGTGGCAATTCGACTTCTTGAATTTGACTTTGGACAGTAGTAGCAATTACCAGAGTGTCCGTAGTTGCGGCTATGATTGAACTAACTTCTCTTGAAGGAATTACAAAACTATTTATTCCAACGAAAGCTATTCTTGTTGTTCGGAGCGAAGAGACAGGGATTGAATTCGTATCTTTTGGAATTGTATCACTTGCATAGCCAATAGTATTCAATAATAATTGAACTATAAATAGTACTAAAATGGTATGAATAATTGGTTTCAACGTTTTTCCAAATTAATGTTTTATTACTCTCGCAAAAATATTGCCATTCTTTGAATGTAGTTAGAATGTTTTGTTTTTTTGACGTTTTTTTTAAGATAAAGCGCTAATAATCTTTGAATGTCAAAGAAAGACTTGAATGGAAAATACGAAATATGATTTTGAGCACAATAGACATCTAACATCCCTTTTGCAAAAACGACATCTGCAAATTGAACAGGGCAATAGTCAGACCTACCATCGCCAATATAAACAACTAAATCATCGCTTGAAATATTGGAAAGAATTGCATTCCTTTTACAAGAAGCACTAAAACATTTACAACCTTCTGTAGAATAAGGAAATACTGCTTTATACCCCGTTTCTAAAATAAGTATCTTATTACTTATGACAGGTACAACTATAGAATACTTTTCTAATATTTTAGAAATATAGAATCCGAATCCATCTGAGACAATAGTAACTGCAATTTCATTCTCTTTGCAGAACTGAAAAAACTTTACTATATATGGGTCAATTTCGAGTGAATCAATAAATGTTTGGAGTTGGTTTTCATTTATTGGAAACGGTAATTCACTAACGACTGAATCATAATATTGGCGAACATTTATTCTTCCTTCTAGTAAGTCAGTATGAAAAGGTTCAAATCGTGAAAATGTTTGAAAGAACAAATCGCCACTATCTTTCAAAGTAATGGTACCATCAAAATCGCAAAATACCTTAACCTTCATTGTTTGTGTAGTTGAAGAATCCTTGCCCTACTGATTTTCCTACTTTTCCTGCACGAACTAACTGCTTTAACAAAACACAAGTTCTATATCGTTCTTGTTCGTATTCAACACTTAAGGATTGCATAATAGCGATTATAACATCTAAACCAATTAGATCAGCCCATTCTAAAAGCCCATACGGATAGTTTACTCCCAATTTCATTGCATTATCAATATCTTTAGGAGAAGCAACTTTTTCCATCACAGCAAATGCAGCTTCATTTATCAATGTTGCAAGTACTCGAGGAGTGACCAATGCAACTCTATCTTCAACTATTTCTACAGAAAAACTTAAACCTTCAAAAAAACTTTTTGCCATTTCAAGTGCTTGTGGTGAAGACTGCATAGAAGGTGCAATTTCCATAATTTTATGATGAGTAAGTAAAAACGGAGTTCCGTTAAAACCTATAATCTTAGGACTTGAAACACTTAAATACCCAGCTAATTCTGTAGCAGTTGTTGTAAGAGAAGAAACCAGCAACAATGGGTCTCCAGGCGAAGAAAGGAGTAAATCTAACACTGCAATTCTATCGTCTGTATCTTCAATACTTAAATCAACAATAATATCAAATGGTGTAATTATAGATTCAAAATTACGAATAATTGTATTTCTATAATGTTCCAAAATAGAAGGAATAGAAGGATCTTGCGATTGTTCTGTAATTGCTTGTTCGTGTTCTTCGTCTATGGGAAGTAGAATGTTAAAAGCAATTTCATGCTTTTCCAACAATGAAGCAAATTCTGTTACTGCAGCAGGATACCCAAATAAAAGTATCTTCTTTTGATCGTTATTTATGTAATATACACCCATTTAATTTCAGTTTTAATTTTGTTGTTTGACTATAATAGTATGGTAACGGAAAAAGTAAAAAGGAATTTTAACTCCTTTCAACTTTCGTTACAATTGATTGATTATTGAAAACTCCCATTTCTCATACCTCTGTATCCACGAAGAAAATCAATAGTTTTCATTACGCTTTTGTTAGGCATTTGAAGTTTTTCTATTGAGACTACCCCACCAAGACACCCTACTAAAAAATGAGTGTCTGTAATGCAAAATTCCTTTTCAATAACGATTTCAGTTCCTGAGTATTCTTGAACTTCCATTACTTTCATAACGACACTTTCAAACAATGTCCAAGCACTTGGGAATGGTGTCATTCCTCGAATAAAATTTCTAACGGAAACTGTGTCTGAATTCCAATTTATTTTAGAATTTTCTCTGAACAGTTTTGGAGCTGAACTAGCTTGAGAATCGTCTTGCAATTCTACAGAAAAAGAATTTGTTATCAGATTTGTACAGGTTTCAATAGTTAATTCTGCAGCTAATGGCATTAAAGCATCGTGCAAATCTTCAGCGTTCCAACGATCGTCAATTTTAACTACTTTTTTACCTAAGATATTGCCCGTATCAACAGTATCTGTTAATAAAAACGACGTAACTCCTGTTTCTTTTTCGCCTCGAACAATTGCCCATTGAATTGGGGCTGCACCACGATATTTTGGCAAGAGCGAACCGTGAATATTAAAACTTCCAAGAAATGAAAGTGAATACACTTTTTTGGGTAATATTTTGAATGCAATTACTACAATAATATCAGGTTTTAATTGCTTAATCTGTTCTGCAAAGCTGTCGTCTTTTAAGCTATTTGGTTGTAGAATTATAGGAATATTTAATTCCATTGCTTTCTTTTTTACAGCAGATTCTGAAATTTTTAATCCTCTACCTATAGCTTTATCTTCAATTGTAACAACGGCTGAAACTGGGTAAACAGAATGAAGTTTTTCTAAGGAAAAAGCAGCAAATTCAGGAGTTCCCATAAAAACTATTGACGGTTTTTTTTCCTTTAGCACCATCTTAACTAACTCCAGTGCTTCCAAACCCACCAGAACCACGTTCTGTTTCATCTAATGAAGAAACCTCTTTCCATTGAATATGTTCGTATTGAGCAATAACAAGTTGAGCAATTCTATCTGCTTTGTTAATAGTGAAAGCTTCTTTCCCAAAATTAGCAAGAATTATCTTCACTTCTCCACGATAATCCGAATCAACAGTTCCGGGTGCATTTAAGGCGAAAATTCCATTTTTACCGGCTAAGCCACTTCGAGAACGAACTTGGCATTCGTACCCAGGTTGTAAAGCAATTGAAATATTAGTAGGAATCATAGCAATTGCTCCCGGTTCAATAACTATAGGCAGTTCTGTTGCAGCATAGATGTCCATACCAGCAGAACCTTCTGTAGCGTACGTTGGCAATGGTAAATCGTCAAATTCTGAGTTAACTCGTTTGATGGATATGTTCATATTGTTGTTTTATTTCTTTTTCTTTTCGAATGGTAGAACGGTAAAGTTTTTGTGCATTATATAATAGAAATATCACGATTATCGACGAAAGTGCTTTATCTAACCATTCTATTTCAATTACCATCATAATCAATGTACCTACGACAATTGACAATGAAGACATAATATCGGCAATTAAATGTATATACGCACCTCTAGTCGCTAAATTTGAAGTGTTTCGCATTAAGAATGCAGACGTAATATGTGCAAATATTCCAAATATTGCAGCAAAAAGAATGAGACTATGCCCACCTTCGCTAAAATGTTCCGAGTGTAAATGAGATTCACCTAAATGGATAAACATTTCAAATAGAATCCAAAAAGAAAATACAAACAATAGAATTGTATTGATTTTTGCCGAAAGCAATTGTTTCATAGCAATTGAATATTCTCGTTTATTTGTAAGAGAATTACTTTTTTGAAGGTTATTAGAAATTGTTAAAGAGACTAATGCAACAATTAAGGAAGAACAATCAATAAAAATGTGGGCAGAATCTGTAATAAGTGCATAACTCCCAGTAGTTAGACCTACATACAGTTTCACTATAAATACTAAACTTGTAGAAAGCAAAGCTATCCAAAGTCCACGTAAATCGGGAAGTTTCGCTATTAAAGCAGTTTGAGTTTTTGACACGACAATAAATAGTTGTTGAGAATAACGCTATTGACGTATTCCTAATGCAAACTATTTGCAATTACAGGATTTGTAACATTTTTCTTGCTTGAGGCACATACGAACTTTTAGGGTACAGTTCTAATAGTCGTTCCATCGATTTTTTTGCTTCTTCTTTATTCCCAATTTTTTGTTGTGCCATACCTATCATATACTGGGCGTCGTCAAGCTTTGTACCTCCATATACAGGGCTTACTTTTTGGAAATTTTGTATTGCTTTCGATGTGTTCCCGGATCTAAAATATGCTTCGCCTAACCAATAATGATATTGAGATTGCAATACTGGGTTTTTTGTTCCTGAAAGCAAACGTGAAAATTCAGAAATTGCTTCCCCATATTTTTTTTGACTTAACAGTGCGTATGGATCTTTCGAAGAAGAAGTAGATTCATTCTTTGGTTCAGATGTTAAATTTTCTGATTTTCTTTCGTCCGATTTGATAGTTTGGTTCTTTTTTTGAGTTTCTTTCTTTTCTGTTGTACTCTTTTTCTCTTTAGTTGAAGCTACTTTTTCATCGGATTGAATAATACTCTTTTTATCTTTTTTCGATGTTGATTTTGTAGAATCCAATGCTAAAGCTTCTGTTCCATCTGAAGATGTACCTTTGTCAGCTTGAATTCCTTTTTCGGGTGTAGGAATTTCGACTACACCATTTTTGATTTGAAATTGACTTAGAATATTTTTAATTTCTTCTATGTCTTTTTTCATAATTTCGGTATCCTTGGCAATCGTATTAACTTTCGATTCTAAAGATTCTGTTTGTTCTTGCAATGTAAGTAATTGATCTTGTAGACTTGGTAATTTTCCGTTTTTCTTAGTGAGTTTCGTAGTTGATTTAGTAGAATCACGCCCATCACTACCCATATCGTTTTGTAGCTCTTTAGAAGAACTACAGCCCAACATCAATAACAGGATCATTGAAGAAATTAGTAAATAAAATTCACTACGTTTAATCATACTTGAATACTTTCAATATCATTTGTAGTTACTATCAATTATCTTACCGCTTTTAAAGGAATAAAACGAAATTAGTTGAATTTATAGAATAAATTCATGTTTTGGAGCTGTCTTGCATTCTTCAGAACAAGAACGTTTATGTATTATTTCACATTCGTTACAACATAAAAATAGTTCATGACACTCTTGGTTCGCACAATTCAAATACGTTGGTGTTGGGGCATTACAATAACTACAATTGGTAATGACTGTTGCTTCATCGGTAGTGTTTATTGGTACTGAAACTCGTTCATCGAACACATAACAATATCCTTCAAAGTTTCTACCGTCCATTTGTTTGCCATAGTTTATTATGCCACCATGTAATTGGTTCACGTTAGAAAAACCTTGGTCAAGCAGATAACCAGTAAATTTTTCACATCGAATTCCACCAGTGCAATACGTAAGTATCTTTTTATCTTTATATTTCGACAAGGTTTCTTCAGCCCATTTTGGCATATCTCGAGATGTTTCAACTTCTGCTCTAATTGCATTTTTAAAATGTCCTAAGTCAAATTCATAGTCGTTTCGAATATCGAAAATAACAACATCTTCTTGTGTCATTGCTTTATAGAAATCTTCCGGACTTAGATAATTTCCAGTTTTTTTCAAAGGATTAATTTCAGAGTCAAATCTCCAAGTAACTAATTCTTTTTTGGGTCGTACAATCATTTTCTTAAAAGTATGACCTTCCACATAGTCGATTTTGAATTCAATTCCAGAAAAAATTGGGTCTTCGGAAAGTGCATTTCTATAAATGGCTGTAGCTTCAGCATTACCTGATACTGTTCCATTTACGCCTTCTGCAGCAATCCAAATTCTACCTTTTAATCCAAGTGAATCACAAAATCGTTTGTGTTCAGTTGCGAAGAACTCGTGATCTTCAATACTTGTAAACTTGTAATATAATAATACTTCGAACATTTTTATACTTATTTTTTCAATGGATTCAACCCAATTTAAACGTTATTTTTACAACTTTATTGCTGAATGGTAATTCGCCTTTTAGATTCTTCCATAGGGAAAACAATCAACTTATTGACCAAATGAGGTAAACCAATTTTTCTTAAGAAATATGGTGGAAACGCTCGAAACAATAAACGAACAGAAATTTCAATTTGGTTGGAAGAAGCAAATGCTTTAGGCGGAATTGAATATGAGCAATAGACATGAGATAAAGGAGCTATTGTTCTATTTTGTACTGCTTCTGCTTCCCAGAAAAAGTCAGTAACTATACCATGTTTTTGGGCAGAACCATTAAATAGATATAAATTAGTATCTAACGGGAAAATACCCCCTTTTACATACATACTTTTTTCATTTCTTAAGTCAAGATTAGGATCTAATAAGCCCGTAGAAAAGATTGTATCCTTCGTATTCACATCAGTTGCAACAACTTCAACCCACATTTGACGTTCAAATATTGAACCTGATGGTATATTATGTCCTGTTATTGAATTTTCCACCAAAACTCGGAAATTTATAGGAATATCCTTTGGTGCTATATTTGGAATATCAACACTCATTTGAACGGAATATTGAAGTAAAAAGGCAACTAATTTTATAGTCTTTTCTCTTCCGGGAAAGTCATCTTCAAATGGGACATCTACACCAATCATCGTATGTTCATGAATCCGACGATCTTTTCCATTTACCGCTGCCGGAGCAACGAGAACTTCCATGTGGCAGTCTTGACAAGGTATCATACGGCGAGGGTACGTACTTGTTTCCCATTCTGTAAAAGTTTTTTCTACCAATACTCCTCGAGGGTTTCTAAATTCATGACAAGGCATACATACCTCCGATGTTGAGAATCGTTTGTCATATTTAGAAGTGTGAAATGGGTTTGGTTCAGGATCTATAATTGAACCATACTTTACTCGGTCGGTATGATAGGTAGGTACATTTTCACCCGGGATAGCTTTATCGATACTATGACATACAACGCAACTTACACCGTGTGCTGAAATATTGGAAACAGCGGATGGATTAAATCCAGCTTGTGCCTCGTTAAACATTGTTGCAAATGGACTATGGCATTCTACACAAAATTGTCCCAATTCATTATTGCTACGTTCTTGACCAATTTTATGAAGAGCATGAAAGACAGGATCTTTAAAGGAATAAGCATGCATTGACATTGCCCATTGTTCAAAATGAATAGGATGGCAAGACTTACATTGTTCTGGTTCGTCAAAAACTAAACGAAGTTTTGCGATTGAATCCGCAGACAAAACTTTCTTTCCAATCGGATTGAATCTAACAACTTGGTTACTATCCTCACATCCAACAAATGGAAGTAACATCGCAAGTACTAAAAACGTATATATGCATTTCATAAGTAATTATCCATTTCTCCCAATTCGGAAACCATGACTATAGTGAGCACTTTTGGGGAATCCTTCTACTCTATTATGAGAACGATTGTAAATAGTTCCAAGTTCCCAAGAACCACCTCGAAGCACACGTTTTTTTTCTTGTGTCCACGTAGGACCCATTGGGTTAATATTTACGTTAAAAGAATAATAACGTCCATCGTGATAATCCCAAACCCATTCAGAAACATTTCCATGCATATCAAACAAACCAAAAGCATTCGGTTTTTTTTGACCAACAATATGAGTTTTCGCACTGCTATTCGAACAATACCAAGCAATTTCATCCATTGTAGGTTCAGTTTCTGGAATAAATGAAGTGCAAAAAGTACGAGCATCTAACAAATTTCCATTATACGTATCAGAAGAAGTTCCAGCCCTACAAGCGTATTCCCATTCGGCATCTGTTAAAAGTCTATACCCATTCGCATTTCTGGAGACAATGGCTGAATCACCTAACAAACGATAAACTTGACTTAGTCCAGAACGAACGGATAACCTATTGCAATACTCAATTGCTTCATACCATTGTAGTCTTTCCACAGGTAAGTTTAAATCTCCAATAAACCAACTTGGATTATAACCCATTAATGATAGAAATTGTTTTTGAGTAATTTCATATTTTGAGACGGAAAAAGAATTTAACGTTACAACTCTTCGTGGTAATTCGCTACCGTCGAATGGATCGTTAGAACCCATTAGGAATGACCCTTGTGGGATTGGGAGTAATTCTGGAACTAAAACAGAATCTCGAATATTAACAGTTACTGAGTTTGTAGCAACAATTACTCCTTTATGCACTACTCGAACAGAGATAAAGTAATATCCTTCTTTTGGGAATGTAATTGAAATTGTATTACTTGAGGATTCTAAAAAATGCTCGTTTGTATCTAACCGCCAATCATACTGAAAATCGGAATTTTTTGGCGAAGTTAAGACAGTAAACGTGTACAAATCTTTCGTTGTACCTTCAATACCAGGAGTATGTTGTAATTCTGAAAATACAGTTTGTGTTGGATTAGTAATGCCAGAATCTCCACAACTGTATAAAAACATCAGACAAAAAAATGGCAACAGTAGATTTTTCATTTCAACTCAAAGACTCGTAATTTAGCACTTCTTGCTCTTGGGTTTTTTTTAATTTCTTCTTGAGAAGGAAGCAATGGTTTTTTTGTAAGAATTGTACCTAATTGTTGTTCTTTAAACGATTGAAATAGATTTTTTACTATTCTATCTTCTAAAGAATGATACGTCAATACAACAATTCTACTTTTCGGTTTCATTACCGACGGTAAAGATTCAATAGTTGATTCTAAAACAGACATTTCATTATTCACTTGAATGCGAATTGCTTGAAAAATCCGTGAAAGAACGGTTGGTAAATATTTTCCTGTTCCAACAACTTCTTCAACAATTCTGCGTAAATCTCCAGTTGTCGATATTTGAGATATTTTTCTTCTTTGAACAATTTTCTTCGCAATTGCCTTCGATTGAGGCTCTTCGCCATATTCCCAAAGCATTGTAGATATTTCTTCTTCAGAAAATGTGGAAAGAATATCTTCTGCACTTTTTTCTTGAAGTGTAGAAAATCTCATATCCAACGGTGCTTCTAATCGGTAACTTAAACCCGTGAATGGATAATCTATTTGAAATGAAGAAACACCTAAATCAAACAACACTCCTTGTGTAGTTTTGTTTTTGTTTTTTAAAACTTCAGAAATTGTACTAAAATTCTTTTCATTAACGATACACTGTTTTTTTTCTAAGTACTCTTCCAAGAGCATTTTTGATCTTTCAATTGCATTAGAATCTGCATCGAAAGAATATATTGTCCCATTTTCCGAAAGTAAAGACAAAATTTTTCTTGTATGTCCTCCGCCTCCTAAGGTTGCGTCGACATACATTTCATTTGGATCCGTTATTAAAAATTCACAACATTCATTGAGTAGTACTGGATTGTGATATTCTATGGATCGTAATAATTGCTGTTTAGTTACTGTTTTATTTTGCATTAAATGCTTTATACTCAGGTTCTTTATATTTAATTGAAACTAATTTGTGTTGAATATCGATTAATAGACGTTGAACAAAGTCCATTCGTTCAGTTGGTAAAACATACGATACTGTGCATTGTTCTAACATAATATAAGAATGTTCAACTGAAAGTTGTTCAAAAATGGAAATTATAGAAGAAAGTACTTCATATCCACAAACAATTGTTATAGAAGTAACAAGGAGTAATTCTATTCTTTTCGATTCGATTATTGATTGTTCTGCAGAATCTGAATAAGCTCTCACTAAACCGCCAACACCTAATTTTGTGCCACCGAAGTATCGAACAACGACAATTGCAACATTGGTTATAGAATACTTTTCGAACATCATATCTATTGGTTTTCCTGCACTTCCGTGTGGCTCTCCATCGTCGGAATATTTTTGAAATAACGAATCAACTCCAATTCTTAGAGCAAAACAATGGTGCGAAGCGTCGTAAAATTCTTTCTTTAGCTCAATAAGATTTGTTGTAAATTCTTCTTCTTTTGATGTAGGAATTGCCTCAGATATGAAATGAGAGCCTTTAATTGTTATTTTTGTACGAATCTTTTCTAAAATTGTAAACAAAATTCACCTTAAATTATGAATATAGGAATACTTTGCTACCCAACATACGGTGGAAGTGGCGTAGTTGCAACAGAACTTGGAAAGTCATTAGCTCGTAAAGGACACAAAATACATTTTATAACGTATGCAATGCCATTACGACTTGAAAAATTTCAAGATAACATTTTTTTCCATGAAGTAGAAATACCTCATTATCCTTTATTTGATTATCAGTCCTACGACATTGCACTTGCAGGTAAGATTGTAGATGTTGCTCGTTTTGAGCGTTTGGATATTGTACACGCTCATTATGCTATTCCACATTCTATTAGTGCTTTCCTTGCAAATCAGGCAATTCGTAATGTTTCAAAAAGATTTAAAGTAGTTACTACTCTTCACGGTACAGATATAACCCTTGTTGGGTTAGAACGTAGTTTAAAACCATTTGTTCGTTTATCTATTGAACAATCGAATGCAGTAACAGCTGTTTCAGAATATTTACGGAAACAAACTTATGAAAATCTTTCTATCGATACACCAATAGATGTAATTCCAAATTTTATTGACCCAAATGTTTATTCAAAAGTACCTTGTGAAAAAGTACGTAACACTCTTGGTACTAATTGTCAAAATGTTTTAATACACGTTTCAAACTTCCGCCCGGTAAAAAGAGTTTTAGATACAATCTATATATTGAAAAAAGTAAGAGAAACAGTAGAAGCTCGCTTAGTGTTGATTGGTGACGGACCTGACAGAACAAAGGCTGAAAGGCTATGTAGAGAATTGGGATTAGAAAATCATATATTGTTTTTAGGAAAACAAAGTGCTTTACCGGAACTACTTTCTTCGGCAAATGTATTTCTGTTACCTTCAGGTGAAGAAAGTTTTGGATTATCCGCTTTAGAAGCAATGAGCTGTGAGGTGCCTGTAGTAGGTTCGAATATTGGAGGAATATCTGAAGTTGTAACACATGGATACAATGGGTATTTAGCTCCGTTAGGCGATATTGATGCAATGGCTAATTATGTTATTACCTTGTTATCGAACAAAGAAACTTTTAATACTTTTTCACAAAATGCACGTAGAGCTGCAATTGAGAATTTTCATATAGATTCAATTGTTCAAAAATACGAAGATGTTTACAATAGGGTAGCATCAGAATGAACAATGTCACAACAAATGTAGCATTTTTCGCATCTGGAGGTGGTTCGACATTTGAAGCATTTATTACAGAAGTTGAAAAAGGGACTTTACCTTTGACACCAAAACTTTTAGTTACAAATAATAGTTCTTGTGGTGCAGTAGAAATTGCTCGAGAACATTCTGTTGAAGTACTTCATATTTCAAGCAAAACTCATCCTAATGAAAAAGAATTTGCTAAGACTTTGTTAGAAACACTTCTTAAACACAATGTTACATTGCTATTATTAGTAGGTTATATGAAGAAACTACCAATTGAGGTGATATCACAATTTGAAGGTTCTCTTTACAATACTCATCCGTCTTTGTTACCGAAATATGGAGGGAAGGGAATGTTTGGAATTCATGTTCATTCCGCAATAATTGAGAATAAAGAATCTGAAACAGGAGTAACTATTCATTTGGTTTCTAAAGAATATGACGAAGGAGAAATTGTCGCTCAAAAAAGTTTAAAAGTGTATCCCTACGATACTCCAGAAACACTTCAAGAAAAAGTTAAAGCAATAGAACGTGAATTGTATATTCACACAATTCGATCAATAGTTAATTCTAAATCCATTTAAAGATTATTCTTTAATTTCTTTTATTGATCCTTTCTCAGAAAGAATTTTTCTTATAAAAACTGAGTTCGAAGAATTACTTTTGTATTCTACTTTCCCTCTATCGGAACAACGAGCAAACAAAGAATCTGTAGTTGTTTGTATAATTCCAAATCCATTTGCAGTAGCAATAGTTGCAGAAGTAGGGAAGTCGAATGCGTTGATTTCACCAGAATTTTGAATTGTAAAATATGCTTCGTTAGCATTACCTTTCATTTTTATAGTGCCCTTTCCGTTTTGAAGCATTACTATTCTATTTGTTTTTAAACTAAGGTCAATAGAGCTTTCTACCAAATTCACCAAAGAATCTAACGAAGGAGTTGTGATGTAAACAATAGGAATGGAAGAAGTAAAAAAATTACGAGTTGCTTTTACAAATAAAGCTGAATCTACAACTGACACATTTAAAAATGGAATGAGATTATCATCAATTTCAATTCTACAAGTTGAGGTGTCCGATTGGATGATAATATAATTACAGGGAATTGAAGTATAAAGCGAGTTAAATTCTGAAATTGGGAGAACAGATGAGATTTTGTGTCCATTTCCACGAACAAAATTTGTTTGAAATGAAAGTGAAATACAAGAGCATAAATAGATAATGGGAAACAACATTAGTAAAATGAGAAAAAAAAACTGCAAACTTCTAAAGTTTACAGTTTTCAATTTTTTCATAGTTAAAGACACTACCATTTCATTACATTGACTTGATCAATATAAATAGTTTGTTTCCTTCGATACAAAGCTAAAACAATGGCTAAACCAATAGCAGCTTCAGCAGCAGCAACAGCCATAACGAAAAATACGAAAAGTTGGCCAACTACATCACCACGAAAAGCTGAAAATGCAACAAAGGTAAGGTTAACAGCATTTAACATAATTTCTATTGACATAAAAACTATTATCGCATTTCGGCGAGTTATAACGCCAATAACTCCGATAGTAAACAACATAGCAGAAAGTGCTAAATAGTATTCAAGTGGGATAGAGGTTAATATTGGATTCATTTTTATAAAGCCTTAAATTTTTCGTTTAGATAATAATACAGAACCTACGATAGCAACTAATAGCAAAAGAGAAATAGCCTCAAAAGGAAAAAGGAACTTTGTAAAGAGCGTATCACCAATAGATTCAACTGTTCCTATTATTATTGCTTTTTCTGACATTTTTGAAAACGAAGTTGGTTTTGCAAAAAAGATAGTCATTATTTGAACTAAGAATAAACCAGCTAAGGAATAACCAATAATTTTACTTGCATTCACTTTTTCAGTCAACTTTTCTTCATCACCCAAATTTAAAAGCATTATTACGAATACGACCAACACCATAATAGTACCAGCATATACCAAAATTTGCATTACAGCAACGAATTGTGCTTGGAGTGAAAGATACAATCCTGCAAGCATAAAAAAGTGCATAACTAAGAACATAGCGGCAGAAACTGGGTTTCTACGAGTTATCATTATTATACCACTGGCAATAGCACTTATTGCCATTATGAAAAACAAAACAATATCAAGTGTCACAATATTTCTTTCTCGGAAAATGTTTTATTTACGACTATAATATGTAAATTTACTAAATTTTTTTGAATCTATTTCAAAGAACAATAGAAATTCTTCACAATTCGCAATATTAAGAACTTTTCAATGTCGGTCTAAATGTCAAAAATCTTTGTTCAATAAGCAATATTTGTAAAATTATTCGTTACATACTTGGATAGAAAGTTCGATACTTGAATCACTTCCTGAATTGCAATAATTAGTTATTTTTCATTCGAATACTTTGAGAGTAGTATTCAATTTGAAATTCTACTACTACTTAAAAAGCACCTACTTTAAAACTCAATCTATGCTTTATAGCTTTCTTCAATATTTACATAGAAAAAGAATCCCCTATTTATTCTTTTTTGTTTGTTTTCCCTTTTCAATATTTTCACAAATTATTCCGTTACCGTATTCTTACGGTTCTAAGAATTTTTTGAATGTGGAAGCATTACAAAAACAAGGAATGATTCAAAAAGCTCGTATTGAAATACGAAACATCCTTGCACTTCAACCCAAAAGTTCTATTTTTGATGCAACGATTATTGAAAAATCTAGAATTGAACGATCAATTGGAAATTATAGAAATGCTGATGAAGTTTTAAGTGAGTTCATTGCAAAAAATAAAACCTCCCCATTTATACCGTATGCCTGGTTCGAAAGAGCTTTGCTTACTATTGAAATTGAAAATTTACCCTTAGCAAACGAATATCTATTGTTATCGGCTCAATCTGCAGAATTAGATATTCGCGATCGTTCAGATTCTTCATACACTGAAGTTGCACATCTTGCTTGGTTTTGGTCTGGGTCTATTTATGCAATTACAAACAATTACCCAAAAGCAATACAAACATTTGCCTATTGTTATGAGCGTTTACCAAAAGGAATATATGCCGATGATGCTTTATTGTTTTCTGGGGTCGTTTCGCAGTTACTTTCAAAGAACAACGATGCTCTAGGGTATTATTTAAAAGATGTCGATAAAGAATTTTACAGCCGTAATTCTACCCTTGCACGATATTTATCTGCTGCACAAACATACCTAACAAAAACTTCGCCTACAGATGCATTAATTGTTTTAGACAAAGCGAAAGAATGGATTAATCGTTATAACAATCCGAAATCTACTTTTGAATCACCTGAGTACATCTATAGACCTGAAGCATTGTTATTTTCATTAATAGCCGATGCATTGTATATGCAAGAAGATTTTGAACGTGCGATTGTCCATTATGAATTATCATTCGAAAAAGATTCAACTTCTACTTTAGCAATGAATGTGTTAAACCACTTAGCTACTGCCCAAAAAAGACTTGGAAATAGTAAAGAAGCAAAAAGATTATTTGAGAAAGTACTATCAAAAACAGAAAATACGACGTATGAATATGCCTATGCCCGATTCTATAGAACTATTCTTCTTTATGAAGGAAATAAAAAAGCTGATGCAATTCAAGAATTAACAGTACTTGTGAATAATTCTGATTTCCCTTTTTTAACAGAAGCATTATTAACCTTAGGTCAAATTCAGTACTTAGACAAGAACTACGACAAAGCACGTTCGACTTTAGAGCGTACTGTTCGAACTGCTGAAACGCCAATGTTGAAAATTCAATCGTTACTACTTTTAGGGGCAGTTTATTTAACGTCACAAAACACCACCAAAGCAAGTAGCCAATATGAACAAGCATTTATTTTAATGGAACAACTTCCTGCTGAAATTAAGTTGACGTCTTATTATAAATGGTTTCAAAAAGAATACCTATTGAAATATGGAATCTGTCAATCAATTTCGAACAAACAAATTCAATCGATAGATTTATTATCGACTTTTATAGTTGAAAATCCTAGTGAAGCCAGAATTGAAGAAGCTTTTTTTTGGTTAGGTGAATCCTATTTTAAATCGGAAAATTTTTCTGATGCTTTAGTACAGTATCAATTGTTGTTGAAACGATTTCCTTACTCTCAACGGAGCGAAGAGGCTTTGTACGCAATTGGATACACTTACTTTAAAATGAAGGAATTTGATAAATCTGCAAAGGCATTTACAAATTTTCTTAAAGATTATTCCTTTTCAAAATTAAAAACAGATGCTTTAGCTCGTAAAGGTGATGCATTATACGCTCAGAACAAATTCCAAGAAGCTTCTCAATCCTATAAAGCTTCCTCTGAGACAGACCCAAATTCTCCAGAAGCACAGTATTCCCTTTTCCAAAATGGTCAAGCGTTGTTTCAGATAGGTGAATTTGAACAAACCGCAATAGAAATGAAACAGTTTACTACAAGATATCCAAAATCTGCTGTAGCTGACGATGCAACTTTTCTCATTGGTCTTTCCAAATTAAAAGTAAAAAACTATTCTGAAGCTCGAAAAGTGTTTCAACAACTTATAGACAACTACACATCATCTGAGTTGATTCCAAGAGCCTATTATTATATTGGCGATGCATTTTATAGCGAAGGTGAATATGAATCTGCAATTACTAAATACAAATTTGTTTTAGATAATTTTCCTACAAGTCCTTTCATTCCAACTGCAGCGAAAAGCTTATACCAATCATTGATAAATTTAAATAGAGCCGATGAAGCCTTAGCAATAGGTCAAAAATATATCAACAACACTTCTACTCAAGCATCGGAAGAATTTCGATTTATCAATGCAGATTTGTTATTTTCTAAACAAAAGTACGCTCAAGCAATTGAAGAACTTCAGGAGTATTTACAAATATTTCCCGAAGGTTCACGAAGAGCTGAAGCGATGTTTTTACAATCAAAAAATTATATGTTATTAGGCAATGTTACAGCTTCAAAAGAACGGTTAACATTATTATTAACAACCTACCCTAAAAGTGATTATACGGAAGAAGCAGAACTATCCTTAGCTGAGGTAACCTTAGCTTTTGGTGAGTATGAAAAAGCCGATGAATTGTATCAAAAATTGCAGTTTACATATTCAGGAACACCTTTAGCATCTAAAGCAGCTTTAAAACGTGCTACAATTGCATTATTCAGATCTGATACTCTTGGGTATATTGCTAAACTTACAGAATTGCCAAAGCAATTTCCTCAAGCTATAGAAGTTCCAGAATCATATTTACTTTTAGGAAAATTCTATACTACAATCGATTCTACAGAAAAGGCAATTGAGGCTTTTTCTCAAGCATATGCAATAACACTGGAATCAAATCCATTATCTGCTACGGAAGCCTTGTACAATTGGGGAATGCTTCTTTACAAAAAGAAGCTATACCGTCCAGCGGCAGAAAAGTTTTCTATTATTCGCAACGATTATGAAGATGTTGTTCAACAATGGATACAAGCTACTTTTGCACTTGTTGAATGTTATGTTGATGTTTCAGATAAAAACTCGGCTAAAAAATTATTACAAGAAATAATTGATAAAAACAAAGATGACACTAATGGAGTAAAAGCTGCAGAAAGGATGAAAAAACTAAATGTACGCTAATAAAATATTACTCGCTTTTTTGTTTGTAGCTCTTAGTTCAAATGTATTTGCTCAAACTGAACAAACGCCCTTTGAGTTACCAGAATTTATTATTGAAGGAAAACGTAAACCTACAACTATTAAGGTTACGAATGTTTCCAAAATTCCCCCTTCAATTACAAAGCCACTTACAAAAGAACAATTAGATTCTTTACTTCAAAAAGAAGAACATCGCAATAGCACTCGTTCTATTCCAGCATTTATATTGCCCGAGAGGCCTACTACACCGTACGACGGATTCTTGCGAGGCGAACTAGGGTCGTATATAACTCCACAAATTGAAGGTGGATATGCCTTTGCTTTTGATCATTTTACTTGTTTTGCAATTGGCAATTATGAACAATCTGAAGGTCATTTGCCAAATGCACAGTTTTCCAAGTTGGATGGCAGTATACGAACTCAATATATTGCACCAGAAAAGTTTTACATTTTTGGTGGGTCTTTAACTGAAACTCAACTTCAATTCCAAAATAGATCATATAGTTTCTTTGGTTCTCCATTGTCTCAGAATAGAAGTGTCCGTACTTTTGGTGCAGATGTTTCCATTGAAGGTGCTTTTGAAGGGTTTCGCTACGAAGGGAACGCTTCTGCGGTTTCTTTAGATATGACTACTGCTAATTTTTCTGCTGGAAATACTCTTTTAAATGGAAAGTTAGACATATCTCAACGTTGGGAAAATGCAATGGTTGGGCTCGGTACAACTATTGATATTCAGAATTTACAACAAACTTCCTCCTCGTTTTTAGAAGCTACTGGATTCATTTCGTTTATTTCAGATAAATTAACTTTAAATGGACGAGGTGGTTTTCAAGTTGCTTCTCCTTCGTTAAATTCAACTAGAGCGGGTATTTTGCTTGATGCGAATTTAGATTATTCTATAAATAAATTCTTTTCGTTTCATGTAAATGGTAGAAGTGGCTTGGTTCAAAATAATTTTAGGACATTACTTCAATTAAACCCTTATTTATTAGACACATCAGCAATTGACTTTACCTATGACAAATTACGGTTAAATGCTTCCATAGATATACACCCAATAAAAGCTGTTCAAATTCAATTAGGAACAAGTTTTGCTTCTACCAACAGAACTATAGTTTTTGAAAGGAATATCAATTCTGAATTTTCACCTTCTTACTTAGATGCAACGGTTCTTTCTCCCTATGGTGAAGTTTTTATTGAACTTTCCAAGAAAGTCCATTTAACGGTTCAATCATCTTATATTATTTCTAGTTTAGCCGATACAAATGGTTCAATTCCATACTTACCACAGTTTAAAGCCTCAACAAGTCTACATTTTTATCCTATGGACGGGTTAAGATTTGGAACAACAGGAACTTATGTTGGAGAAAGAATTACTCAAAAAGGAAGCACGTCTTCAATTCCTTCGTATATTGATATTCAATTCGATGCTTCCTACACATTATTTAAAGGAGTACAAGCAGTTGCAAAAATTCAAAATCTTTTAAATCAAGATATATTTATTTGGGAAATGTATAGAGAAAGAGGTATTTTTGCATCAGGTGGTATTCAATGGCAATTTTAAGTTATGACTTTAACCGATAAATTAGAAATAGAAGAAACATTAGGTGGCTTTCAAGCCTCTACGGAAGACCAATTTCTTTTAAATGATTTAGATGCTTATCCTGGAAATAACAGTCGATTTTTTCCTGAAGACTCTTCTAACCCTCAAGCGGTTTCAAAAGATTCGATAGATGATGTTTTATCATCTGGAAATTCTGGTTCAAATGATGATTATTCTGAAAATGACGACCCATTAGCTTCTTATCAAAATGATATATCCTTTGAAGACGAATTTGATATTTCGTCAATTCCAACTGGTAAGCCTTCCGATTTTGGACATGATGATGGAACACCAACTTCATCTCCATTTAACGAAGATGATACAGATGAAGATACGTTTAACGTTTCAAACATTGATGATTTCATTCATTCTCCTGAACAAAACCCTACTCCAAGAATAGACAATTCTCCTGCGGTTGAGCCAATTAAAATTCAATTTGACGACCAAGAATCGATTGAAGAACCAAAAGCTAAAAAAGTAAAAAAATCAAAAGAAAAAAAACCGTCAAAACCATTAGATAGAAAAACTGTCATTGTCTTTGCAATGCTAATTTCTTCAATGATGGTTACAATGTCTATTTTGTTTCTGCTTTGGAAACAGAAGCAAACCAAAGAAGCTTTGTATGCAATGAAGGCTACAATTTTAAATCATACAAGTCCTAATGGAAAAGCAAAGCATGGCGACTCTTTATCGGATCATATTATTTCCCATTCATCTGATTCCATAGGCAGTTTGCTTCATTCATCTCATTCAGATAGTATTAGACATATCACTTCATCTGAAGTTCACGGTACCGATTCTACTTCTAATCATCATAAAACCGTTGAAAATCATAGCACACAGCATTCCAGTATAGCTCGTTCAACACCAAAGAATCATTCTGTAGAACATCATTCTACACATAAAAAACATGCAATAAATACTACTTCTAATATAAATACCGTCAATTACAATTCAAGTAATAATAATAATCAGAAATCGGTATCGTCGAAACATACAAAGTCCCCTGAATTCGCATTGAAGGTTCATTCTTCCTTTTCAAAAATTGATGCTTATAAAAAAGCAGAACAATTACGAAACGAAGGAGTATCGAATGTAACAGTAAGTGAGCAAAAAATTCGAGATCGGACAATATATAATGTACGATATGGAAAATTCTCTACTTTGGACGAAGCAACAACTGCTTCTCAAAAAACGAGTATTCCATCCCGTTGGATTGATAGAACTAAGTAACAGAAAATTTAGATTATGCCACGGTACCTAAACCGTTCAGAACCAGAAGGTATTACTTTCCATATTCCAATAGCTTGGGACGGTATTTCTGCACGTTCATTAGTTTATAGTACCTGTATACTTTGTGTCATTCTTCTTTTGATGTCAACAGTGAATGTTAGTGTAGACAAAAGAAATATTGTACGCAATGATACAACTCGAATTGAGTTAATGGATATTAAATTCGGACGTGGGAATGGAAAAGGAGTTTCAAAAGGTGATTTAACTGAAGAAGGTGCTACCAGAAAAGGTGACCCAACGAAACCGCTATTAAATCAACAAACAACAAACCCCGCAAAAGGTTCTGCAACTATTGCAGCAAATCAGACCAATACATTAATTCCAACAAAAAATGCTACGAATTCTACCACAACTGATTCCATTAAAACAAAAAGTGGCTCCAAAGTTGCTAATTCTGGACTCTTAGATGGTATTGAAAATGCTACTGGGAAGGGTAAAATAGGCAATGGAGAAGGCAAAGGAGTTGGATTAGGAACTGTTGATTGGGGTGGAGGTGGAAATAGAATTGTACTTTATAAACCAATGCCGAAATACCCCGATGGGCAAAACGGTAGCCCAAAATTACGATTTAGAATTGTTGTTTCACCTGAAGGATCTATCATTACTGTTACTTCCTTAGACAAAGGTGAACCCGCTTTTGAAGAATCTTCGATGCGTGCTTTACGCAAATGGCAATTTAATAAAATTGATTCTCCCCAAAACATGGTTGGAGTTATCACCTTTTCCTTTCAATTACGGTAAACTTTTATGCAAACTTTAATCTCATTCCCTGTTTGGGTTTATGTTGTTTTGATTCTTGGTGCTTTTGTTATCGGCTTTTCCCTTTTCAAAAAATTGTTTAAGTTAGCAGTTGCGGTTGCAGTATTTTTAATAATCTTAATGGTTATTTCTAAGTTAATAAATGGAATAGCTGCCCAGTAAAAGTTTTATTGCAGCTTTTCTAATTTATAATTCTGCTATGAAACATTTCCTTCTTGATTGTAACAACATTATTCATACCCACAAAGATTGGAAAGTATTGTTTTTGCAATCTGCCGCAGGTGCTATGAATGCCCTGCTAAATTTAATTGAAATTTATAACAGTAAATACCCAAGTTATAAATTTCAATTAGTTTTTGATTCGCCTCAAGAGTTGTTGCCTAAACTTTCAACTATTTCTATACACTGGCCTAAAAATGGAAAGGATGCCGATTCTGTAATTAAAACTATAGTAGAAAAAACCATTAAAACTTCTGTGGTTTCAGTAGTGTCTTCCGATTCAGAAATTCAATCGTTTTCACGCCGTTTTGATTGCTCTGTTTTGAGTTCTAAAGAATTCCTTGCCCTAATTGATAAAAGCCCAGTAAAGAACAAACAAGTTAGTTCAGCTTCCAATTCTAAACAGCAATCACCTTCTGAAAAACCAAATAGGATAACTAAAAAAGAATTTTCAGAATTCAAACAACTCTTTTCTACAAATGAGAAACTATGATCTATTTAGATAATTCAGCGACAACAAAAATTGATGAAGAAGTTTTTGATGCTATGGTCCCATGGCTAAAAGAAGATTATGGAAATCCTTCTTCTATATATTCACTTGGAAGGAAAGCAAGAGTTGCTATTGAAAAGGCTCGAACAGAAGTAGCTGCGGCAATAAATGCACACCCTGCAGAGTTAATTTTTACAAGTGGTGGAACTGAGTCCAACAATTCAGTCCTGAGGAGCATTGTTCAAGAATCGAATCTAGCAGATTCTATCGTTACCTCTGCAATTGAACATCATGCTATTTTAAACCCTGTAACTTTTATTTCCACATTATGTAAAAGAATTACTCTTTTGCCAGTTGAAGCAAATGGTCAAGTTTCAGTAAACTCTTTACAAGATTTTAATAATGCAAGAACTTTAGTTAGTATTATGCATTCGAATAATGAAGTAGGTATAATCCAACCGATTAAAGAACTTCGCTCAATGGTTCCAAATGCATTGTTTCATTCAGATGCAGTTCAAAGTTTTGGGAAAGTACCAATAGATGTTCAAGAACTTGGCGTAGACTTCCTATCTGTTTCAGGTCATAAGATACATGCTCCTAAAGGAATTGGAGCTCTGTTTATTAAAAAGGGAATTGATTTTAAATCTCATCAACAAGGTGGAGCTCAAGAACGAAATAGAAGGGCTGGAACTGAATCACCAGCATTGATTGTTGGTTTTCAAATTGCTGTTCGGAAAGCAATTCGGGAACAAAAAGTACGATATCAACACTTTGTACAGTTACAAACTTCGATGATAAATCTTCTACTTCAAAAAATTCCGTCCATTCGTTTAAATACCTCTGTAGAGAATTCATTACCAACGATAGTAAATCTGTCTTTTCTCGATGCCAATCATTTAGACGGTGAATCCTTGCTTCAACAATTGGACATTCACGGAATTGCTTGTTCGAATGGTTCTGCTTGTGTCAGCGGCTCCTTACAGCCATCTCACGTATTACTCGCAATGGGTTTACCAGAAGAAGAAGCGAAAGTTGCAGTACGATTTTCATTTTCAAAAGATACTACATTAGAAGAAATACATTCTGCGGCGGAAATACTTGCAAATATTGTTTCTTCAATGAGAGAAAATACGTAATTCTTTATCCGATAAATTTCATCACAATTGAAAACTTTTTCTCAGTTTTCGAAATGGAAACAGATTCCATAGTATCTAAAATTATTCGTAATCCTCTATTCCCAATTTCTTTTGATGGAGTAAGAACTTTTACAGATTCTAACTGTCCAAAAGGTAATCCATTTCCATCATCAGTTACCGTTATAATGCAATGTTTAGTCTCAACGAGTAAATTCAACGATACTGTTTTAGTTTTATCCAACATATTCCCATGAATCATTGCATTGCTAACCGCTTCACTTATACACAATCGTAAGAAATAAAATCGATCTTCTTTTAACCTTTTAAGTGGAGGTATATTTTCTAAAAAAGGGTTAATTCTATTAAGTTCTTCTAATGAAGATTGAAAAAATATATTCCAAATATTTTGAGACTGTATAGTTAGCATTTACTTAAAATGTAATTAGTGAATTCAATGTAACATTCGGAAGCTCTCTTGTGAGAATTCCATTTGTTCTTTGAAATTCGTACCAACCCGATAGTGATATGTACGAATTGTTTGGGAGTATGTATCGAATATCTACTTCAGGTCCTGGAACACTTTGGGATATGTCAGAAGAAAGGGCATTTCTGATAAGTAAATTTTTCTGTTGCATACTATAAAATCGAGATCCAAAACCTAATAACAAATTATCGTTTGGTTTTGTATAGATCAATAAACGAATAAAAGTTTCCATTGACTGAAGTTCTGGAAGTTCAGAAAAAGATTCCCAATATAACCTACCACGTTCAAAGTAGCGTATGTATGCTCTTGCTTCTATAAAATATTTCGGAGATAATGAAAACGTGGTACTATCACGAAAAAGCAATTGTCGGAAACTAAAACTTCGAACTTGTTCAGGAACTTCAAAATCATAGACTGTATAATTTGCCAACAATTCTAACGATGTAGCACTAGTAAACTTGTTCGATTTTACAAAGAAATTTGTACCTAATTTTAGAATACTATTTACATTATTAAGAGAGCTTCTTTCTTTTTTCAGATAGACCAAATGCGTCGATTGTCCAGTAAAAAAGTATTGAATATTTGCATATTCAGAAATTCTTTTTCCATAAACCATTGTAGTAATTACGGTTTGTTCATCACGGTCATCTCGGTTAAGTTCACTCGGAGTATTGTACCGAAGTATTCCAATTGAAGAACTAAAACGAATTGTGTCTTCAGTGCTAAAATAAGTGTTAAGATCAGTCCCTACTCGTAGGCGTAAAGAATTATTATCTCGGTTAAATTCACTTTTTCTTAACTCAACTTCTTCAATGGAAAGTAAAGGAAATGCTACAGTAACTTTGTTTTCTTCTTTACGAGAAAAATATTGAATCCAAACACTTTGAGTATAGTTTTTGTAAGCAAATTGAAACAACCCTTGACCATTAAATTGAAGTTCTTGCAACGAACGAACAATTGATGTTTGCGGTACTCTTGCAATTGAAGAACGGAAACCACGTGGTATTTCTGCTTGATCAATTGAAAATTGTAATTGACTTGATACTAAATCCAATAACTTAATTTGTAAATCTGTACCGACAGAAAATCGATTTTCAACCCTTGTTTCTACAATGAGATCTTCAAAACTACTTCCAACAGGAGTAAAGAAATCGCGTTGTAATCTTCTATATCTTGTAAAAAAACGGGCTATGTTTCCTTCTTGAAAATCTCGCTCTGAAAAAACATCTACATTAATATCGCTATTTGTTCTTAGTGAATCTAAATTAAAATAATCAGTTCTGACTGTACCTTGAAATAAATAATTTTCAACAACAATTGGTTGGAGTATGGAACTGCCTTCAAATGCAAAGGCATTCGAAATAATACCTAATTGATTATTCTTTTCGTAACCTACCATCGCAGTAGTTGTCCAAGTATTTATTGGGCTAAATTGCAATCCACCCAACCCAATTTGACGCTCTAATTTATTTAATTCAATTGATCTACTATCTGCAGAAAGAATCCAAGAATACTTCCCAATAAGTGATAGTGTTGGAACAATTTCTTTGGAATAACGAATAACTAAATTCTGGTCATCTCGGAATGCAGTGGTTATCACTCTAATCCCAGTTCCTGAGTATTGCTGTGAAACATCAACAGTACCAAGTGATGATTTTACACTTAAAATTCCATTGAAATAAAATGATATTGTATTAGCTAATTTCTTAAACCCATAATCTATAGACTGATTTGAGGGAGTAACAACAAGAATTGAATCTGTTTGTGAAAGCAGATGATAATTTGAGAAAAGAAAACAGGACAACAAAGAAACTATGAAAAATGACGTAGATAACTTAGATCTATCTACCGGTTTCAGTAATAATAATTTCAGTCCTTCTATTAAGTCTTCGTCCAAATTCTGTAGCATTAGTAGTAATAGGTTTCGATTTGCCAAATCCTTTAGTTGCAATTCTAATTGGTGCTACCCCTTTTCGGACAAGGTAGTCTTTTACTGCTTTTGCACGTTTATCAGAAAGAATCAAATTTGATCTATCACTACCAATATTGTCTGTATGTCCTTCAATAAGAATACGTACACCTTGTTTATTTAACATAAATTGGTACAATACTTCTAACTCTTTAACAAAATCAGGAAGAACAACAGATCCAGTTGGGAACAATAAATTTTCAATTATCAATTTTCTTTGAATTTCAAGTACAGGAATTGTTTTCCGTAACAATTCAGTCCCCATTGCATTTACAACTGCCACATTTATTGAATCAGGAATTGCAGGTTGTTCAGTAACATACGATATTGCAAATAAATTAGTTAACTGCATTGCATATTGAGCTAAAATATTAGCAAACGGCATTCTAATGTCAAAAACACTCCCTCTACTTAAAGTAGTTAGTGTATCATATTCTTTTAAAGGAAGAGGTGAAATGCTAAACAAACGTAAATCATTCTTTTTGAGATATTGTGCAATTGATTTAGTAGTGTGAAACGTTTTACCATTTCCATTTTCTTCACCTTTTTGGTGGTAAGGTGCATCAGTAATGAGAATGACAACCTTATTTGCAGACGGACGAAATTGGATGCGTGAAACAGCTGAAAGTGCTTCTAAAGCATTTTCCTTTTCATCCATACCACCTGCTGCTCGAATAAAAGATAACCAAGCTAAGAAGGTTTTAATATTTTCTGTAGGTTGGTACACTTGCTCAACATTATCAGAATAAGTAATGAGAGCTAAGCGTGAATCAACACCACGTTCTTTAATTGCTAGAGTGAATTTTTCAATGTTATTTCGAGTTTCATCAATAAACTTTTGCATTGTTCCAGTTACATCTATAATAAACACAAAGTCGATTGGTAAAATTTGATTTATAGAAATCTTTTTAATACTTAATATCTTTTGAACTCTTCCACTTTCGAACAACGTTAAGTCATCAGCATAAATTGTGTCTAAAGGCTGACCATTTGTTTTAATAGCTTCGATAATTAACGAAATTACAGGGTAATTTTTAATATCGATATTCTGTACAATCATTGTAAAATAATCTGGATTTTTAGGCTTAAGTTTAGCGATATCCATCATTCTGTCCATTCTGATTTTATTAGAATCAATGGATAAATAATCTACAGAATCTTTAGAAATAAACGCGGAGGTTGAACCTGCATTTAAACTAAAGAATACAACTAAAGTAGAAACAATAAGTACTATTCGAAACATTATATAGTGGATTTTACGAAAAACCCCTCTAAAAGATTGAGTATAATCTCTCTCGTTAGAGGGGGAATTCCATAGTGTAATTCTTTTAAATTGTTAAACGAAGAACAGGAGAAATCATAAAGAAATTCTTTAACTCATATGGTCTAGCTTCACGTGTAAGTGGTGTAGCATATTTTCCTTCTAAATAAAGCCATTCTCCAAAAACAGGAACATAGGCTGTACCTAGAATTATTTGGTTAGAATACTGAATACTCATACCGAATGGAAAGTCTTTTTGATTACGATATTCTAATTTTAAATAAAGCCAATCAGCAAATTCATTTGGTTTATACGTAATTAAATTAGTTGCATCAAAACCTAAGTAATCGTTAAATTTATTTTCAGGTAAACTTGAACGGAACATTGCTGCTTCGCGAACTTCCGCATAACTAATACCACCATCGGCTCTGAAAAAGTTATTTGCTTTATCATCAATCCACCAATTGTAGAATACTGTTACTTGACCTGTAGCTCTTAAAATTGGAACTACCGTTCTAACATTTCCAGGTTGAATCGTCGGATCTGTAATACCAGTTTCATCACCAATATCATCAATTCTTGATTCATCTAATGAAAACGATCTATAAGAAGTAAAGTCTACTGAATTTGAACGACGTATAGGTTGAAGTGGAAGCTCTAAATTAAAGTTAATACCAGCTTGAGGATGAAATGGAGCAAATAATTCTAAACCAGCAATTAGTTTACCACCTTGAGCAATACTTAATTTTCTATCTGGAATAATATTTAGAAAATCTTTAGTTGCAACTTCATTATTTAAACGGTATCCATAACCTAATTTTGCATTTACTAAGAAAGGGATTGCAATTTTAGAAGCTTCGTCATCATTTTTAATCAAAGGTCTTTGAAGAATAGTTTTTGCTTCTCCAGCAGACCAAAAATGATAACCTACTTCATCAGTACCAAGTTTGTTTGTTATCCAAAAACCTACATCTTCATTCCCAATTTTCAAAGATTGTTCAAATCCTGAAATTACTATTGAATGAGTAGTATTGGTAGGCATTTTGTAATTGATGATTGCATCGCGTTGATCTTTATCTGGCAATTCCGTTAAAGGAATATTTTTATGACAATATGTATCTTTTGCAGTTAATTCAGTAGCAACCTTACCTATTTTAGCAATGTCCGCTTTTTTAATAGTTGCGTTACCACATTGAATAAGAATTATTTGAGAATAGAACCCAGTCTTTGGGGCAGATGTAACAGTAATTCTGTTAACATCCAACATTGATGCTGGAAATCCTAATCTTGAGAATGCTTGTTGTATTTTTACTTGCATTTCTGGCTGACAAACTGTCCAGCGTGGGAAATACTTCAAAACGTCAGGATCGATTGTTTGAATCGAAGATAGCAACGTACTATCTGAGGACATTGCTTTACCAATAATAGTTGAAAATGGTATAACAATAAATACAACAAGTAAAAAGGAAAATAGTTTATTGAGCTTCATAATGGCAATGGTATATGTTTGTACTTTAGAACTAAGTTGGTTAATCTAAAAATTCAAGATAAAACGTGCAGTGGGTAAAAACACACTTGAATTTTCCCATGAATAAGCTTCACGAATTACTGGAGCAAAGAATCTACCGTCTAAACGTAAATTAAATTCTTGCGTAATTGGAATTTGCAACCATGCAGTTCCAGAAAGTGCTGCATCAAAAAATTGCAACGTAACTCCAAATGGAGTAGAAGCTCCTGTATTCATATATTCAACTCTACCAAGAATTCCACCAATGAATTGGCTTTTAGAATTAATACTGGTATCTTTTAAGCCACCGTTACCATCATCAGTTTCGGTTTTATACCAAGCTTCAACTCCGTAGAATGCACCACCTAAGCGGAAACGGAATAAATTAGTGTTATCAACTTTGATTGCGAACGTATAAGCTAATGTACCATGAGAACGGATCATAAAATCACGTAACTCTCCACCTTCTTTGTTGTTTGGACGAGGTCTGTCAGTTATAACAGCATCGCCAGAAACAAATGAAGCAGTCGCATTAAATACACCTGTTTCAGATGGGATAATAGGAATATTAAAATCAATTGACCCATTTACACCGACACCACCATGTGTCATTGTTCTTCTGGCTCCAAATGATTCAGAAACTCCAGCCCAACCAGAGGTTGGTAGTACTATTCCTAATTTAGCAGCGCCCCAAATTGCATTTAGTGTCATTCGTTCAGACCAAACTGAAGGGTAGTTAATATCTTCTAAACCATATTTCAACTCAGCGCCGTATTTTGGTAAAGTTCTATTATAGATAGTTACTTCTCTTTCAACAACTTCTTTTATCATTTTCGTTGTATCAACATAATCAGGGACCATAACAGTTTCTTTAATAGTTTTACGAATAGGGTCTCCGTAATATAAGTAACTGATTCCATCGAAAGCACCCACTGTTAACACGTGTGGATTATAAAAATCTACTGGCGAACCTTCGGAGATACGTACATAGGTTTGAACATCATTTTGAGAAATAGTATCAGCAACTCCAACTTTCTTGGCAAGGAATCCTGTACCTAAATCTTGTATATCAGAAGTTCTATCTTCGTAAGCACCTTGTAAAATTTGATTCTCACAATATTCTTTAATAGTTAAAGTCGTATTTGAAATTTGAAGTTTTTCAAGGTCATACACTGTATAAGGATTAGATACTTGAGAAATATTATCTTCAATACCAACTCCACCTAAAGAAGTTTTTACTGTGAGAAGTCCAATAATTTTAGGAGTTTCATTTCTATCAAATCTTTTGTCATTATAACGAACTGTTATTACATAAGCATTGTCGAAAATTGCTTCTTCGTATTCTTTTTGGCTTCGAGTAAAGGTCATAAAAGCTTTACAAGGTCCACTTTTTGAAATTGTATTATGTTCATTATTATCTGAGTCAAATTCTCCCCCTTCTTCATCAAAAACCCTACGAATTTCATCTTGAAATTCTGCTTTACAATTACTTGCACCTGCAAATTGATTTATGTCCGGTTTTTTTAAAGGAACTAAAACTTCAACTAATGGTTGAATATTGGATAGTTCCATTATTGAAATATTACCGTAACGATAATTTTGCAAATCTTTAAGCTCCTTCTTAATAATAGGAGCATTTGGGTTTATTTCAGAATCTTGTGCATTAAGTGTTGGAACACTAAATATAATGAATGCAGATAGTAATGCAAGAAATCCAAATTTTAAAACGTTCATTTTTATTATAGTTTTGATTACCAAAATCTTTTACTGATTATTAAAAGCCTACTTGAACTGTATATTTTCTTGATTTAGTGGCTCGTTGTCCGTTTATGACACTAGATGCTTTCACGCTAATTCTAAAACTTCCTTTTAAACGACCAGGACGATACCTTGGACCTATCAACTGAGCTTGAATAGTAAATTTATTCCCAGCTTGTTTAGGACTTCCAACTAACTTAAGAGTATATTTTACTTCCTTAGCATCGAGATTTACTATTTTTACATCTGAAGGGTCAATAGCAAATTCAGGAGTTCCTTCAAGTTGTCCCAATTTAGTATTTCCGTCATCAGAACGAACTGAAGGTGGTTCAATTTCAAAATTTGTAATATCAAAAATTTGAGCTTGATTCGGAGAACCAACTACTGGCAATCCACGAAGTCTTGGTCGAGGAGGATTGACTTCAAATGATTTTTTATAAATCAACAAAGGAGGATCTTTTTCATTATATCGTGATTTCCAATATATTTCAAAGTTCAAACTTTTTGCACTTTCAGGAACATATTTTGCATCTGATGCATCAATACGTAATTTTCCTTTAATAGTAGCATCGAGTACACCATTATCTGATTTAACATTCATCGAAAATTCACTTGGAGAAATTCCAGTTGCCGCAGTTGCAGCTGCAGGTAATAGTATAAGATCGCCCATACTTAAATCGAACGCACTTTCAATATCATCTGGGTTCGTTATTGCAGAAAACACGTCACCATTTTGTTTCGATGGGAATACTTGTACATTCATTGGGACTTCCTCAGAAATTTTGCCATTTCCTTCCCAAGCAACTTTTATGTTATACGAACCAGGAGTAGTATTTGCTGATTGAATAGGTATGTATAGAATTTTTGAAATAAAACCTTCACCAGTTGTAGCAGCAGAATTTCCTGCTCTAATTTCCGCTCCTGCTATATCTTTGACCGAAAATTTAGGATTTCCACTAGAAGGGAATACTTGACAAGGAACTTCAATATATCCTTGACCTTCAAATACTCTAACTAAATCTGTTTCTAAAGTAATTTTTGGTGGTGCTGTTGGGCGTGGAGGTGGATTCATAACGAAAACATTAAATTCTATTGAACCTCTGTTTTGTTCAAAATCTTGAGAAAGACCAGGTGCTAATAATTTAGCAATGTATCCATATAATTCAACTCTATTCGGTAAACTTGCTTTTTCTTGATCTGAAGGACCAGCTTGAGCAGCTATTTCTGCAGCTTTAGATTTTGCATCTATAATACGTTTGTTGAAATCTTCAAGATTAATTTTTTTGTTTCGTAAATCATCAGCAGTCGGAACACTAAAAGAACCTAATTTTTTACGTAGTTCTTTTTCTACTTTAATTAAGTCTTTTACTTTCAACTGTACTGTACCTATATTGATTTTAGCTTCAGGATTTAACTCTGCAACTCCAGAACCTTCTTCTGTAGATGCTACTCCAAGTACTTTATTTGTACGAGAACTAAAACGTAATTTATACCAGCCACCTTTAGCAGGTGGTTGAAAACGAACCATAAATGCTCGTTTGGTAATTGAATTACCATAATTGAGCTGAGCTAAATTATCAGTTTTTTCTTGTGAATAAGTAAATGCAGAATCGTCAGTTTTCCCTGGTGGTACAAAACTTGGACCTTTCACTAAAGAATAAGGTTTATATATAGGATTTCTATAATCTTGAGTTGTACTTACGTCTAGTTCGATTTTACGCATTGACTGGAATTGCCAACCTAAATCTCCGACTTGCGTACCTTCTGCAAGTTCAGCAAACTTTGTTTTTCGAGCAACATCATCCATTATAAAAACTGGAGCGTTGTTTGGATCTTCAGAAGAATTATAAAATACTTGGTATTCAAGTTCTTGAACATTTGCGAGCATTTTACGTTTCTTTTCAAAATCCTTTTTATCTTCAGGAGAGGCGCTATTGTCTATTTTCATATTAGAAACATCAGTAACCCCCACTTCAATTACATAGGTTCTATCTTCCTTTATTTCGGGATCACCTGGTTCTTTAATATAACCTGCAGGCTTAAGAGTTATCTGGTCTTGAGGACGAGTATTAATACCTTCCGAGCCAGCCCCCGTTTGCATTTGGCCGAGAATACTTTCAAGAATCTTCATCGATTCTTTTTGTTTGGCAAGTAGATGCTCTTCTGCTTCATCACGTTCAACGATGATGATGAGAAGCTCCAAAATTACTGCCAAATAGAGTACGAAGTAAACCTTACCAGCACTTCCTGATGCCATTGTATGAATCCTTTATAAAGAAAAATGCGTTATATAATAGTTCTATTCAATTTCGAATTTTGTTCGATAAAACAAGACGGCAGATGAATTTGAGTTCATCTTACCGCCTTTTATCAAAAAAGTGTTGTCTACTTATTTTCTGAAACTGTTTTTGAAACTGTTTCAGTTTTTGTTTCAACAGTTTTTACTGCTTTTTTGCTACTACAGCATTCTTCTGATTTAACGTTTGAAGCTTTTGTTGCTTTAGAACAACTTGCTTTTTCATTAGAAGCTTTGACAGCTTTAGAAGAACAAGTTTTAGAATCAGAAGCTTTTGTTGCTTTTGAAGCACAACAACCTTCGTCGGAAACCTTCATAGCTTTCGCTGATGTAGTTTTGCTACAAGAAGCTTCTGCTTTAGATTCTTTATCTCCACATATCGCAAATGAAGGTGTAGAGATTCCAAATGATAGACCTATAAATAGCGCTATAGCGATTAGGTTTTTCATATTATTCCTTTCTTACAAGTGAATGAAAACGAACAAGTAATACTTTTACAAGTTCTTGACGATGCAATTTACATCAAAATCTCAATTTATGCAACATAATAGATAAAAAAAGAGTATTTAAAGCTTTTTTTTATTTCCTTTATTTACCAATCTAAGGTTTTACACATCAAGAGTATTCTATTTTTAGTATCCTTTTATTTCAAATTTCTACCCAGTTGTACTAATTCGTTTGCAAGTTCTTTTGTTGAAGATTCAGCATAAAATCGAATTAGTGGTTCTGTGCCTGAAGCACGTACTAATAACCAAGATTCGCCAAACAAAAACTTATAACCATCTAAGGTGTTACAAGAATCTACAGAATATTTCCCTATTTTTTTTGGTGATGCTTTGCAAGCAGCCAATATAGTTTCTTTTTCCTTTTGAGTTACTCGAGCGTCAATACGAGCTATATGGTGTGGTCCAAATTCTTTTTCTAATTCTGCGCATAGCTGTTGTAATGTTTTCTTTTTCTTTGCCATTATCTCCAAGAGTAGCAAACCATTAAAAATCCCATCACGTTCAGGGATATGCAAGGATGTTCCTAATCCTCCAGATTCTTCCCCACCAATGAGAATTTTTTCTTCCACCATCAATTTAGCAATATACTTAAACCCAACTGCAGTTTCAAATATTGGAATTGAATACTTTTCGCAAAATTTATTTACCATTGAAGTTAAAGAAACAGTTTTAGCCACAGAACCTCTTAATCCTCGATCGAGGTATAAGTACTGAAGTAAAATCATAAATAGTTTATGAGAATCTACAAAGTTTCCATCAGAATCAAATACTCCTAATCTATCTGCATCACCATCGGTAGCCAATCCTATAGAATATTTTCCCTCTTTTAATTTCTTTTGTAAGGTAGGTAAACAACTTTCAATAGGTTCTGGGTGATCTATTTCTCCGAAGGATGGATTGATTTCACCGTGTATCATTTCTATTGATGGTAACAATTCCTTAAATGTTACTAAACCAGCTCCGTGCATAGCATCGTAGAGAACTTTGAATTTTGCATTTTTGATCAGTTCTATATCAATCTTTTTAAGAATACTATCTTGATATAATTTATTCGCATTAAATTCTTTTATCAATTTTTTCTTTTTCAAATCTTGAAACGTTTCAACTGCAGGTAATGGTTTTGATGGTTTGTATTTTTTCAAATACGATTCAATTTCCTTTATTTGCTCAGGTTTTGCAGGACCACCAAATGCTCCTTTTACTTTGAAACCATTATATTCAGGAGGATTATGAGAAGCAGTTATAACTATTCCAACAGTTGCTTTTTTCTTTAATGTTGCATACGAAACTTGAGGAGTAGTAGAAATAGAGTCTGATAAAAGTACACTAATTCCTCTTGAAGCAAAAACAATAGCGGATTCTTCTGCAAATTGTCGTGACAAAAAGCGAGTATCATATCCAATAACTACTGAAGGTTTTTCATTGTTTGATATTGACAACACGTAATCGGCTGTTGCGTGTGAAACTATTTGAACATTTTCAAATGTATAATCTCTTGCAATTAGCCCACGCCATCCATCTGTTCCAAATACTATCATTGTGCTATATTAAAAATTAAATTCAATAATTATTTAAACAATTCTGCCTGCATATTGTGCATTAGTACCCAATAGCTCTTCAATACGGAGTAATTGGTTATACTTTGCAACTCTATCAGTTCTTGAAGGAGCACCCGTTTTGATCTGACCAGCATTTAACCCTACAGCAATATCTGCAATAGTTGTATCTTCAGTTTCGCCTGAACGATGAGATATAACGGTTGTGTAACCACCTTTACGAGCCAATTGCATTGTTGCTAGGGTTTCGGTCAAAGTTCCAATTTGATTTAATTTAATTAAAATAGAATTTCCTACTTCTTCTTCAATTCCACGAGTTAAAAAATCTGGATTCGTTACGAATAAGTCATCTCCAACTAATTGAATCCGCTCACCTAATTGTTTCGTTAACTTTGCCCAATTTTCCCAATCGTTTTGGTCTAAACCATCTTCTATTGAAACAATAGGATATTTATCAACTAAGGAAGTATACCAATCAATCATATCTTCAGCTGAAATTATTTTTTGAGTTGATTTGTAGAATTTATACCTACCATTTTCATACATTTCTGAAGCGGCGACATCTATTGCTAGAACGACATCTTCGAACGGAGCATATCCAGCAATTTCAATTGCTTCTAAAATTATGTCGAGAGCTTCTTCGTTGGATTTTAAATTTGGAGCAAAGCCACCTTCATCACCTACAGCAGTATTTAATCCTTTTTTGTGAAGAACAGAGCGCAAGGTATGAAAAATTTCAGTGCCCATTCTTAGACCTTCGCTAAAAGAATCTGCAGAAATTGGCATTATCATAAATTCTTGAATATCAAGAGTATTATCGGCATGTTTACCGCCGTTCAGAATGTTCATCATTGGAGTTGGTAGCGTGTTTCCATTTATACCACCAAGATATTGAAACAATGGTAATTGGTGAAATTCAGCAGATGCTTTCGCAACTGCTAAAGAAACTCCTAAAAGTGAGTTGGCTCCAAGTTTTTTTTTGTTTTCTGTTCCATCTATTCCGCAAAGATAGGTATCAATCAACTCTTGTTCTGTTGCATCCATCCCAATTAACTCATCAGCAATGGTATCATTTACATTTGCGACGGCTTGGAGAACTCCTTTGCCGTTGTATCGTTTAGGATCGTTATCGCGGAGTTCGTGAGCTTCGTGTTCACCAGTACTTGCCCCGGAAGGAACTGCGGCTCTTCCCCAAGAACCATCTTCCAAATGTACGTCTACTTCCAAAGTTGGGTTTCCTCGAGAGTCTAATATTTCTCTCGCAACGATGTCTACTATTTCTGATGTCATATTGAATAATGATAATATAATAAATATTCGAATAAAAGAAATTCGAATTCAAAAAGGAAAATCCTATACTAATGTATCAATTTTTTTTGCTAATGCAAAATCTAATTCTGTTAATCCTCCTTTGTCGTGTGTAGACAAAGTAATTCTGAGTTTGTTCCACCCATAAACAAGAAGGTCTGGATGGTGGTCCGCGACTTCAGCAAGAATAGCAATTGCATTGACTGCCCCAATTGCACCAACAAAATTCTGAAACGGTATATCTCGAATAATTGATGTTTCTTCATAACGCCATAACGGAACATCTTTTAAATGTTCTTCAAGTAATTCTTGCGATAAAACAGTTGCTTTAGCCATAGTATAAACTTTAAATAATTTTCGAAAATATAAAAAAGCAGGGTTTTAAAAAAACCCTGCTGTAATGAATAGTTCTTCCAATAGAAGAGTATTTGGAATTAGTTTGCTTGAATACGAGATACTAATTCATTTTTAGATACTGCACCTACGATTGTATCAACAACTTCACCTTTTCTAAAGATTAAAATAGTTGGAATTGATCGAATACCATACTGCATTGCTACGTTTGGACTGTTGTCAACATCTACTTTGCCAATTTTAACTTTACCTGCATATTCGACTGCAAGTTCTTCTACAATTGGTTCAATCATTCTACACGGTCCGCACCATGCAGCCCAAAAGTCTACTAATACTGGTTGTTCAGATTCTAAGACTTCTTTGTCAAAAGTTTCATCTGTGAAATGCAATGCCTGTCCCATGGTCGTACTCCTACGCTATTTCTAAATTGTTTTTGTAAAAATACAAAATTTTTTATTACTCTTGCCACTTAAAATGTTACCAAAAGAAAATTTGCATTTTAAAACTGTATTATAATTAGTGACGAATTAATGTTTCCTTCTATTTCGTTTTGTTGAAAATTTGTATAAATTTATTCAATTTTTTTCAAATTCTGCCAATTATTACATGCTTCTAATAGAACTTACCAGAAAAAAAACGTACTTTTGTTACCATACGTTATTAATTCCATAGTACATTCTGAACTTGAAACCTACTTAAAATACTTATGTCATCTTCGCTGAGAAAATCAAAAATAGTTCTAACGAATTATACAAGTAGAGAATGGGAACACCCTACAGACAGAGCGGCTTTAGATGTTCTGCGTTCAATTCCCGGATTAGATTCATTACTTCAAACGTTAATGGGTGGGACTACTGAACGGTCGTTACGACAAGTTACATTAGCTTCTGCAGTTCGGGTTACTCCACAGCAATTTGGAAGAATCTATAGAATGGTTGAAGAATCGTGCAGGATTTTAAATGCTAAAGAACAACCTGAAACTTTTATCTCGCAAAATCCATTTTTAAATGCAGGAGCTGTTGGGGTTTCAAAGCCATTTATAGTTCTAAACTCTGCATTAGTTCAACAATGTACTGATGAAGAATTACTTGCCGTTGTTGCTCACGAATTGGGTCATATTCTAAGTGGGCATGTTTTGTACAAAACTTTGTTATCAATGTTGTTAAAGTTTACAATGTCGGCATTTTCAATTCCATTGGGGCAAACAGCATTAATCGCTTTGGTTGGTGCTTTACGTGAATGGGATAGAAAAAGCGAGTTAACTGCCGATAGAGCTGGTTTGTTGGTTGTTCAAGAACCTATGATATCATATAATGTACTAATGAAATTAGCAGGAGGTCCTTTTTTAGCAGAAATGGATATATACGAATTTTTCAAACAAGCTCAAGAATACGAACAAGGAGATTCACTTAAAGATAGTTTTTTGAAATTTTTTAATGAATTCGACGCAACACATCCGTTTCCTGTAACTCGGTTAACGAAGTTAAAAATGTGGGTTGATTCTGGAGAATATCAACGCATCCTCGATGGTTCAGCACCAAAACAATCTGATTCGACCTTTGAATCATTTTCAAAAGCGTCTTCGTCGTATAAAGAAGATTTTTCTATGTCCAAAGATCAGTTGACCTCAATAGTTTCTTCGGTAATTTCGACTGTTGAGGATACTGCATCGAAAACTAAAAATACTGTTCAAGACTGGTTTACAAATAAAAAATAGAATATATGCAAGAATCTGCTTTAAAAGGCACTGTTGTATGGATAACTGGTGCTAGTTCTGGAATCGGAGAAGCCTTAGCGAAAAAAGCTGCTGAATTAGGAGCAATTATAATTCTTTCAGCACGTTCAGTTTCGAAATTAGAAGCACTTCAAAAAGAACTTTCAATTTTAACTACTGTATACGTAGTTGAATGTGATGTTACTTCTCAAAAATCAGTAGAAAATGCTAAAAAAATGATTTTCGAAAAAACTGAATTTGTTGATATTTTGATAAATAATGCTGGCATCGGAAGATTTGGTAATTTTTGCGATTTAACTCCTTCTGACTTTGATGAGGTATTTACTACCAATGTTAAAGGTCAATTTATGTGTACTCAAGCTGTTTTGCCTTCAATGATAGAACGTAATCAAGGTTCAATAGTGAATATACTTTCTGTGGCAGCGGTGAAAACTTTTACGCTTTCATCTATTTACGGTGCATCAAAAGCTGCTGGGTTACTAATGTCTCGTTCCATACGGCAAGAACTGCGCGAACGTTCTCTAAAAATCCGAGTGCTCGATATATTACCCGGAGCAACGAAAACACCAATTTGGGGTGACGAAAACATACAAAAGTTTGGAGATACAATGATGGATGCAAGTTCTGTGGCAGAGGCTACCTTACAAGCAGTATCTCTTAGCATTTCTGATTCTTTGATGATTGAAGAATTAATTTTACGCCCTCAAGGAGGGGATATTTAGATAATGAAAAGAGTTTTGATAACTGGGGGAGCAGGATTTTTGGGATCACATTTGTGTGATAAATTTCTTTCTAAAGGGTTTTATGTAACCTGTATGGATAATTTGATAACGGGTTCAGTCGATAATATAGCACACAATATAGGAAATCCGAATTTTCATTTTATTCATCACGATGTAACTGAATATATTTATGTTCAGGGCGAATTAGACTATTTATTACACTTTGCATCTCCGGCTTCGCCAATTGATTATTTAAAAGTTCCAATTCAAACATTGAAAGTCGGTTCTTTAGGTACTCATAAAGCATTGGGATTAGCTAAAGCTAAGGGTGCTCGGTTTTTATTAGCATCAACGTCTGAAGTGTATGGCGATCCATTGGTTCACCCTCAAACTGAAGATTACTGGGGGAATGTAAATCCAATCGGAGTTCGTGGAGTGTATGACGAAGCAAAAAGATTTGCCGAAGCCTTGACTATGGCTTACAACAGATATCATTCCGTTGAAACAAGAATAGTACGAATTTTTAACACCTATGGCACTCGAATGCGTGTTGAAGACGGAAGAGCAATTCCCGCTTTTGTTTCGCAAGCACTTCGTGGAGACCCAATGACCGTTTTTGGAGATGGTTCTCAAACACGATCGGTCTGTTATGTTGATGATTTAGTTGAAGGAATATATAGGTTGTTAATGAGTGATTGCTCTGACCCAGTAAACATTGGGAATCCTGATGAGTTAACCATGTTAGATCTTGCAAAAGAAGTAAAAACATTAATAGGTTCTACTTCTGAAATCATATTTAAAGAGTTACCTCTTGACGACCCTAAAGTCAGGCAACCAGATATATCCAAAGCTAAAGAACTTTTAGATTGGTCACCATCGGTCAATAGAGCTGAAGGACTTGTTAAAACTATAGTTTACTTTGCAAAGACATTAGGAATTCCCTATGATGAGAAAAACAGTAAATCAAGTTGAAAAAAGTGAGTTAAGAAACATTTTGGGTGAAATCTTAAAAAATGTTCCTATATTAGTAACAAAGATTCAAGATTGTTTATATTGCTCTGCTGATTCTTCAAAGGATTCACTTTTAGAAGTTTTACGATTTTTATGGATTATATCAATTTCAGGTGAGTCGTTAAGTCCTTCGAAAATAGTAGATGATGCTTGGCACGAGTTAATTTTGTGTACTCGAGAATATGAACGGATTTGTAGTCTTTATTTTACAAAATTCATTCATCATTCTCCTGGCGGTACTGAAAGTGAAAATCAATCAAAATATAGAAAAACCTTAACTTTATACGCATTACATTTTGGAACACCTCCTGAATATTTTTGGGGCAAAACTACTGAATTTGATACACTATCACGCTGTGGACTTTGTACCACAGAATAATAAATTAAAACAATATGCTTTTACGTTCTATCGTTGACATTTCTCCTTCTGCTTTGAGCAAATTTGAGCAAGAAAAGCAACCAACGAATGTTTTTAAAAAAATATGGTTAGCACTTTCAGGCGACAAAGGTCCTGTAGTGCAAACTTTTGCGTATAACGCTGCATCTATCTTACAGAATATTCACAGAGCTATGAAATCGAAAAATATTAATAATATTATTCGATTAAGTTTAGACGAAAACGATATTTATGTAGATACTGAAGGTAAGACTGATGATTTGATTGAAGCTGTAGATAAATTCCGTTGGAGCGTTGAAGATATTGAATCAGAGACATTTAAAAAATTAGAGTTAGTTTTTGAACATAACGAAGATTCACTTCATTATTTGTTAGAAGTAAGTGTACAGAAGAAAGCAAAAGTAGGTCAAGTTCCAATTTCAATAAAGGTTACTGCAGTTTTAAATTCTTTTAAAAGAAAAGAAAATGAAACTTCTGAGGAATTGAAAAGTAGAATGGAAGATATCTTTTCTTCTCAAGCAAAATACGATGAAGTAGTAAATAGATCAAAACGGTATTTCAATGAATTTTGCAACGCTGTTTTAATGTCCTTAATGGCTAACAATATTGGTGAAGCTACATTACGCACTTCACCAGAAGTTTCTATTGTTCGTAACAGAACAGCTTCGGCACTTTCAAAAGGTGCTCCTACACGAAACAACTCAACTTCAAGAAGAAATTACGAACACTATGACGATTATTATGGATGGAATGATTTTTTACTATATACCTATTTATGGAATGACTTATCCTATCATAACGCCATTCACTACCATGATGTTCAAATAATTGATGAAAACTATTCTCCTTTAATGAATATTGATTCTTATGGCGTAGATACAAGTCAATTCGACGCATTCAACCCAGATGTGGACTTTGAACCCGTAAAAAATGATTCTATTTCTAATTTTTCAGAAGAATCCCAACATAACTTTGGAGATGATACTTTGGATAATCACGATTCTAATTCCGATTCTAACTCCTCTTGGGGAGATTCTGATTCAAGTTCAAGCTCTGATTCAAGCTCTTCTTGCTCCAGTTGTAGCAGTTGTAGTAGCGATTAGTTTTTATTATTCAATAATAGTTTGTAAATTTGTAGATATTTGATTATATCATTTTTTTATAGAACTATTATGTTTCCAAAGATTTTACAAAAAGTAGCAACTTTTTTAGTTGCTATTTCTTTATCGTATTGTTTAGTTGAGGCTCAAAAGTCACGTTCACTAGAATTCCCTCAACAGAATCCACCATCAATTTCACGAATAGTAACCGATATAAAAGAAACCCCTTTTAAATCTGGTGAAATGCTAATGGCTCCGACTACACAATATAGTCATGGAGACCCTACTGCATTAGAACAACAGAATTTAGAATTTATTAATCAAGCACGTGCAAACCCTGTAGAAGAAGGTATTCGCTTAGCTAATACAACTGACCAAGCAGTGCAAAATGCATATACTTTTTTTAATATTGACAAAACTCTTTTTCAATCTCAATTTGCAAATTACCCTGCAAAAGGACCATTAGCTTTTAATGCACTGTTGATTCAATCTGCTCGTGGACATTCTGTAGATATGCGTGATAATCAATTTGAAGGTCATTCTGGGTCGAATAGTTCTACGGTGCAACAAAGAATTAACTTAGCTGGGTATACTGGTTGGTCGGGAATAGGTGAAAATGTATTCAGTTATGCTCAAAGTATATGGCATGCTCACGCTGGTTTTAATGTTGATTGGGGTGCAGATAACCAAGTAACTTTAGGACATAGAAAAAACATAATGAATTTCGAAGGCGCACAGTATCGTGAAGTAGGAATTGGAATTTATTCTGTTCAACAACCTTCTCAAGTTGGACCATTAGTTGTTACTCAAAACTTTGGGCTAAAAGGAACAACAAAGTTTGTTACAGGAGTTGTTTATAAAGATTTAAACAACAACAACTTCTACGATCCAGGCGAAGGTCTTGTAGGTGTTCATGTTATGCCCGCAAATGGTACATTCTATGCCGTTACATCTACATCTGGTGGATACGCCATTCCATTTACGTCTTCAGGATCAATGACTATTACTGCAAGTGGTGGTGAAGTTCCTATTCCTATCGTACGAAATGCACAGTTATCTATTGATAATGTTAAAGTAGACTTTATACTTGGACAAGGAAATTTTACTCCAAATGTTGTTCTAAACCTTCCATCGAACAACTCTGATGAAGCCGAAGCTGCTATTACGTTTCAATGGTATCCAGGTCAAGGGGCAACTCAATATCAATTTGAAATTTCAGAATCAGTAACATTTACAACCTTGTTAGGACAACCGTTTGTAACTACAGATACTTCTCGTACTGTTACAGGTTTAGTAAATGGTAAAACATATTATTGGAGAGTTCGTGCAAATGGACCAACTGGATGGTCGCAATATTCAACAGTATATTCAGTTCGTAGATATTCAATCCCAGAAAAAGTTGTTATGGTTTACCCAATGGACAAAGAAGTGCTATCGCAAAATAGTGTTCTTTTAACTTGGGTAAAGAACAAAGTGCCCACTACAAAATACTGGGTTGAAGTATCTACTGATGAGTATATGGATGAACCTATTATTTCCGATTCTACAAAAAATGATACTACTCGATTAGCAGACAATTTACAACCTGGAACCTATTATTGGTGGGTTAGTGCAAAAAATGAAATCGATTGGACTTACGCAGGTTTTGATGACATTCAAACCTTTGTTATTAATGCTCCGGGCACTCCAACGACCTTAGTTACCCCTCCTTCAGAGTTTGTTTCTCAAAATGGGAAAATACCATTATCTTGGACTCCACTTCCAATGAATTCAACTCCAGTTTCCTATAAAGTATTCGTAGCAAACAATATTGAATTTACAGATCCATATACAGTTACACTTTCTTCTGCCCAATACCAATACGAAAACCAAACCAATGGAACCTACTATTGGAAAGTTGAAAACAACGCTAATGGAGCTATGGGTTCAGTAAGTGAAACTCGGATGTTTACTATTAGTATTCCAACATCTGTAGGAAATACCATTGATGGAATTCAAATTGGTGATGTAGTTCCAAACCCTGCAACTTCATCTTCTTCAATTCAAATGAATAATTCAGTTCCATTTACTGGAACAATTCAAATTCTTGACGCTCAAGGTAATATAAAAGGTGTTTTAGATGCTTCAAGTTTTGGCACGGGAACACAAACAATTCTAATACCTACAAATAATCTTTCAAGTGGTGTTTATTTCGTACGAATTCAACATCCCAATGGAATGATAATGAAGAAATTCATAGTAACGAACTAATTTAGAAAGCTCCTTTAAAAGGGGCTTTTTTTTTGAATAACAAATTCCAATTTTGGCGATAATTGAATTGAAACTCAAAAATTGGTAAGTTTTTTTGTATTTTTGTAAAAGTCTTTTATCACTTACTTACAACACAATGGCATCTACATTTTCATTTGACATAGTATCTGAAGTCGATATTCAAGAAGTTGATAACGCAGTGAACCAAACAAAACGTGAATTGGAACAACGATACGATTTTCGCGGTTCTAATGCTGATGTTTCAATCGACAAGGCTTCAAATAAAGTATTTATTAAAGCTGATGGTGAACATTTTGTAACCGCAGCTCAAGAAGCATTTCATGCAAAATGTGTGAAAAGAGGGATTTCAATTTTAGCTTTAGAAGATGGTGGAATTGAACATACCGGAGGGAAAACCGTTCGATTAACTATTGAAATGAAAAACGGACTTCAAAAAGATGATGCTAAAAAAATAACTGCACTCATAAGGGATTCAAAAATAAAAGTAACATCTCAAATTCAAGATGAACAAATTCGGGTAACAGGAAAAAGCAAGGATGAGCTTCAAGATATTATGAATTTAGTTCGTAATGCAAACTTACCGTTTCCAACTCAATTTACGAACTTTAAATAAGTTTAGTGAAGTATACTATGCTGTTAAAACTCTCCTCCAAAAAGAAATCGTAAACCCCAAGGGAATTGTCTCCAAGAAGCATCAGTTAAAATGCTTCTTGTGGGATAACCTGCAAAAAGCTCAAATTGAACGTGAAACCCATCAATAGAAAAATCAACGCCTCCACCAGTTTGATATGTTGTTCTAAATTTATTTAAGGTAGATATACTCGACTTTCGTTCAATTGTTTGAATATCGGTACCATTTTCATATCGTAGTTCTTGTTTTACATCGGCTAATTGAACATATTGATGCACATCAATAGAATAAGCATATTCCATATCGTAGGATCCAAAAATATAATATACTGACGACAAGGACTGGTCTTCTGTTATCATATATAAACCATACAATGGAATAACAACCTTTGGTGCAAAGAAAAATCTTCTTTCGAAAACATCTATAGTTGTAATTTCTGAAAAGTTTTTCTTATTCCCCGAAATTGTTAAATATGAACGAGTAGTATCAACAGAAGTTAACAAAGATCTAACAGCTCTGTACCCTGCTTTGAATTGAAGAAAAGCAGGAACATACCCTTGAAGTAAATAATCAATTGAATATTCAGATGCTGAGGCAAAAGGAACAACCTGATCAGGAGTTTTAACTTCACTAAAAGATTCAACTGTTTCAAAATACTCGTCTGGGAATGCTCTATGTCTATCACGAAAGAGTATATTGCCTTGAAGGGGACTTGTAGTTTGTTTAAAGCCATTAGAACGAATGTTGCGCACTTCTTCTACATTAGAATAATCATTTATACCAAACAGTAATGCTTGTTTTGGAAATGGTGTAGGAAACCATCCTGAAGATATATATTGAAAAAATTCTGCTTTGAAATCGAAATCTTCAGGAAATTCTTCTGGAAAATCAAATACTATAGTATCCATTCGAACAATTTCATTTGAATTTTGAGCAACGACAACACTTTTAGTTAACATCAAAAAACAAACAACTAGTACAATCAATTTCAAAATATTTTTCATTTTAATTTCGAATATGTAGTGGTTGAAAACGAGAACCCGAAATGGTTTCTAACATTACCCAATAATTCCCAGTAGCCCATAAAGGACCAGGTGTAAATTGAAATGTATGAACTCCCAAAGGTACATTTGTAAAATCGCCGATTAATGTTTTTTCTCCCGTTATCGTAACTGCATAGAACCGAACATCTGATTGCAAGTCAATTTTATATGCGTAATTAATTGTTTGCTGAGTAGTTATTGGATTAGGGAACCCAGGATCGAACACCGAAAAACGTACATACGGTCTTGGAGTTCCTATAGAGCTAGTTCGAATATTTACAACATTGTTAGTTGTTGGAACAGAATTAACCTCAAAATTTTCCAAAGTTAATGTTGTTGTTGAATCATTTCCAGCTAAAGCAGTTCCCCAAAGAAAGAATGCAGTATCACTTTCTCGGTCGAAAATGTATTCTGCTTCGATAGAATAAGTTGAATCAGTTATTCGTTGGAGAATTTCGTTTGTAACAACAGATAATGGACTTGGAGACAGCCCTTCTGGGAAGAACACAGTAGGGTTTGATATTTTCAAAGTAGCTTTAATTTTGATTGCACCTAAAACCTTTGGCAAAATGAAAGGTATTTCGTATTGTTTTCCTACTTCAAGTACGTACGTTTGCGACTGTACAGAATAAAAATTCAAACAGAAAACCACCAATGTGCAGACGGAAAATATAATTTTATTTATCTGTAACAACAAATTCAGTTCTCCTATTTTTTGCTTTATTTTCTAATGTTGAATTTTGCACTAATGGTCTTGATTCTCCAAACCCTTTTGTTGTCATTCTGGAAGCATCTATTCCCATAGAAATTAATACTTTTTTCACTGCTTTTGCACGTTGTTCCGATAATTCTTGGTTATCGTCGGCAGATCCAATATCGTCAGTATGTCCTCGTATCTCAATTTTGACAGATCGGCTTGTAATTAAAGAATTTGCGATTTTCTGGATTTCATTATACGATTCTTCCATTACGTCAAATTTACCCGTTTCGAACAAAATATCTACAAAAGTAATTGTATTTATAGGGGTAAACGGATTGATAATTGATTTATCATAGGTTCCATTTCCGGAATAGGAAGCATTGTTTAACTCAGGTAATTTCAACGAAACAGTTACAGTATGAATTCCATCGCATTCTGGTGCTGGGTACGAAACTTTATAATACCCACGCAACCTTCTATAAATGTCGCCAAATACAAACGGAAATTCTTTTGTGGTATAAATTCTATACAATTTACCCGCAGTGTAATCTGCCATTGATTGTAAGAAACTTTCATCGGTTAAACCATATGCTATTGGGTAAATTGCTATGCCCTTCCTCGAGGCATAATTGATAATACTATCAAGATTAATCTTTGAAGCGTTATCGCCGCCATCACTAAAAAGGACAATAGATTTTTGGAGTGTATCCGATGCATTTTCTAATTGCTTGATTCCCATGTAAACTGCATCGAACAATGCAGTAGAGCCTCCATGATTGAGTAAACCGTTGACTTTTAACCCTGTCGAATGAACTACTCTGTCTTTCGTAAGTGGGAATTCAATTTCAACATTTGAATCGAATTTAATGACAGAAATATAATCACTTTTTTTAACGTATTTGAAATTCGTTTTTAATGCTTCTTGAAGTTTTCTCGCTCTTTTGTCTCCCATTGAACCTGAATGATCGAGTACAAAAACAATTGCTTGAGGTAATGCAGCATCTTCTCGAACTTCTTCAACCGTATAATCTTTAACTTCTGTTGCCACGCCATTGCAAGAATCAATTACCGAATACCAATAGTTTTTATAATCGCCAACTCCTGAAAATTTTGGAGGAGCAAGCCCACTTATATATCTACCACTTGAATCATATAAAAATACTTTTGCCGTTATTTCATTTGGGTATCGCCTTGCATCTACTGAACGTACTTCGAAACGTATCTGTTTTGAAAGAAATTCTAATTCCTTTTTTACTGATTCAGGGAGTTGTAGTCGTTCTTGAGCTGATAATTTTTTATATCCTTCTATTGATTCTAATAACGATGTATATTGTTGTGAAGATTTCAAATAGACAGGTTTGTAGCCCTTAGGGGGCAACATTTTTTCCATTTGGTTTACAAGAGTATGTGGGCAACCAAAGAAAAAAAATGATGGAATGAAAACACAAAGTAGAAAGATAAATTTAGAACTACCAAAAAAGGTAAAATATTTCATAAAGAGTTCCTTTTCACCATATATTCTCTAAGTGCAATATCAAATGGTTGGTTTGTAATTATTCTATGATAATCAACTTTTTGTTGTCTACAAATGTTTCGTAAATCAGTGCAATGTTTTTCAATGGCATTTTTGTACGAATGTTGAATTTGATTCGGAACAGTTGACATTTCTTCGAAAGTTTCCATATCTTTAAAAGCTGTTGAAAATCCAAATTTAAAATCAATTTCTCTTGGGTCTAACAATTGAAGAATTACCACTTCATGGTTGTTGTGTCTAAAATGCCGTATCGATTGATTTATCTTTTCTAAATCATCGAAAAAATCGCTAATAATAATAACAATTCCTCTTCGAGAAATTCTTTCAACTAACGAATGTAATGCAGAAGCAGTATTAGTAGTATTTGAAGGGGTTATCGAATCTAAGCGTTGGAGTAATTCTTGAATATACGATATTTTAGCTCTTGGTGGAAGGTATTCTAATACTTCAGTATTATATATTGCAAGTCCACAAGCATCTTTTTGTTTAATAATTAAATAACTAAGTGATGCTGCTAAATATGTTGCATATTCTAATTTCGAAATTTGTCCTTTCGATGCGTACCCCATTGAACCAGAAACATCCACTGCAATTAAAGCACGTAAATTAGTTTCTTCTTCAAATTGTTTTACAAAGTATTTATTTGTTCTCGCGTATACTTTCCAGTCAATATAGCGTAATTCGTCGCCTTGTTGATACTGTCTGTGTTCAGCGAATTCAACGCTAAACCCATGGTAGGGTGAACGATGCATTCCGGTTATAAATCCTTCAACAACAAGTTTCGCTTTTAATTCTAACGAATCTAATTGAGAAACATATTCCGGTTGTAAATACTTTTTATATTCCTTCATTCTGTCTTTATTCTTTAGAGGTCAATTGTTTTCGCCAATCAGTATGTTCTAATACTTCTGTTTTGTTTTTTTCAAAGGACTCTAAGATTTCAGCTTCAGTTACATCGGTCGCAACTGGATTTGTTGGCAATTGTTTCCATGGTTGTGGTAGAGAATAATCGTAATCTCCAAAAATGATAACTGGAGTACCGTACACTAATTTTTTCATCCCATTTTTACCTGATTTAGAACCGTCTGCCCAAGCGTAGAACCATTTGGCATCGTCTAACATTAATCGAACACAACCGTGAGAAGCAGGTTTTCCAGGAAGATTATACAGGTGCATAGAAATACCGCCACCTTTTGGATCGATATTCCAACTCCATTGTAATATCCAATTTGAATCAACGGTACTTCTGTGCCAACGTGAACGCCAATAGGCATAATACTGACCTTTTGGAGTTTGGGTAGATTTTTTACCTGAACTAACCGGACCCCAGCGAACTAACATTCCATTTTCATACGCAGCGAAGGCTTGTACTTTTCGTGAAATAACAACCATTTTAGGCAAATCAACAAACGCATCCATTTGCATTGGATAGGGAGAATAATCTAATATTGATTGTACAGAAGTTGGAACAATAACGTCTTCATTTCCTCGAACTCCATCTCGTCTGTTAATCTTCAAGGTAAGCATATAAACAGAATCGCCAAGTTCTTTTCTGAGAGCTTTACCTCCACCTACTGCTTTTCTAGCTTCATACGTTACAGGTGCTTTCTGAGGTTTTAGCTTTTCTACAATTATTGGCACTTGAGTTTCAACTACTTTCGTCTTAACATCCTTGGATGAACAACTAACTGTTAAAAAAAAGATGCTAACACTTCCTGCAACAATGAGAACATTTTTAAAAAAAGAAGTATAGTTTTTTGTCATAGCAATATCTACCTTTAATGATTAATCTTCGAATTCATAATTTGTATACACATTTTGAACATCGTCATGATCGTCAAAAGTATCTAATAATTTTTCTATCAGTTTTCTGCTTTCTTCGGAATCAATTTTTATTGAAGTTTTAGGAAAATACTGAAATTTTGCCAATTCTACAACAAATCCTAAAGATGACAAGGCTTGTTCACATTGAGCCAATTGATCGGGAGCACAAATAAAATGAGTTATATCTTCATCAACCAAACAATCATCTGCACCAATTTCAATGGTAACTTCCAGCAACTCTTCTTCAGATTTAGAATTAGTTAGCATTTCTAAAACACCAAAGTAGTCGAAGTTCCAAGAAACAGAATTAGTTTCTCCCAAGTTTCCGCCATATTTAGCGAATGCGGCTCTTACTTCAGCAATTGTTCGTTTTCTATTATCTGTAGCGGTTTCTACAACTATCATAACTCCAGATGCACCATATCCTTCAAAGGTAATTTCTTCATACGAAATACCTTCAAGTTCACCGGTACCACGTTGTATTCCTTTTTTTATAGTATCTGAAGACATATTCACAGATCTTGCTGCTTGTATTGCCAGTCGTAAACGCGGATTTCCTGCTGGGTCACCTCCGCCAATTTTAGCAGAAATGATAATTTCTTTCGCAATTCGAGTAAAAACTTTTCCTCGTTTTTTATCGGTTGCAGCCTTTCGGTGCTTTATATTTGCCCATTTACTATGTCCAGACATATTTTCAATTTTTATCGTGTAATTGCTACTAAAGTCGATTGTCGTTCATTTTTGTTTGAGGTATATTCGAAGATATACATCCCATTAGGTAACGAATTTGTATTGATTTTCGATGAATTTTCAATTTGTAATGATAGAACTTCTTTACCAGAAAGTGTACGAACTATTAACAGACCTTGTCCATTTACCAAAACATTGATATTGTTTTTTGAAGGATTTGGAAATACTTGCATTGTTACAATATCGTTTTTCTCTTGAACCGATACCAATGTTGAACTAATACATTCTTTCAGTTTTTGAGCCAAAGACTCTTCATCGTGCGACATCCCCATACAGATAAAACATTCTTTTTCTGCTCCAGCGGCTAATCCATCGTCAAAAGTAATTCCAAGAGAAGAGACTACATCACCAACAAAGGAATTTATAATTTGGTTGCCATTCCGTAAAGAAGAATATATTATAGAATTATCCATAATTTGAAATACTCCTCCTGTTGCACTAAAAGTGACATTCCCTTCTTTAGTGCTAAGTGCCATTCCTATCACATTTGAAGTATTTGTTCTATTTATTTTAATTGCATAGTTTTGATGAGGTAGCTCAACAATTGCTTCTTGGAAAGTGGAAACGGAATTTCCAGATCCACGCCTTCCTAAATCCCAATCTGCAAAATAACCAACTGAAGGGTATGCTACAGTTGCTGAATTTGTATTTTTTAATTTAATAGAATGCCTTGTGAGTGTAGATGTATTTGAATAAGGCTTAGCTGTAACTTGAATTTCCACACCATCTTTTTTCAATACACTAAAGGAGTTATCTCCTGATTTAACATTCTTAACTACTTCATATCGATTGAGAGGGTCATCATTAGAATAACCAATAGAAGTTGTTTGGGGATTTACTCCTGCACAATATAATAATCCTGCGCTTTCTAATATTGTAGCAAATGGTTTTACACCAAAACCAACCCCAATTTTTTCAGAATCAAATATATCATATCCTATCCTTCCATTTTCAAACAGTGAATAAGCAATAGAATCGTTTTCGATAATATGATATGGCTTTTGATTCACAAATGTAAAATGAGTGAAATTCGAATACCCTTTTTGATCGTTAAAATCAATACGAAATATGTATGCGTTATTTGACTTATCATTTACTATAAAACGAAAAGGTCCTAAATCAATCTCATCATTTCTTTCAATTGATTGTAAAGTGATTTCGGATTCTAGTAAGGTTAAATCTCCGATAAAATTATCTGGAATTGTTAAAGAACATTGGATTGCAGTACCAGCTCCTAAAAAGTTTTTTACTCTGATTCGAACATCGACAGTATCACCATTTTTATAGTTCGTAACAATGTTCCCCATTGTATTTCTATACACTGGTTCTTCAATTGGTCGTAGTCCTGGCATAGCAAATGGTATGTTCGAAACAGCCTTTAAAGCATTTATCCTTCCACCGATATATGGAGCGTCGAAAATATTTTTATCATAGATGAGGTCTACACTGTTACGAGCGTGTTCTAAAGCTTCTATTGCAGTTAATTCTGGGTATTTACCTCGAATAAGAGCTACTACTCCTGCCACCATAGGTGAAGCAAACGAAGTTCCATTATTCTCACTTACATAACCTATATTTCCAGTACTGAACGATCTGTAACCGGGTGCCATAACCCCTAAATTTTGTCCCAAAGAAGAAGTTGGAATTAATGCATCAGAAACATCAGTTTCGCCAACCCCTAAAACACCAAAATAACAAGCAGGGTATGTTAATTCAGTAAATGTACTTTCGTTTCCAGCAGCAGCAACAATTGCTACATTACGAGCTACACAAAAATCGATAATCGATTGAAAAATCTCCGATCGGTTACCACCAATTCCCCAAGAACAATTTGCAACTTGAAAGTTTTGAAGTGCAGTATAAACCAATGCTTGGTAACCAAAAAATTCCTCGTCAGTGGAAATTGTAAAAACTTTTAATGGGAATATTTTTGATTTATTTCCCACCCCTGCTATACCAATAGAATTATTTGGTGTTGCACCCACAATGCCTGAAACTACTTGACCGTGATTGTTAGAATTAAATGTATTTCCCCATTCTTTTGAGGGTTCGAACATAGCTGCGAAATTGTATCCATTATAATCATCTATGTACCCATTTGCATCATCATCAATTCCATTGTTCGGAATTTCTGCTTGGTTGATTGCAATATTGTCCTTAATATCAGGGTGATCCTGTACAGCTCCTGCATCAATTATTGCAACTATTACATTTGGTGAACCTTCGTATACATTCCAAGCATCTTTGACATTCATTGTGTTTAAGTATTCTTGTTGATTTAACAAGGGATCATTAGGAAGACTGGCAACAGAATGCCTTTTAGGAATAAAATCGTAGGAAACTGACTCTACTTTTTTAGTGGCATATAAATACTGAACAACTTCTTCATTCGTTCTGAAATCTTTCCATTCTATAATATATGTACGTAGCAAAGGTTCTTCAGCTTTAATAATCTCAGCTCTACGTTTTGTAAATTCTTTAGAATATTGAAATTGATATTGTTGGAATAGTATTGACTGATGTGGTAATAAAATTCTTTCAGCGACGGAATAACTACTAAAAACTTCATTTGGTGAAGCCTCTGGAATAATTCGCACCCATAATCTTCCTTTACGGTATTGTTCTGTTGATTTTTTCACTACATTTGTAGAAGAATAAACATTCGTTACCAATGATAGTATGAGTAAGAAAATAAAAGTAATTCGTAGTAAGTTTTTCATTGTGAATTGTTGTTAAGTCTAATTTGTAAGTACTGATTATAGAATCGAAGAAAATAAAATGGATAATACCTATATTGTAACAGCCAGAAAATGGAGACCGGTTCGTTTTAACGAGATTGTAGGTCAAGACCACATTTCAACAACATTGAAAAATGCTATAGAACTAAAACGAGTTCATCACGCGTATATTTTCACAGGTCCTCGTGGCGTTGGTAAAACAACTTCAGCACGTGTACTTGCAAAAGCATTAAACTGTTTAAATCCTCAAAAAGATGCTGAACCTTGTGGTGAATGTTCCTCGTGTACATCCATTACTATTGGAAACTCTATGGATGTCATTGAAATAGATGGGGCATCGAATAATGGAGTAGATGATATCCGTAAATTACGTGAAAATTCCAAATATCCTCCAGTCAATAGCAAGTATAAAGTCTATATTATCGACGAAGTTCACATGCTTTCAACTTCTGCATTTAATGCGTTATTAAAAACATTAGAAGAACCTCCTCCTCACTTACTATTTATTTTTGCTACTACAGAAATTCAGAAAGTTCCTGCTACTATTGTTAGCCGTTGTCAACGTTTTGATTTTCGGAGAATGGATATAAAAAGTATCGTTTCACAATTGCAGTATATAGCAGAACAAGAACAAATTACTATTGACGAGCAAACATTACTGCTCATAGCAAAACAAGCTGATGGGTCGATGCGAGATTCTCAAAGTATTTTCGACAAAGTAATTGCTTTCTGTGGTAAGTCTATTGCTATCGGAGAAGCAAGGAACGCGTTAAGTGTTATTGATGATGATCTGTTTTTTGATATAACAACTGCGATATTCTTTAAAGACTCTAATAAAATGTTTGAAATTGTATCTGTGATTACTTCAGGTGGCTTTAGTGTTCACGAAAGTTTTCACGGTTTAATAGAACATTTTCGAAATATTTTAATGGTTCAATCCACTGGAAAAACTGAGTTATTAGATGTTGCTGAAAATTACAAACAACTGTATTCTGAAGAAGCAAAACGGTTTTCGAATGCAGATATCCTTCGCTATGTTAGCATTGTGCAAACATCAGAACAGTTGTTGCGAACGAGCACACAACACACAATTCGTTTGGAATTAGCTCTTGTTGAAATGACTCAAATTGGAAGGGTATACGAGATAAATGAATTGATTTCAATTGTAAAAAATAATTTACTTACACTTCACGACGAAGTAACCCAAGTTAACCAAAGTATTATTGAAGAAACAAAACCTAATTATAGCAGGTCTTCACTAAAAATTGAAACTCAAGAAAAATATGTAACAACTAAGACTGAAGTAATTAATGCTCCATTAAAAAGTGAAGTAGTGAAAGAACAAACAGTAGAAATTGTTCAAGAAGTTATTCTCCAAAAGAATGTAGAAGAACTTAAGAATCCCAATATCCTATCTTTAACAACAATTGAACAGCACTGGAAAGAAGTTCTTTCTTCGAAAGATGATTTATTTGTAATACTTAGAACCTTGCTTTTAAATAAAAAACCCGGTTTTGAAATTGTAGGTAATTCTGTTACAATTCTATGCGATTCTGAAACTATACTGAATGAAATTACTAAACTTAAAAAAGTCATTCAACAGAATATTCGTATGATTTCTGGAAACGAACATTTAATTTTTAAATGTAGTATTTCAGATTCAAATTTACTTTCTGATTTAAATGATACTACATCTATTGATTCAGAACAAAACATAGCTTCTAAAAAGTTATATGAATCTTTGAGTGATTCCAAGAAAAACATTCTTTCTGAAATGGAAGATATCCTAACTAATGTATTTAATGCCAGAATTGTACTTTAGAACTAAAATATTCACCAATTTTACTTATTATGAAAATGAAGATCCTAACAGTGCCTATACTTGTTTTTTTGTTCTGTTCTTGTGGTGGTTTAGACCCCACAAAAGAGCCAATTCTGCCTAAAAACATAGCCCCTTTAGTTCAAGGAACTATCCATTTTAAAGGTGGAACACGCTCTTGGCCCCAACCAGATTCTGCACTAGAAGTGAGAGTAGTTTTCTTTCTCAATTATCCCCCTGATACAAATTTAGTATTAGAACTTTCTTCTGGGGGAGCTTTTTTCACCGATACTGTTCAACGGTTTTCAGATTCTACTTCCTTTCAATTACGGCGAGATGAAGTAAACAAAACATTACCTTTTGAATTTAAGTATGTTGTTGTAGCTTTGCGGTATGGTAGTAATTTTTTTACTGATTGGAAAGCAATTGGCGTGTTTTCAGTGCCTGATAATCAAGAACAACCACTTCCTGTAACCGTTGATACTTTAAACACTGTTATAGTAGATATTCCAGTAGATTTTGAGAATCCTCCTCCTCAACCTTTTTAATCTTGTTTTGGTTTAGAAGCTTTTTCACAAAATTGAATTGTATCTAAAATAGATGATACAAAAGACTGTGGAGGTGCTGTTTTTAGGCTATGTTTTGCAAATGGGATAACTTGTAATGTTCCTTTGGGTAGTGCTTTTGACAATTCTAAAGCATCTTGAATTTGAATAAATTCATCGTTTGCTCCAACGCTAACTACAACTGGACATTTTATGTGCATTAGATCCTGAGTCTTTAATCCATTGTTATATACTTCCGATAGAATTAACTGTCCTGCCTTGAGAACTTCTTGCCACTTATCTCCGTGATCTTGCAGCATATTTTCCACTGCTTTTGGATTTTTTTCTAATAATAATTCAGGAGAAATCAACATATTCATAGTAGAAAAAATTGATTCTTCCCAATAAAATTTTGTTGCGTGCATTGTTAAACTCTTTACGAGATTTGGTTTTATCATTGCAGCATTTAGCCCAATATATCCACCTAAACTATACCCTACAATATGTACGGAAGTAGCGTTCACTTCATTGAGAATATCAAGAAGGTCATTTGTCATTTGAAATAAAGAAAGAGGAGATGCACTTACGCTATTTTTACCATGTGATCGAAGTTCAATGGAGATAACTCCAAATTGTTGAGGAATCAATGATATAAACTCTTTCCATTGTTCTTTCGAAGAAGCTAAACCTGGTATAAACACTATTATAGGTCTTTGTTCAGTATCGATTATTCTGTCAATTGAAACGAAAAATTTATACAAATCTGTACTGGAAGTAACCTGGATTTCTTTCATTGTTTTGGGCTTTCATCAATTAATGGCAAAGAAGCAACTCGTTTATCTCGTCGCTGTTTAGCAAATTCTCGTAGGTCTACTACATTATCGTCTTCATCAACAATTTCAACACCTAACATTGTTTCCATTACGTCTTCCAAAGTAATAAGACCTTCAATTCCCCCATATTCATCTACAACTATAAATTGATGTTGTTGACGTTCAATAAATTGTTCTAAAGCCTTATCTAATTCAGCTTTATCAGGAATATAATAGACATCTCTTGAAAACTCTTTTAGTGTTGCAGAATTATTACCACGGAGTGCTGCCCACATAATATCTTTCGTCATAACATACCCAGTAACCCCATCTATAGATGAACCACTCCAAATAGGGAATCGAGAATATTGTCGTGATTCCAAACTTTGGAGGGCTTTTTCTACCGTTTCGTCTTGGTGCATGCTAAAAACAACCGTTCTTGGCGTCATAACATCGGCAACTTCAACCGTATTGAATCGCATCAACGATTTTATAATTCTATATTCTTCAGGGTCGATACTTCCTTCTACATGAGCATTTTCAACTAATGCATCAAGTTCTTGGCGAGAGGTGTCCTCCGATTGTGAACCACCAAAAAAGTGAACAATTTTTGTAGAAAACCAAGCAAATGGTTTTATACAAAACAGCAAAATATTTAGACTTATAATAGTAATAAAGGCAATTGATAATGGTTTTTTTGTTCCAATAATTCTAGCAATGTACTTTATGAAAACTATCGAAACAAAAGCAATCAATTCCGCATATAATAAATATAGTGGATTATTATATGTTGTAATTGCAGTCCAAGCAAAAGCTGTTGCAACTACAAAGTTGAAGAAAATATCGGTTATGTGTAGCGATAAAATCGTAAGGGAATACTGTTCTTTTGCAGATGTTAATGCAGCTAATATTCGTTCTGGAACAGGTATTTCATTTACTCTAAACTCAATATTAGAATTTACAAATGCTCTCATTAAGGAAACAAATCCACTAAAAATTAGACCTACTATTGCAATAATAATGTCCATTTTATTTAGCGAAACTCACGATCAACAATAGTAATTCGAGAGGGGTAAGTAATAGGACCTAAAGAAGATGTTACAGTTGGTTGAGCATCTAAACTTACACGAGAGGATCCACCTACTCCTGCTAAAGCTAATGCTAAATTTATCAGTTTGTCATAACCACCATTTCCAAAAAATTGATACATATCCAAACTAAATCGAATAGGTACTATGACACTTAGAGAAGAAGCAGGAATTTCTATTGGAGAAAGAATATCTGCATTTACTGTCGGTGTTCCATCTATCAACAAACGAGACGCAAGACCTGTCAAAGTAACAGCAGATCTATTTTGTGTAGCAACACCATCGTTAGGATTTTTAACTGCAACATTGATAATCATTTCCGAAGGGAAATTTTTATTTCTAAATGAATTTGTTAAAGATAGACCATCAGAAATTGTAAAATCGGTTAATGATCTTTTACCCTCAAAATTAATTCCACCAGCAGAAAAGGAATTTACATTTTCAACTTTAAATTGTAATTTCGACAAGGAACTCATAGTATTCGAAAGTCCTTTTAAAAAGGAACACCCGTTCAATCCCAAAATGGTGAAAAGCAATAACACGGAGTAGGCTAGTTTTAAAATAGGTTGTTTTTTCATAGTGATATTATTTGTAATTAGAAAAGTATATAGAACAAAGATACATATAAAGATGATATTAATATATGAATTTTAGTTTTTTCATGGAATATCTTGCTAATTATACTCTTTTGATTCTTTTGAAATCATGGAAGATACAATCATTGATGAAAGGATAACTAATGGAATTCCTCCTCCAGGGTGAGTGCTACCTCCAACATAGTATAAATTTTTTAGTTTTTTATCTTTGTTTTTAGGGCGAAGAAATGCTGAAAACATAGAATTAGAGGAATTTCCATATAAAGCGCCATTTGTGGTCGATGTTTCAGTTGCAAACGAAGCTTGATCTCGTATTTCATAGTCAAGAATTTCTTCTCTACTAAGGATTGAAAATTCTTCAAGACGTTGTAATATTAGGTCAAAATACTGTTCTTTCTCTTTGGTTTTCAAAAAATTTACATTTTCAATGGCTGGAGAATTTATTAATATAAACCAATTTTCAGTATTTTCCCCTGCTTGAGATGAATCTGAGATTGAGGAATTTGAAATATATATCGACATATCTAGGGGTAAAACTTTTCTTTCGAAGATATCTTTAAACTCTTCCTCATATTCATTTGAAAAAAATAGATTATGATGAAGAATTGGTCTTGAAGAATTCTTTTTTACACGTAAAAGTATCGAAAAACCAGAACAAGATAAACTTGTAGGCTCGGATATTTTTCTTTTCAAAAGATAATTTTGGGTAGAATGATAATCGACATTTGAAACAACAATATCAGCGGGTATAAATCTCCCCTTTTCAGTAACAACTCCAGTGGTAATATTCTTTTCGAAAATAATTTCTGACACCGCTTCATTTGTATGGAGTGGAATAGATTTTTTTTGAACTAACGAAGTCAAGGCTTCTGCAATAGAATACATTCCCCCTTTTGGGTACCAACCACCATAATGAAATTCTATAAATGGAATCACCATTAATGTCGCAGGTGCAAGGTAGGGAGATGACCCATTATAGGTTGCAAAACGATCGAAGATTTTTAGGAGTTTCGGATCTTTGAAATACGATTCATTAAAGGAATGAAAAGACTGAGAAAATTTTAGCGAAGGTAATTTAGGTAACAATTGAAAGTTTTTAGGCTTTAAAAATTCTAAAAAACCGTCAAATTTGTTAAACAAAAAAACATCTTTTGTTGCAGTATACACTTTTTCTGCATGGTCCAAATATTCAAAAAAAGGTGTGATTGAATCAGGAGAAAAACGGTGGAGTTCTTCCGTTAATGCCTCTTTTGTAGTATATGCATCGAAATAAGTATTGTCGTCAAAATGGTAACGGCAAATTGGATCAATTTGTTGAAGAGCAAGAAATTGATCTAAAGGTTTATTTTCTATTTTTTGAAACAATTGTTCCAAAAGGAATGGCATAGTTAGTAAAGAGGGTCCAGTGTCAAAGGTACAGTCTCCCAAAATACGGCGGTTCATCTTACCACCAATGAAAGAATTTTTTTCAAAGATTATAGGGCTATACCCTGCTTTAAAAAGTTGTAGGGCTGTAGAAAGCCCTCCAATACCAGAACCAATAATAACGACATTCTTTTTCACAGAAGAACTTTTCATATACGAATTGTTCTTATTCGAATCCTAACTGAGTTAAAGCAGAATCTAATGGTTTACCTAATGCACCAGCTAAAGCTTCCATTTTGCGATGTTGAATACTAATTGTTGTTAACATTCTGACTTTAGCAATGAGCAACTTATCTTCAATAGGTTTTGATAGGAAATCATCACTACCAGATTCTATTGCTTTTAATTGATTTGCAACATCGTTTAATGCTGTTACAATAACAATCGGTATGTTAGCAAATTTTGGATTTGCTTTTAATCTTTTTGCAGTTTCGTAACCATCTAAACGTGGCATCATTACATCCAAAACTATTGCATCTGGAATCCGTTCTTCTACTTTTTCTAAACACTCGATACCGTCGTATGCTTCTTGACCTTCGTAGCCATTTGCATCTAAATATCTTCGTAACAATTTGGTAGTGATTCTATTATCATCAACTACTAATACAAAAGGTTTACTCATTTAAGTTTTCTCACTATATCGTTATAAATTTTTATTTCTTAATCGATTCGTATACTTCTTAAAACTATATTTTACATGTATAACTACGTCAATATATAAAAAAAATACAACATATACACAATATCATTTAGGATTTATCGAAGGAAGCACTACTAACTTCTGTTCATTGCCTTCAAATGATTTCACTAACAACCTAGGTAATTCTTCAATTCCGTATTTTATCATAAAATACGACGAACAAATATACCGTTCCTGTTGACGACCTTTCGGTAGGAATAACTTTGAGATTAGTTTAATTTTATCTAATCTTAAGTTGTTTTGTCTTTTAACCGAAGCTATTGTTTTCTTTTTCGATTTTTTAATCAACTTTAGAAATTTTTGTTCAAGGCTCAAGAAATGACCCAACATTGATTTATCTAGAAGTACAATAGGCTTTTTTAACTTAAGAAATGATTGTGCTATTGTTTCATTTAGTTCTTTGTAATTCTCTTCAACACTATAATTCTTTATCAACTCTTCGTTAATTTCACGTTCCAATATTGAACTTTCAAGAAAACACCATTCCAATGGTCTACTTTCCCTTTGTAATGTTCTTTCTATTGATGATTCTAATAATGCACAACTATGATTTCTAAATACAAACTTTGGCTGGGTTATGTTATAGAGGCTGTATAGCTCTTTTGTTTGAGCAGCATATGCTAATTCACCAGGTCCCACAACAACTTCTATTGAAGGAAGCAAAACGTCTTGAGAAACCAATCGTAACAAAGCCGATGGTGAAAAATTAGTTGGTTCATTTTGAAACAATTCTATGAATTCTGACTTAAGTACTGTTCGCGTATGAAATGTGTACTTCCCTTCAGAATTAATCGAAATCTTTTTTCTTTTGATTCCATCGTGATAAAAAGCTTGCCCCACTTGAACTTGCACCTGTTCTTTGTATCCTTTTTCTAAAACAGAATATGTACCCTTTTTAATTGCTTCAAAAGAAGCTTTAGGGTTTTCAAATTCTTGTTGTAGTATTTCAACATAACCTTTGTTTTCCCGTATATCTGAAGATCTTAGAATTAACAAACCGTAGTCTTTAAAAGAAGTATGAACTAAGGAATGAAACGAATCTGAAACAGATGTACCAGCTCTAAGAAATGGAATTATTCTTTCAATTTGTTCTTTAACAAATTGATTACTTTTTAGTTCAAACAGTTTTTTAAGATATACTTCAACTGATTCATCTAAATACAACGAAGACAAAACAGCATTTTGATCTCTTGTCTTTGAATATTTCAAAGTATCAACGTCATAATGAGAGTCAAAGAAATTTGCAGTACCAGCCTCTTCGGTATCGTGGTCATTATCTTCTAACCAAAAAATTGGTACTACTGGGTGTTGGAGTTCAATAGTAGCTTTTTTTGCACGAGCAATTGTATGTGCAATTTTCGACCAAACATATAGTGGTCCGCCTAACAAGCCTGCTTGTTGTCCAGTAACAACAGCCGCCGCATTTTTACTTTGAAATAATTTTAATGATTCATTTTGTGAATCTGAAAATGGATTTTTTTCTGTATGTTTTGTGAACAAGGAATTGATGAAATTTCTATGTTTTTGTGTTTCTGATAGTCTTTTATACAACAAAGATTTATAATCAGTAGCAAAGCTTTGAAATCGTTGCGTTATAGAATCTTTAGATTCAATGTAATCAGATACTACTTTTGAAAGAGGTAACACTGAAACAGGAAGTAGCTTTATAAATTCTTGATTATTTGTCAATTCCAATTCCTCGAGAATTTGGTGACCGGAAATTTTTCCAAATAGTTGCATTTTTTTGAATTAATGATGCTATTTGTAATTCAGATTTATAACTATCTTTTCCATTACCGTCAATAAATATTCCAAAGGTTATGACATCGTCTCTAAAAGAATTAAAAAGTGGGTAAAGACTTGTCGATCCAAATGGAGCTGCATCTGTCCAACCACCTCCATCTTTGGGATCTTCAAATTCATAGGTGTATTCATCATCGCCCAATTGATCCCAAAAGAAACCGATTGATCCTAAATCACCAGAACCACCACAATGTAATTTGAAAAAGTATTTGTCGTTACCAAAACCATCTGAGGCTATTCCTATAGACCCATCGCGAGCATGACCGTGATATTGATTTTTTGCCGTTTGATTTCCAATATTATATTCGTCATTTCCAAAAAGATCAGTAAAAACACCAACAGCAAAATGTGCCCCAGCGCCTGCAGAATACTTGCCATTTCGGTATTTGTCATTGCCTTGTAAATCTTCTAGAATCCCTAAACCCCACCAGTATCCAGCACCTTGTGACCAAACCTGTGAAGAATATATATCATCACCTTCACCATCAACAAGAATCCCGACTCCTCCGGCTAACGAATGTCCATCGCCTAAATCTGCACGTCTTCCGTAGCCAACGCCTTGCGACATAGCTACTGACTGATTCAAATACATTTCAGACACATTCCCGTCGTCTCGAGCAATGTATGAATCGTTTCCAGAAACATCTACAATTATACCTGCACCAAGTGTTGAACCCATCGCTTGCGATTGTTCTGCACACGAATATATATCGTTTCCACTATTATCAATAATAGCACCTACGCCAATATGAGCCGCTCCTTGAGTCCATATACTACCTGTATATGTGTCGTTTCCTTCTTTGTCAACAACAACTCCAACTCCATACCATGCACAACCGATTGAAGAATTTTTTCCAATGTATTGGTCATTCCCTTTAATGTCTATAACTCCACCTATACCGAACAAACCACTACCAATACTCAACGTAGTATCACTACCATCGTAAGTATCATTTCCATCTAAATCTATAACAATTGAAATTGGTTGTTCTAAGGGAATTGAAGAAGCAAATCTACCACGATATAAATCATTTCCACCAAGATCGATACAGAGAAAATCTTGGGAGTTTACTTGATCATTCCCAGTTCCTAATATTCGAACGATTCCTAAGGAAGTATACAAAACAATTCCTTCAAAATTTTTTAGAACAGTGGAATCTAATCTAAAAAGTGAATCATTCTTTGTATATTCAAGTATTGCTCTATCTATATGTGTAAAGAGAACTGAAGTTGCGAAAGCCAAAGACTTTCGGTCAAATTTATCTAATAATTCAAAACTACTAATTTTTGTTGTTGCAAGTTGTCCAAATCTATTATCAGACCATGGGGCAGAAGCAAGTTCATAGCATATATTTTGAATATAATTTCTTCGCTCTGAAACATTTTTGCCAACAGTTCTCGAAATTCCAGATGTTAAGATTGGTTCAACAGATTTATTAACAGGCAACATCCATCTATTTGCTTCTTCCATTCCAATAAATACACGAACTATAAATTTTCGAATATATTCTGGATATTGATCTTCCCAAATTCTTTTGTATTGTTCACTCATAGGAGTAGTTAACATTGCTTGAAATGCATTTTTAGAAGTAGCGTTACTATCTAAGAATGGAGCTCCCCAAACTGAATCTGCTTCCAGAGGCAACATCCTTCCGGAGGAAATATCGGTCATACCAAATCCAATTCGAAGAACAGAAGCAATTGAATTTGAATTTTGTAATAATGAAGTTGACTGACTACCTGAATACCTATGCGTGAATCGAATATCTTTAAAAGCATTCATCACAGAACGTAGGACATATTTATCAGGAGAATAATACATCATTTCTGATTCTGAATATCCTATTGATTTTTCAGGACTAAGTTGTAATTCTTTGTGAATTTGATTGTAAATTGTATCAGAAAGTCGGAACTGAAGACGAGAATTTATTACCGATGTTTGTTGAGAAAGTACAACTTGTGAAGAAAGTTGAAATAGCGAAGTAAGAATTATAAATCTTGTTACAATCTTACAGAAAGTTGAAATTTTCAGAATATTCATTCAGTTGAAAATAATTAAATTTTGATAGATGTTTTTCTTTTAAGAAATTAGGAATACATATCACTAAAGGAACGTAACTCATCGATATCACCTGGGCTTCCAACAAAAAAAGATGTACGTTGATGTATTGAAGTTGGATTCAAGTCTAAAATACGTAAGCCTTTTTCGTCTAAAGCTTTTCCTCCTGCTTGTTCCATAATGAAGGCAAATGGATTAGCCTCATACAATAAACGAAGTTTGCCATCAGGAGCATCGTAAGAAGATGGGTACATAAAAATACCACCATAGCGGAGCGTCCTATGAAAATCTGCTACTGCAGAACCAACATATCTGGAAGAATACGGTCGAACTCCATCAGAAGATGGTAATTTAAGGTAATCTATGTACTGCTTTATTGAACGTGACATTTTATGATAATTACCTTCATTAACAGAGTAATATTTACCCATAAAAGGAATTTTTACTTTTTCGAACGTTAGAAAGAATTCTCCAATTGAAGGATCGAAAGTAAAAACGTCAACTCCATGACCACTTGTGTACACTAAAGTAGTAGAAGAGCCATAACAAGTATATCCAGCTGCAATTTGTTTATAGCCAGGTTGCAAAACATCTTCTAAAGTTCCGTCAGTTTTCAAAGTAGGGTCTTTTCGCTGATAAATTGCAAAAATAGTTCCAATAGTGACATTCACATCTATATTCGATGAGCCGTCCAAAGGATCGAAAACTAATATATATTTCCCTTTAGAATACGGTTCTGGAATATGGATTAAATTTTCATTTTCTTCTGAGGCCATAACGCACAAATGCCCACCGTGGTCCATTGCTCTATAAATTATTTCATTTGAGAGCAAATCTAAGCGTTTGACTGTTTCCCCATGAACATTTGTATTGTTGGTTAAACCCAAAATATCATTCAAACCTGCTCTGCGTACATCACGAGAAATAATCTTTAATGCAAGAGTTAAATCACGCAACATAGATGTAAATTCACCAGTAGCAGAAGGGTAAATTGATTGCTCCTCCGATATGTGGCGTTCAATTGTTACTAATTTTGTTGTATTTATTGTAAGCATACTTCTTACGTTAATCCTTAATACGAACTACTAAAACAGGACATTCGGCTTTACGGAGTACTTTTTCGGTAGTTGAACCAAAAAGGAAGTGATCAAACCCTTTTCTTCCGTGTGTTGATATACAAATTAAATCAATATTTTTAATTTTTGAGTATGCTATAATAACTTCAGAACCTCTTCCGGTAGTTACTTCTGATTCAACTGTATACCCTTCACTTCGTAATTTACCTGCTAAAACTTCCAATTCTTTTACACTGGTGGCAAGTAATTCTGCTTCAAGTTGTGCGAAGTTCACTCTTGAATAGGACCAATCTGCTGGGTAAACAGCCGGTTCCACTGAGTGTAACAAATGTATAAGAACATCTTTTTTCTCACAAACTTGTTTGGCGTATTCTAATGCTTTTTCTGAACCTTCTGAGAAATCAATTGGTACTAATATATTCTTAAATGCTACCATTGGAATAAGTCCTTTCTTCACTATATGTTTGAGATGATTATACCACTAATATAGGAATTATTACACACCTATCAAAAAAATATTCTAAAGTGTGAAAAATTCTTTTAGAATAATTTCTGAGACTTGTTCCAATGTGGTCTCTAAAGTGTCATTTACTACAACATAATCGAAATAATCTTTATAGGTTAATTCCATTTTAGCACGAGACAATCGTTTTAGAATTTGTTCTTCCGATTCTGTTGAGCGTGATCGTAGCCTTTGTTCTAAAATTTCCAAACTTGGGGGTGAAATATAAAGCAGAAGTGCCGATGAAGTGAATTTTTTTGATAGGTTTATTGCACCAAGAACATCTATATCAAACAGAATCACTATTTGATCTTGTTGTAATCGATGAATTTCTTCTTTCATCGTTCCATAATAATTTCCATAAATTTCTTCGTATTCTAATACTTCTTCAGAATGAATTTTTTCTAAGAATGCTTCATTAGAAATAAAATAATAATCCTTACCCTCAACTTCGCCTTGACGTTGCAAACGAGTAGTAGAAGAAACAGAAAACTGGATTTGTGGGAAAGACCGAAGTATATGCTTTGCAACCGTGGTTTTCCCTGAACCACTTGGAGCAGCAAGAATTATATAACTTCGGTTTTGCTCCATTATTATTCGATATTTTGTACTTGTTCGCGAATACGTTCTAATTCTTCTTTCATTGAAACTACTGAATGAGATATAGTAATTTCATTGGCTTTAGAACCCATAGTGTTTATTTCACGATGCATTTCTTGAAGTAAGAAATTTAATTTTCTACCTGATGGTTCTGTAGCTTTCAATGAATCGTTGAAAAACTTAATATGGCTTCTCATACGAACAATTTCTTCGGTAATATCAATTTTATCTGCTAAAATTAAAATTTCCATTTGTATACGTTGTTCGTCAATTTCTTCGTTTTCGAACATTTGAGCAACACGTTGACGCATTTTCTCACGTTCTTCAGGAATTCTCTGTGTAGCTATTGGTTCTATTAAATCAATTTGTTGTTCTAAGAATTTAATTCTATTCCGTATATCCTTAGCTATTTCTTTTCCTTCGTTGAGACGCATTTTTTCTAATTGTTCTAGAACTTGTTGAAGTCCTTTTGTAACTACAGCCCAAATTTGATTACTATAGTCTTCTTCTACAACTCTTTTTTCGAAAGATGAAGAAAAACGCATTAAGTTATCTAAAGAAACTGCTTCTTTTATTTTAAGAGTTTTCTTTAATCTATCGAGTGATTTGTAGTAATGAAGTGCTATTGCTTCATCAAATGGAGATGGAAGTTCTATTTGTTCTTCTTTAAACGTTTTTTCAACAGTAATGTAAACTGAAACTGTTCCTCGTTGCAGAGTTTTTTTAACTTGTTCACGTAGTTCGTATTCTTTACTGTTAAGTTGGCGAGGCATTTTTGCATTTACTTCAAGATATCGACCGTTGACCGAACGAATCTCAATATTACAACGAAAGTCCGCTTCAGAATATTCAACTTTCGCGAAACCGGTCATACTTTTTACCATAGAAGTCCTTTTATGCGTGATTTTTGAAACAATAGATATCCCAAAACGTCAAATGTACTATATTATTGTTGCTGTCGTTCTTCGTAGATTTACTAGTCTTCCTAGAAATTTTAGCATTAGTTCCTAAGAGTTCTTTTTTTAAGAAATTCAATGTATACCCTATTGATTTTTTTTAAAGTTTTACTCTTTTTCTATTTTCCATTTCCTCTTTAAATTTTATGTCGATTCTACCAGTTTACGTATACAATCATCCGGTACTGAAACAAAAGGCTATTCATATTACAGAGTTAACACCTGAAATAAAAGCTTTTATAGAACAAATGTTCGAAACTATGTACAATGCCAACGGAATTGGTTTGGCAGCTAACCAAGTTGGTTCTTCACTTCCTATTTTTACATTGGATATTACTGGGGCTGAAGACGATACAAAACACGAACGAAAAGTGTTCATTAACCCCGTGATTGTTACTTTTTCTGAAGAGAAAGGAGAATACGAAGAAGGATGTTTGAGTGTACCGGATCTTAGAGACTATGTTAACAGACCGTTATCAATTACCGTATCGTATCGAGATGGTAACTTCAATGAAGTTACCGAAAATTTAGATGGACTTATTGCTCGTGTAGTTCAACACGAAACTGACCATTTGAATGGAATTTATTTCTTCGAACGACTTTCTTCTATAAGAAGAACGTTACTTTCTTCAAAATTAAAAAAAATTCAACGAGGTCAGTTTAAGGCTTCTTACGAAACTGTTCTTCCTAAATAACACAAGGTTTTGTCTATGAATGTGTATTCTCATTTTCGAATTGGAATAGTTCTTTTAGGGATTGTTCTAACAATTTCTTCTTGTAATCTACCAACTGATCCAAAAATTCCTGTTTTAAATACAGGTGCTGGAATTCCTCTCAGTAACAAAATCTATTCCTTAAACGATTTGTTACAAGATAGTTCTACTTTTGAAAAAGACGGAAATCAGAATTTGATTTTTGTAGTAAACGACACTGTTCCTGTTCAAGATTTGAAAGATTCTTTACGAATAAAGGACATTACAGTTCTCTATGAAAACAAATTAAACGATGCAAATGGTTTTGTAAATGCTCAAACGAATCTTGGTTCATTTGTATTTCCACTAACACTAATTTATACCAACCTACCTCCAGCCCCAAATACTCAAGTTATTACTAGTACACCTCAAGAAGGCAATTTGGTAAGTGCTACTCCAATACTAAATGACGATATCGAAGAAGCTCGTTTGCGTAGAGCAAGATTTAGAATAGAAATTGTAAACAATCTTCCAATAGATGCTGAAATAGGAATTCCTGATGGGCAAACCCAAGCTGGAATTGTAATAGAAACACCTGGAGAAACGACTGTATTTTTACCGTTCAATCAAGGTCAAAAAATTATACCCGCTGGGCAAACAAGAGGGTTGTCTCTAACTCCAGGTGGTCTTATTCAAACTACCCTTTTGAACCAACGGTTAACTCAATCTTCAAAAGGAATAGCGAAGATTATTTCCGTTGGTAGCAATGGTCAACCAGTTCAGTATACTGGGAATTCTGTTATTCGGGTAAATGCATTCTTAGATAGTTTAGAGTTTATCGACGCAACACTTTCTGTTCCTTCGAGAACACTACTCTATACAATAGAAACACCATTTGAAGCTGGGATGGTAATAACTCAAGCAACTTTAGATTCATTTCTGTTCCGCTTAGAAATTCAAAACACCTTAGCTATTGCTGGGCAAGCAACTCTTACTGCCCCACAGTTAACAAATGTTAGAACTAATCAAGTTTTAACAAATAACTTCCCAATAAACGCAAAATCCAACAGAATTGTTACGATAAATAGTGGTGGTGATAAGTGGATATTAAAAGCTGATCCTTCAGATATTGCTTCAGGTCAAACTAATATTCAAAAAATTAAATTGCTACTGTCAGTTGTAACCACTGAAATTCCACAAAACGATAAAAAAGTTTTCCGCGAATCTGAAGGATTTATTATCAATGGATCAGTACAGCAATTAAAATTATCGTTTGCAAGAGGAATTGCACTTCCTTCGCAACAACTTCAATTTATTGCTGTTTCAGATATTCCAACTATTTCAAATACTGATAATTTTAATTTTAAAGAAATTGCCACTGAAAAAGTATTATTAGATGTTCAAGTATTAAATGGAATGGGTGTTGATGCTGAGATTGAAGGTTCGGCAGACTTGCTAAATGAAACTGGTGGAATAATATCAACTATTCAAATTCCCAAAAGTACCATTGGTGCGGCACTATTTTCAAATAATAAGTTTTTGCCAACAAAAACAGTCTTACCGCTTTCTACAAATGGAATATCAGTTAGTTCCTTTCCTAAAAAAATCCGTTCTCGTTTAAATCTTTCTACAGTAACTTCAAATAACTTTGCAATTGCAGATACTAATAAAATTTCCGCTATATTTTCTATCAAAATTCCTTTAGCAGTCCGAATTATTGAAGGAGTTTTTGCAAAAGAATCAGAATTTACAATTGGATCAGAAATTTCTTCGATTTCAGAATCAATCTCTTCTGCAAGTCTACTTTTTGAAGCATTAAACACTATTCCTTCGAATGTAGATTTTATATGTGAATTCAAAGATTCTACAGGTGTTACAATATTGACATTACCAAAAGCAGGGAAGTTTTCATTGCAAGGATCTCCAACGAATTCTGAGGGGTATTCTACCAATTCAACAAAATCTTTTCAACGAATTGATTTGTCTACCGAAGAATTTCAAATACTCCAAAAGTCGAAAAACTTACGAATTCGCTTGAATTTTGATGCTCAAAATTCTCAAGGAGGAGACTTTGTTCGATTTAGGACCACTGACCAAACACATGTTCGAATATTTTTGGATGTAAAAATTTCAACGAAAGAATAAAATGAAGAACCGAAAAAACCTACAAACATTTCTACCGTTCTTTATGTACTCGTTCATTCTTTTTGGAATGACATCAAGCTTGTTTTCCCAATCGAGAACAGATGTTATAGGAACTGCCACTGGAAGAACGTCTGTTTCTACTGCAACTGGAATAGATGCTTTTACAATCAATCCTGCTGGAATTGGGAAAGGGAAAAATAATGTTAGTTTTGCAGTTGCTCCTTTCGGAGTTACATTTGGAACAACCTTTTTTTCCATTGATGATTTCAACTACTATTTTGGTGGCGATGAAAATGGAAATGCTCGAACCTTAACACCCGAAGAACAAAATAGATTTTTACAATCCTTAGAAACTGGGAATGCATCAACACAAATAGATGTAATGCCAGTTGGAGCGGTGATTAAAGTTCCTGGGATTGGGAATATTGGTGCTGGGATAGTATCGTCCTTAGGAGCTTATGCCGAGTCTCCAGGTGGATTAGTAGATCTTCTTGGTGGTTCCTTAGGATTCAAACCTGTAAAAGTTCGCGATGGAGCTGTGCGTGTAAATGCTACAACATCGTTTCAACTTTCATATTCTAATGAAATTATTTCTTCCTTTGATTCAATACTTTCTCCTTTAACGGACCAACCGAGCTTAGGTGCAGGAGGTTTTTCACTTTCTGTTGGAGGGTCAGCTCGTTTGATCAAAGGGTTAGGGTATTTAGATGCAGATATTCGTAAAATAGATATTACCCCATTTCTTCCCGAAGGATTCGATTCAACATATGATTGGGAAGTAGATTTGGATTATTCTTCAAGATCTTCTGGTTTTGATCAATCTTTTTTAAACGCTGGTGCATTATTCGGAGGAAATTCTTCTGGTTTAGGATATGGGTTTGATGTTGGAACGATTGGAATGTATCAAATGAACGATAATCCTCTTAGTATTGTTACTTTTGGACTTTCCATTATTGATATCGGTATGATTAATTGGAACAAAGATGTTGTTGTTAGAAATGCTACTTTGAAAGATACACTTCGTGGGGTAAAGGAGTTAAACGATCAAACGCTTCGTAAATATGAAGGTAACCCAACCACAACAGAGAGTTTCACAACAACATTGCCAACTCGCATTCGAATTGGTGGTTCTGTTCCGTTGCAGGCTATAATTCCTGCTATTGACATTCCGCTTGTTGCAAGTGTTGATTATACCCAAGGGTTTAACACCGTTGGTGCAAATGCCACAAAACCTATTATGGGAATTGGCGTTCAATATATATCAACTGGTTTCATTCCTTGTGTAAGAGCTGGATTGAATACGGGCGGAAATGGAAGTACTCAAACTTCGTTTGGTTTGGGTTGGAATTTCGACCAAATGACAATGATTGATATTGCAATTGGTAGTATTGACTTTCAAAAAATGGTTGATGTTGGATTTCGTGTTCGTTTTGACCTTGCACTTTAACATTATTCTGTATGCTTGAACAATTAGTTCTTCTTTTACAAGGGCTACCTCCAATTGGAATTTTGGCTGTAGCTTTTCTTATTTGCTATATTGAAAATATATTTCCACCTTCGCCAAGTGATGTTGCTTTGGTTTTTATAGGTACCTTTGTTGGTTTGGGAGTAATTTCTTTTCCTGTTTTGGCAGTTTTGTCTACATTTGGTTCTGTTACTGGATTCCTAACGATGTATTGGTTAGGAAATAGATTTGGGCTTTCGCTTATAAGTTCAGGTAAATTTCCATTTCTCACTAAAAGTGCCATTGAAAAAGCTGAAAAAGTATTTATCAAGTTAGGGAACTTTACTATTGTCATAAATAGATTTTTACCTGGCACAAGAGCTGTGATATCTTTTGCTGCTGGAGTATTTAAACTTCCTATATATTTAACAACCATACTTTGCACAGTTAGTGCTTTGGCGTGGAATTGTATATTGATCTATTGCGGAACAATTTTAGGCGATAATTGGGTAACGATTTCTTCCTATCTATCAGTTTACTCACAAATTAGTACTGTTGTAGTTGTAACCTTTATTGTTGGATATCTTATATACTTCTTTTTAAAACGTAGAAAAAACAGCAAATCTACTACCGAAGAAGCACTACAAAACGAGTAACATTTCCATTTTCAGTACTACATTCAACAAGATAAACTCCAGTTGTTTCTATCGAAAAATCTCTTTTGAATTGTAATGTGTTTTGAGAAATATTCTTTTCTACTAGTTTTAATCCTGTTGTAGAGTATATAGCAACATTTTTAGTTATGAAAGGTAATTGAATAGATTCTGTTCTTTCAATACATACATTTTGGAAACTAACACCTTTAGAAACTTCGGAAACTGATGTTACTTCACGTTCAAATTGATTTCGGATTTCGCCCCAAGCATATTGTTCACCAGAAGCATAATTTAATGCCCAAATTCCAACTCCTGCTAAATCATTTTTAGTAATCTCAAAATACTTATTTGCCAGAGAAAGTGAATCTTCATACCAAACTTGAAAGTTCATTTGAGAGGATGTATAATTTAACCAAGGTACATTTGTAGCAGCGTCAAATGTTGGTGTATTTTGAGAAGTGTATGTTTTCATTACTGACAAAGTTCTTGCAGTTGCCGTTCCAGAGGCTGTTGCTTTTCTTTGTGTATTAGAAACAGGCCAATCATATCCATACCAAGGGTAAGCAATAATTAACTTATCATTTGGCACTTGAGATAAATAGTTTGCAATAGTATTCTGTACATTGTAAACTTCACCAGTGAGAGGTGATACAGGTCCTGCTGTTGGGCTTCCAGAATAATAGTAATCGTAAGCCATTACGATCAGTTTATCTAAGTCTTCGCTATAGTGTTGAAGATTTATATTTTTAGTCCAATCAACCGCAGGCATTGCCATTGAAAGTTTGATTTCTTCTTCCGAAGCAATAAAATATAAAGCGAATCTTGCTTCTAACAAAAAATCATGAATTTTATCCTGAGGAAATGAGCTTAATGGTTCAAAATCAAATATCACTTCATCAACTTGCAAACGTTCTACTATATTCACTAAGTTTTCAAAGAATATGTCCGTTTTGTCATAATCATCGTATACTGTAGTAAAGAGAGTTTTGTCAAAACAAATGATGGTAATAGAAGTTTTACAACCTTGTTCTTTAGCGTAAGAAATTACTATTGAATCATCGACACTACTTTGATATTCGAAAAGTGTACCATCGGCTTTTAATTCATAACCAAAATATGACAGATGATTCAAGACTGAATAATCATAATTGGTATGTGCTGTTGCACTAGCCCAATAAGGATGCCAGCCCATTACTTCTTTTTCTAATGGTGCTATTGGTTTCTGAATGAAAGATGGTTTTGTTACTTTTAGGGATTGTTCAGGGATACAACGGGTTGGAAAGTAAGAAGGAATAGTATTTTGAGAATAAACACTTGATAGTGTTAGCAAAAATATGAGTAGTACTAACTTCATTTCACACTTTCAAAAATTGGTTTATATTGTGGTCGATAGGAGATATAACACCCAAAAGCTTTAGTAGATACAATTGAAGGTGATTTTCCTTTTATAATTGACTGAAGTGCATCGTGTAAATGAGGTTTTATAGAATGTTTCTTTGTTTGCCCAAAGTCAACGAATCTATCGTCAAGCGCTCCAGAATACATAACTTCATTCTCAACATTTAAAACAACGACTTCAGGGGTAACGGTAAATCCAAATCTTTTAGCAACTGTTTTGGAACTATCAAATATGAGAATTGGTTTCTTTTGGAATTTTTCAATCAATCTGTAAAGTTTTTCTTTCGATACATTTTTATTAGTCAAAACAAAATAGAAAAAACATTTTGATTCAAACTTTTGAATAATTTCTTCGATTGAAGGAAGCATTTCTTTACATAATGGACATACTTCTGAGAAGGATATATAGACTGAAATTCTCTTAGTTGTATCTGTACTTGACTTTGCTACTGAAAAAACGAATAGAATTCCAAGTAATATTGGCAAAAACAACCGCAAATGTTTCATTAGAAAATTCATAGTATTCTAATACTATCGAAGTATGGTTATTGGAATAGTATGAATACCATTTGAAGATTGTAACTGAATGAAATATTTTCCAGAAAGTATATTTTTAAATTGTAAAGATATTGAATGATGCCCAATTGGATACAATAATGGTTTCATTAATTCTCCAAGAAACTTACCATCTAAACTATTAATTGAAACTGATATAGTCGAATATGTAGGATTATAGAATCGAATTATATTTTCAGATTGCGCAGGATTTGGGTATATTTCTGTTATCATTGCTTTTGGAAAACCAATAATTTCAAAATTAGAAACAGAAGAAATTGTTGTATCGTTTTTAGGACCTAACTCAATAAGTTCATCACCTTGTTCATACGGCAAAAAGTTAAAATAACATAAAAACATTTCATCAACCGTCCGTTCACCCCATTGTATCTGCAAAGGCGGATTGTTAGGATTAAAAGGGTTTTCTATTGTATTATCATATTCAGCTTCATAATACAAAGTAGAAAACATAGGAATTTTAACAAATTTTTGAAATGTAAATGCACCTTGCCAATTAAAGTCCCATCGAGGAATAGAGACCAGTGGTATCGTATCGCCAAGAGTTGTTACTGCATACGCTTTTGCAGAAGTACCTAACAAATGTTGATGCGGTGCAACAGAATACAAAGAAACATCTAAGGGGACAAAGTAAGAAGCTTTAAAAGCTTTCTTTTCATTTGCTGGAATTTGAAAAGGCTTTGTAACTAATTCATTTACAGCCATTGAATATTCTAAAATCTGTCGAGTTGAGGGTTCATTTTTCTTATAAAAAATATTAATTGTCGACTGATCAAATTCTTCAGTAGCACTTGCAGCATAGTGTATTTGAACAACAATTTTTCCATTTTTAAACATTTTGTTCCCAATTCCTGGAGGATAAAAACGAGATGCTGCTCCAGGCACCCACCCACCATAACTAAGCGTAGGCGTAAAACCTGGACCACCAAAGCCTTCGTAACCATCTTCAGGTGAAGCATTATCTTTTGCCATTGCTTCGCCTGTTGTATCAAGCCACATTAATGCATGATGAACAACCTTAGTGTTTCCTGGTCTAAATTCAACTGCAGCAATTTCATAATCTTTATCGATTGGGATATCTAACACAAAATTTCTATAACTATCCTTAAAGTCACCATTAATTTTCCAAGCTGATTTTAATTGCAACACTAAATCTGGAGTGCCAAGCTGTGATCCCTTTGGAAAATCAGGTAATTTGGGTAAATCAGCTAGATTACCTTCTTCAAGTCCTTGTTCAATCCATTTATCAATCACTTCTTTTTCTTCAGCAGTAAGAATTCTCTCATCTAAAAAATTACCAAAACTTTTTTCTGCTTTCCAAGGTGGCATTGTTCCTGCTTTGGTAACCGCACGAACGGTTAATGCCATTTGTGAAACTTCTTCATAATTTGACAATGGGAAAGGAGCTATTTCTCCATCTCTGTGGCAGCTTACACAATGTTTAAACACAATTGGTGCGACATCTTTATTGAAAGTTGTTTGTGAATGAAGATGGAAAGATACAACAAAAAAGACTGATAAGGTAATGTAGAGTAATTTCATAATAAACGTATTTAGTGAACTTATTAGAACAATTTACTTTAAAGATTGAATAACATTTTTTAATTTACTTTGAACAGAAAGGGCAACGGAGACTAACATAGGATTGTTGATTGCCATCATAGAAGCAATTGGATCTATAGCCGCAACTTCCGTTACTTCTTCAGATATTTTACGTACGATAACATTACAAGGTAACATTAAACCAACATGAGGTTCACTTTGTACTGCTTCAAAAGCAGAAGCTGGATGACAAGCACCTAATATTGTGTAAGAATCTATATCTTTTTCTAGTTTATTTTTAAAAGTTGTTGCCATATCTATTTCCGATAGAACCCCAAAACCTTCGATTTGAAGTGCTTCTTTCGTTTTTGCTATTGCTTGTTCGAAGGGACAATTGAGTGATGTTTTAAAATAGTAAGACATTATGATTTTAGAAGTATTGAAACATTTTAATTCTAATATACAAAAAAAAAGTGTGCCTCAATATAGAGACACACTTTTTGAATTATATTGAATCAAGTATTAACGAATTACCGTGAATTTTTCAGTAACGAAACCGTTTGCTCTGGTAGAAATCTGCACGAAATAAACACCTGTTGGTAAAACAGAAGTATTAAGTGAAAATTCATAATAAGCATTATTTTGTTGAAGGTTTTCCGCAATAGTTGCAACTTCATTACCAAATGAATTGATAACTTTAATTGTTACTACGTCTTCATTTTTCAAATTATAAACGAATTTTGCTACATTTGTTGCTGGGTTTGGATTAATAGATACAGAAACAGTTGGAACTGTTCTATACTCATTAACACTTACTGGTGGTTGTACAGAATATACAGCTGTAATTGGTTCATATTCAGACCAAGGTAGATCCCAACGTTGAGCGATTCCACCAGAATTAAATGCTCCACGATATGTTACTTTATCAAAATGAGCATCATTGATAGCAATTACAGATTCATTTGTGCCCAAAAATGATGCATTTGCTAAATATGGTGCATTTGCTACAGGAAGAGCATTGAAATCTCTATCTAATTTGTAAGGATTAGTTAAAGCTGCAACGGCTGGAGAAGAAGCATCAACTACATTATTGAAACCTTGTGTTTCTAACCAATTGTCTGGTAATGCTAATGCTCCATCACGACGAAAAGTCTCATTTTTAATTCCATACCAACTATTATTTTTAATTTGTATTGAATCTCTTGAAGCTGCTCCTTGAGATTGATTCGATAACAAATCAAGTCCACGTGACCAACCAGTAAATACTGAATTAAAGATTGACGGTCGTGCATTACGACGAATTTGAGCAGCAGCTCCAAAACGTGACGAAAATTGATTTGCTCCGGGACCAGTTGTCCAAGATGTATCTTGAATAGGTCCAATTGCAGTCACGTTTGAGAAAATTGGACGTGTTAGTGGCAAATTATATGTAGAGTTTGCATCGTTGTCAATTTCAAATGCTTGTGATGTGGAAACATCAGCACGTTGAGGATTACGTTGAATTAATGCAAATTGAATTTTCCCACTGAAACCATTATCACAATCTAAATCATCGTCTAATGTATGTGTTGCTATTAAATATTTTGCATTAACAGTTCCCCCGAACCATTCAAATGCATCATCATTACCGTAACTACATTGAATGTATTTTAATACCGTACGACGACCAACACCACCCATAGTTAAAGAGTTTAATTCTTGGTTTGGTGCTGCAGCAATTCCAGCAAATTCAATTCGAACATATTCTAAGTGACCACTTGAATCATTATCATCTGGAGCAAGTTTACCACCGAACCAACCTTTAACACGTACGGTTGCATCATCGGCAATTCCACCTTCTAAAGCTGATTCACCACCTGGATGGTTTGTAGATGCTTTACCACAAATCAATAATCCACCCCAGTCACCAGAACGTCTTTGTCCCGGAGGTGCTGATGATGTCATAATGATTGGCTTAGTCGCTGTACCTTTTGCATAGATTTTACCACCACGATTTACACAAATTGCACTGTTTGTTCCAACTTGGTCACCAACGATGATAGTTCCCGGAGGAATTACTAATGTAGCACCATCTTCAACAAAAACATATCCTTTTAGACCGTATATTTTAGTCGCTTCTAATGTTTTAACACCAGTAATACTTCCTTCTAAAACTTCATCAACGACAATTGCATCAGGACGTTCAACTGTGATTGGAAAATCACACACATCAGATACTATCTCATTTAATGAATTGTCTGGATTAACCATTACAATTCTGACCCAGATTTGTTGGTTATTTTGTGCAACTGTAGGCACTCTGAAACCACCGTTAAAAACACCAGAAGCTCTATTAGGTCCCGCAGAGTCTCTTCTGTTTGAAGCTCCCGTTAAATTTGTCCAAGGTCCGGTTTGAGAACTTGACCATTGGAATGTAAATCGTTGGTTATACGTTCTTGATCCAAGAACATCTGTAGTATCCCAAGCAAGGTTTTGAGATGTTCCTGCACGGAAAACCAAACCTTGTGTATTTGGATTCGAAAGTCTTAAAGCTGCAGTTGGTTGTGCAAAAGCAACAACACTGCAAGCAACTGCAATAAATAGTGCAGATAGAATTTTTCCTATCATAAAACACCTAACTATATATTGATGAAAAAAATTATCTAATTTTATAACTCATTGAAAGCGAATAGTTTGTTCCACGAAGGTTTGTAGCAATCGTTTCTCCACCTTGTAACCAAACTAATTTTTGATTTAAGAGATCACGAACAGCCAGTTTAATCTCATAGTTGTTATCGAACAACGGTTGAGAAACACTGATATCAATTACATCTCTAGGCATTTCATACACGTGAGGATCTTCGAAAGTATAAATTCCTTGTTGTGCAACTTGAACAATACGTTTACCGTATTTGTTATATGCGACATTGAAATTTGTTAACCACTCTGGTTGAATATAAGACAAACCAACATTGATAGAATATGGTGATTGACCCCACATTGTTCTTTTATCTACTACAGTACCCTGAAGTACTTCAATTCTGGACTGAATCCAAGCATAATTAATTGAGAACAACATTGTTTCAAGTGAATTATCTATAAATCCTAAACTTTTACGTAATTCTAATTCAAGTCCATAGTTTCGAGCATCATTTTGAGCATTAGAAAAAGATCTGGTCAGCTCTGATTGAGCTGGAAAGATAGTTTCTTCAATTGCGTTTTGGAAGTTTTTGTAGAATGCTGATACAGATATTACTTCACCGGGGTTCGGGAAATATTCGTACCGTACATCGTAATTTTGAATTAAAGATCTAACTAAATTTGGATTTCCTTGTTGAAGTGACTGCATTTGAAAATCATAAAAGGCAAAAGGTGCAAACTCTCGTAAAGAAGGTCGTGTTAATGTTTGAGAAGCTGAAGCACGAAGATTTGTATTATCATTTACTTTCCAAACAAAATTCAAAGAGGGAAGGACATCCAATAAGTCTCTTACAACTTCTAAAGAATCACCATTGAGTGTAAATGAATTTAATTTTTGAGTATTGTTTTCTAAACGTACTCCAAAAATAGAACGTAGTTCTATACCAAAAAGAGTAAAAGGAAGATCTGCCATTAAATATCCAGCAGTCAATACTTCACTTGCAGTATAAGAATCTGATTTTCTTGAGTCTTCAGACATCAAGAACCCATCATCATATCTAAAATGATCTTTAGAAAAGATGCTGTCAGGATGGGTTAAATTTGCTTTAGAATCATAAATTTTTTGATCTAAACCTTGTTGAGATTCAATAATTGTGAGAGAACGTGCAGAGAAAGTTCTACTTCTGTCTTCATGTAAAGCACCAACTTTTATTTTAGAATCTACGTTAATTGGAATTGCAATATTGAATGCGCCAGTCCAAGCATCGTCAACTAAGTTTGAGAAAAAGCGTCCTGCTTTCGTACCGTCACCTTGTTGGGTTGGAAAAACATCTACTGATAATGGAATTGTCGAATCAATGGTTTGACGAGAATATCGCAAACGTCGAAAATCCGGTTCATCACGCTCTGAAGTTGAATATCCTAATCTCCAGTCTAAATTAATTGCTGCTATCGGCAAAAGATGCTCACCACCTACAGTACCTGAATACATTGTTTTTTGAACAAATTGAGAGGAGATTTGTTTTAAATCTAAAAATTGATATCCTACATCTTGCCCTTCAAGAACTACATATTCATCGTCTGAAGAAATATTATAAACATTTTTAAATGTAATGACATTTGAGCCTCCAAATTTAAAGGCAGTATTAAATAATCCTGAGATATTAACAGCTCTTACGGATTGAGAACCGCTTGTTACAAAGAAAGGATCTTTATTTGCAAAAATTCCATTTCTATCAATATTATTAATGTTAAAAGTATTTCCATAATTAACCGCTGCAATGAGTCCTAAAGCTTCAGTTTCACCAAGATTAAATACGTCAGTGTAAGAAATTCCAAAGCTTCTATTATCCAAAGCTCCAATAGTAGCTTTGTTTTGTATCCAGTTATTAGAGCTGAAAGCTTGAGAAGCACTTTGATATTGAGCCTTTGCACCGGTTGAATCAAATGGGTTGTTTGCTCTTCTGCGAAGATCGTTTAATTCTTCTCTATTTTTAGGGAATAAATTTGGAATAGATCTCATTCCATCATCACGTCCTAACCAATCGGTTGAACTTCTACTAGAATGAAAAAAAGCATTTTCTTTAAAATTAACATTAGAATTTATTGAAGACCCAACTGAAACTTTGATTTGAAAAGCCTCAGGAAAATCAATGGTGCTTAATTGCACTAATCCACCCACGAAGTTACCAGGAAGATCAGGAGTGAAAGATTTTACGACATTAGCATTTTGAAGAAATTCTGCGGGAAACATATCAAACGAAAATGATTTTTTATCTGGTTCTGTACTCGTTAGCCCAGCTCCATTTAAAGTAGTGTTATTGTAGCGTTCGCTAACTCCACGAACATATAAAAATTTACCACCAACTAAGGTTACTCCAGATACTCTTTTTAAAGCCTGACCTGCATCTGAATCTGGAAGTCTACCAATTTCTTCTTGAGATACTCCATCTGAAACTTGTGAAGCATTTTTTCTTTTGTTTAAGTTTGCGGCTGCGTTGTCGTAACTGCGCTGTGCAGTAACAACTACTTCTTCAGTTGATTTTTTTTCGTAGGGTAGAGAAACATCAAGTTTTGTGGATTTGTCCGTTGTAATCACAACATTTTCTATTTTTTTAGTTTGATAGCCAATATAGGTTACACGAACGGAATATTTTCCAGCAGGAATTTTAGTAATTCTAAATGAACCTTTTACATCAGAATATGCACCTAATTTAGTTCCTTCAATAAGGATAGATGCCCTTGAAAGTGCATCACCATTTTCTAAATCAAATATTTTTCCTTGCAAGACACCATTCTGTGCAGTTAAAGTATAAGTTGTTCCAAAAATAAGAAGTAGAATAAAAAATGTTTGTACAAAACGTAGTTGAGCTAACATAAAAGACCTTAAGTTTTTCAAATTGACTTACAAAACTACTATTTGCAATGTTACCAAATTGTAAACAAATCATTAACTATTAGTATTGTTGTCGTTCTTATTTTTGTGAATTTTCACAAACTCCAATTTCCGACAGTCAGTATGGGAAGCTTCTGTTCTATAATTCTACTATTAAATTTGTAATACTTCACGTTTTTCTCCCCGAACTACCAAAGTTTTGTGAAAGGGATAATCGGCTTAAATTGTCTATTTGTGAAACTTAATTTTACTGTTTTCGTCTTTGTGTTTTTAGTTAGTTTATTACTATTACCCTTAAAAAAGCAATGTCAAAACTATATTTGAATTCACTCCTTGTAATCTTTTTTGCAATTTCATATACTTCATATTCCCAATCAAAAGAAGAATCAAATCAAAGGATTTTCTTAAAAGAAGTTGCTATAGGGGACAACGTTACAAATGTTTCTGCAAAAAAAATAGAAATTGCATTTTCAACAGCATGTTTCCTTGCGAAAGAATATGAAGCAATTTTGCCTAAAACGTTGCTTAATGAATTACAAGAAAAAAAACTGCCTCATTCTGATTATAACGAAATCCAAAAGCATTTCAAAACAATAAATGTTAGTTATGTTGCTAACCTAAGCGTCTTACGTCTTGGAAATGTACTTCGTATTTCTCTTACTATGGATCCAGTAAATGACACTTTAAAATCGAGCACTGGAATTGGGTATAGCTTGTTAACTTATAGAATTGGAAATTCTCACGATTCAATTTTATATGATGTTTCACTACTGGAAAGCATCCAAAAAGCACTAGCTATTGCTGTGAATAAGCCAAAACTTTTTGCAGGGTTAGAAGGGAAATTACAAGTTATTCCATCATCGACATTGGTTGTTGGTGGGATTGTGTTTTTTGGGAATGATTCTTTCCCAAAATGGGATTTGTTTAAAGAAAAAACTGCAGTTTCTTATGATGCAGTAGCTTCAATGTTTTTAGAATTAAAAGATAATAAGAATTTTACGACCTATGATATTGATTCAAGAGACTCTTTATTTGCTATTTTCCACTTATATGGTTTGGAAAATTACCAAGCACCTACAGTGCAAGAAATTAAAGCAATGTATGCAAATGAAGTTACCTATTATGTAACAGGTACTTTTGTTCGGACGAGCGAAGGAGCTGATTTGAAACTGTACTTTTGTTCTGTAAATGGCAAAACGAACAAACTAAATGCTATCTATCAATCATCAGATTTTATTAAAACTGATAGTAATTTAGAGTTTAAATATATTTTAATCAAAACTCTTCAAGATTTGATTCGTCAATATCCTTCATTGTTAGACTCATAATTATATAATGTAAAGTATGGAAATATTTGTTTGTAGAGGTTATTCTGGAAATATTCACCGAATCACAGTGAATGAATATTTACCGTTAGTAGAATTACTACCTGTTTTAGCTCGATCAATTGGGTATTACTCGAGTAATGAAGAAAATTTAGGCTTGTATAATATGTCTAAAGATTTTGAATATCTCGTAGAACAATCACTAAGTTCTTCAAAAACAGATAATGGTGATTTGCTGCTACTTGCCGACGGTGCTGGATGCTACAAAAAGTAAATTATACAGATGGCAAATATTCTGTAGATTGACTTTTCTTAGCTGAAGTTCTGTAAAAATTTAAGAGAATACCAACCATTACTAAGTTTATAACCAGAGAAGTTCCACCTGCACTCATAAACGGTAGGGGTATTCCCATTACAGGGAAAATCCCTATGGCCATTCCTATATTTACTACCATGTGGTAGAAAAACAACATTGATATACCTGCTGCAACTAAAGAAGCAAATCTGTTAGAATCTACAGTTTGCGCCTTCGATGCTATGTTAATTCCTCGAACTACTAATAAAGTTAACAAACCAATTACCGTAATCCCACCAGCAAATCCAAATTCTTCTGCAGGTACGCAGAATATAAAATCTGTCCATTGTTTAGGAATATATTTCAACTGCGTTTGCGACCCTTGTAAAAACCCTTTGCCGGTTAACCCACCTGAACCAACAGCCATTATTGATTGAATAACATTATAACCTTTACCACGCGGATCTTTGTCGGGATTTAGGAATGTATCAATTCTACTTTTTTGGTGTGGTTGTAAAAATGAATATATCGTATCTGAAGCTAAATTTATAGTCAAAAAGCTTACAACTAACAGAACAGTTATCCATATTTTTCTTCGAAAGAAGAACATAACAATTGTTGCAACTGCAGCAAAACTATAAAAAATAGAATCGTCAAAAAAGGAGAGTATCGCTAATATAGGAAGACATCCAATGTAAAAAAGGACATATAAATCAAAGCCACTCCAAAGGAGTATGCCAAAATATATTACTAAAAAAACTGATGCTGTACCGAAATCTTCAATCAAAATTAACGCAGTAGGCAATGCCACAATTAAAGATACAATTGAAAAATCTCGAAAAGTTGTGATTCGAATACCTCGTTGTGCAAGATACACCCCAACAGCCATAATGGTTGAAAGTTTTGCAAATTCAGATGGTTGGAATGTTATTGGTCCAATAGCTAACCAATTCCGTTGCCCATAGACTTCTTTACCCATAACAATTACTGCAACCAATAAAAGTAAAGATATTCCATAGAAAGCATAACTACTCGATTGAAGTAATCTTTGCGGTAAGTACGCTACAAGTATCATCATAGCTAAACCAATACCCGCAAATATTACTTGTCTGTCAAAATAAACCTTCATTCCAGGTGCAACCGTTGCACTATAAATAGATATAGCTCCAAGAACAACCAAAGCAATTGTAATCAATGCAGTAACTACATCAAAGGAAAATTTTGATTTTCGTTCAATGGAAATTTCTTTGAATTGATTATATTGAATGGTAGAATCAGCCATACTGCTCCCAATGGAAAGGTTCGCCAGTTACATATTCAAATGCTTCTTTATACTTGCCTAAAATTCTATCCATAACTTCAACAGGAAGGTTTGGAGCAGGATATTGTTTGTTCCAAGATGTAGTTTCTAAATAATCTCTCAAGACTTGTTTGTCGAAATTATACTGAGCTTTCCCTACTGCATATTCACTTTTAAGCCAATACCGTGAAGAATCCGGCGTAAGAGCTTCATCGATAAGCATTAGAACACCATTTTCCGTTATTCCAAATTCAAATTTTGTGTCGGCAAGAATAATCCCACGTTGTTCAAGATAAGCATTTGCAAAATTGAAGAGTTCTATAGAAACTTTTTTAAGTGTATCAATAATTGGTCCCACTATTTCCTTCGCTTGTTCAAAAGAAATATTCTCATCGTGACCTTCTTCTGCCTTTGTTGCTGGGGTAAATATCGGTTGTGGCAAACGTGAAGATTCTTGCAAGCCTTCTGGAAGAGTAATTCCACATACAGTTGAAGATTCTTTATATTCTTTCCAACCAGAACCCGCTAAAAACCCACGAACTACACATTCAATTGGTAACGGTTTCGTTTTCTGAACCAACATTGATCGTCCTCGTAATTGTTGTGAATATTCAAATGTTTCAGGAGGAAAAACTGAAATTGTATCGGAAATAAAATGGTTTGGAATAATATGTTGTGTTTTGTAAAACCAAAACTTTGATAGCTGTGTTAACAAAATTCCTTTTGTTGGAATTCCTTCATTCATTATAACATCGAAAGCAGATATTCTGTCTGTCGCAACCATTAATAAAGTTGTATCAAAAGTGTATACATCTCGGACTTTCCCTTTTCTCCACAAGGAAAGGGATTTAAAATTTGTTTCTTTTATTGTTGACGGCATACGATATTAGTCTTTGATAGGGATTTTTTTAAATATTTTTCTAGAAAGATAGTAACCAAGGCAACTTGTTGCAATTATAAGAGCAAAGAAATGAGGAACAATATATCTATTTTCGAGATGCGTAGGCAAATGTACTATTAATGGATATTGCCACAACATTATGAGGAACAAAATAGCTTTCCAGTCTTTTCTTCGAAAAAATAACAATGCTATAGTACAAAGTGGTAATAACAAAGCAATTCCTGCTTTAACTATGACCTCCATACCTTCCAAAGGATATTGACGAACAAAGTCCATAAATGGTAAATGCATACGTGCAAAATGTATATTTGATCGTTCAGAAATTCCTAATGGTGGTCGTGCAAAGAAAAAGAAACTATATCGTTTCACTAAAACACCAGCAAAAAACATTGGGTCTTGACGTATAATTTTCATTGCGTCTTCTTTGAGTAAACGACTAAATTCTGGAGTATACATAACACCGTCCGAAGGAAAACCAAGTTCAACTGCACGTGACATTGCTGAATCGTCATTGCAAACAAAATGGTATTTATTGTCAAATTCTCCTAAACCAGCCCAAAAAGCACCACCGTTTAAACCAGAAGAGAAATTATATTCGCCATATTTTGAATGATACTGCATTGAAAATGGTAACACAAATACTACAAATTCTATAGTAAACATTACAACGAGAATTGGTACAATCGTTTTTATACCTTTCCAATTTCTGTGATGGAAGTAGTAATATATTCCCCAAATTGCAGGTACAAACAGTATTGTTGGACGTAACCATAACGAAACGCTGAGAATAAAACTTGCTACAACTAATTTCCAAATACTTTTATCCGCTTTGGTAACCCAAGATACAAAGAAATACGTACTCCAGATGATTCCCCATGCAGAATAATAATCTCTATTTAAAGTAGTAGAAAGAAATAAAAACGAAGGAAACACAGCATACGCAATCGCTGCGATTGTGGCGATTTCTTTTTTGGAAAAAAGTAGTAATGTTAACCAAAAGATTGGTAGAATTGTGATTGAATCTAAGACGATTTGGAAAAATTGCATTGGAAGATACGACCGAGAATTAGTAACCCACCAAAAAAAAGCTGTAATGTATGCCATTCCCCAAGTATCGGTGATTTCAGGATTTGCATCTAATTTCCCTGTAGAAAAACGATTAAGTAATTCTTCAAATGGAACTAATCGCTGAAGTTCATTTACGTACTTACCCGATTTTTCAATAAACTTTGTATCCACACTTTGACCGTTCTCTGTCAAAAGGTTATGAGCAACTGAAAATTGAGGAATTAATCGTGAAGTATTATAGAAAGAATCAGAAAAAGCAAAGAACGCTAGTGCTCTTACGAAGAGTGCAAACCCAACAACTAACAATAACAGCCTTTTTTGTGTCATCGTGTTTTTGTAGCAACAATGTAATACTGGGCTCCAAGGGGAAGCCAATGAAAGTAAGGTTCAAGTGAACGAAATACTGTTAGAAATTTAGGAAAAAACAGAGTAAACCGTCTTTTGACAATATCAAATCCACTATTGGAATAAAGTCGTTTTGAATACATTGGCGAAAGTAAGACTGCATCGACATCAAACTCACATTGTTGTACGGTTAATTGTGTTAATGGATTATATGGGTTATGCTCAAACATAAACAATTGACCATTTGGATTGAGCAATTTATACAATTGTTCAGTTAAATTTTGGTGTTCTTTATGCTCAATATGATGAAAAACATTTGCAATATAGATAATGTCAAATTTGTTGTTTACGTCTATATTTTTACCGTCAAATGAATCGAATCTTATTTGTTCCTTGTTGAATTCTTGTTCATTTGCAAGTTCAATAGATTGTTCAGAAACATCAATTCCTAGAATATTTGCATTTGGAAAATGCTTTAATAACAATGGTTCAGATTTGCCAATTCCACAACCAAAGTTTAAAATTGAAATTGATTTTTTTGCAAAAGATGGTGATAAAAAACGAACCATTTCCAAAATTTTGTATTCGTCAAAAAACGATGGTTCATAACCAGAAACAGCAATACTTTTGCGGTGCATTTGGTCATATTTATTTGCATATTTATCAAATTCTGCAGTAGACATTCTTATTGATTAAAAGTAATGGATTGAATACTTTTGATAATATTCTATTGTGTTTTTAATACCAACCTGTAATGAAGTTGTAGGTTCCCAAGGTAACTCAGAAGTAATTTTAGAAATGTTACTAACATAATCTCCTGTTTCTACATTGAGATAATTTTCAGGCCATTCTACAAATTCAATATCCCCATTTCCAACAGATTCAACTATAGTTTCAGCCATTTCTGAAAATTTAGTTCCTATTCCAGAACCCAAATTATATACTTGCCCATACGCCGAAGGAGTTGCTGCGGCAATCAAAAAAGCGTCAGTCATATCTTCGTTAAAAATATAATCTCTTTTTTGTTCACCGTCACCAAAAATCCTAATAGTATTTCCTTTCATGGCTTGACCAATAAAGAAATTCACTATAGAATATTTTGCATGTTTCATTTGACATCGAATCCCGTAGGGATTTGCGATTCGGAAGAGAACAGTATTGATAGAGTGAATGTGAAAATAGTACTTATACATATTTTCAGCAACAACTTTATTAAAGGCATACGGTGTTTTTGGGTCTAAAGGGTGCAACTCATCAACGGGATTATACTGAATTGGTCCATATTGTAAACGAGAACCCGAATTGACAACTATAGCTTCTGGAGCAACAGCACGTATACACTCTAATACATTCAAATGCCCAATGTAATTAATATCTGCATCTAAGAATGGATCACTTATACTATCGTTATGGCTAACCTGAGCAGCAAAATTAAAGATAACATCTTGCCCCTTCACAGCTTCTTTCATTGCTACTTTATCTCGAATATCACCAACGATAATAGTAATTCGATCTTTAATTGATTCAATATTGAAGAAATTTGCTCCATAGGGTTCTTTCACTGCATCGACAATGGTAACCGTTGCGCCAAGTGCAAAGGCTCTATGAGCCACAGAAGACCCTATCATCCCCAAACCACCCGTTATAAGAACTTTTTTCCCAACGTAGAAATTTTCTATATCTTTTTTCATTCTAAGACTTATTATTTTTCTAAATCCTGTAACCCAAGTGTTTTTTTGATTACAAATTGAGGTCGCGACTTTACTTCTTCATATATTCTTGCTACATACGCTCCAAGAATTCCAACTGCCATTAACTGAATACCACCAAAAAAGAGGATTGCAAGAATTAAGGAAGTCCAGCCAGGGACATTGGAACCAATGCCATAAAACCTTGCTATAAAAAAAGAAATTCCAGTAATGAATGTTAAAACCGAAAAAAGGAATCCAACGAGAGTAATAAAATGTAGTGGTTTGTAAGAAAAAGAAAGAATACCATCGAAAGCTAAACGGAAGTATTGGGTTAATGAATACCCGGATTCACCGTGTAGACGTTTCCCACGTTCATATTCTATTCCTGTTTGACGAAACCCTACCCAAGATCGTAACCCTCGAATATATCTATTTTTTTCAGGTAGAGTATTGATTTGCTCTACAACTTCTGAACTCATAAGACAGAAATCACCAGTATCGTAAGGTAAATCAATTTCGCTTATAGCGTTAACAAATCTGTAAAAAAGAGGGTAAGCCATTTTCTTCCACCAAACGACCTTCCTTTTTTTTCGAATTGCATATACAACATCAAACCCTTCTAAGGCTTTTGTATACAAAATTGGCAAGACATTTGGAGGGTCTTCTAAGTCATCGTCCATTATAACAACATACTGACCAGAAACAACTTGCAAACCAGCCGTAACTGCAGCTTGATGTCCGAAATTTCTTGCAAATTCAATGATTTTTATTCGTGAATCTTTTTTTTGGAAGGCTTCTATTACTAATAAAGAATCGTCTTTATTACCATCGATAACTGTAATAATTTCGAAACTTCCATTTGTTATAGATTCTAGAACTTCACATAACTGTGTATAAAGTACAGGAAAAATTGAAGCAGAATTATAAATGGGAATTACAACGGAAAGTATGTATTCTGGTTTTTTGTGCATACAGGGATAAGCCAATGGTTCTAGATAGACAACAAAGATACAATAAAATATATGAATTACCTTCCCTTACAATTGAATCCAATCATATTCTTATTCAAAAATTTCACTTACGCTTTTTCAATATTCAATGAAAATATTTCGAACGTCACTAACAGCAATATCTCTAATAACCGTTGGTTTACTATTGGGGAGTTCTAACGATTCTTATTATTCAAAAGTAAACGAATCAATTGAGCGTTTTACAACTATTTTTAAAGAGATATCTTTAAATTATGTAGACGAAATAGAACCTGATCAATTTGTTCAGCACGGTATTGATGCAATGCTTAAAACTTTAGATCCTTATACAGTTTACTTCGACGAAGAAGACAATCAGGATTTTTCAATGTTGCAATCAAATTCCTATGTGGGACTTGGTTTAAGCCTTGCAACAAGAGATTCTATGCTTACCATTGTTGGTGTTTATGAAGGTGGAGTTTCCGACAGGAATGGACTACTTGTCGGCGATAAAATTATCAAAATTGATACAACCTATACACTGTATAAATCTTCTGAAGATGTACGAGAATTAACGACTGGTCCGGTAAACTCTGTTGTTGTGTTAACCCTTTTAAGGAATGCGAACCGTGACACAGTTACCACGACTTTGCAACGTGAATCTATTATTATTAAAAGTGTTCCGTTTTATACTATTTTAGATAATTCGATTGGATATATTCAATTAACAAGGTTTTCAAGTTCTTCGTTTAAAGAAGTAAAAGACGCTTTAGTTGACCTAAAAAAAGATTCAGATTTAAAAGGGCTTATCTTAGATTTGCGTGGAAACCCTGGCGGTTTGTTAGAGTCTTCTATCAATATATTAGAATTATTTGTCCCTAAAGGGTCGCGTTTAGTTTCAACAAAAGGAAGAAACGACGGTTCTGCCAAAATATTCAATTCGAATATTGAACCAATTGATAGTGAAACTCCTTTGATTGTCCTTATTAACAATGAAAGTGCATCAGCTTCTGAAATAGTAGCAGGTGCTATTCAGGATCTTGACAGAGGAATAATTTTAGGTCAAGTTTCTTTTGGAAAAGGGTTAGTGCAATCAATAGTTCCTATTTCTCGAAAAGGTGCTTTAAAATTAACAACTTCTAAATATTATACTCCTTCAGGTAGATCGCTCCAAAAAGTTGATTATTTTTCGCGCAGAAATGGAAACGATAATCAAGTTCATCCACCGTCAAAAGAATTTCTTACTGCCCATAATAGAATTGTAAAAGAAGAAAATGGTATTTCGCCTGATTCTATAATCAAACAAATAGAATATTCTCCATTTGTTCGGGCGGTGTTAAATAGTAACTATATTTTCACATATGTAAATGACGAATATCCTTTGTTGCAAGAAAAATTCAAAACTGGTATATCTTCAACAGTACTTGTTCAACAATTTGAAAAATATTTAGAATTTGAAGGTTTTCAGTACGAATCATCTATGTCCGATTTATTAAAAGCATTATCGCAACAAGCAACAACAGAAAAACTTTCGAAGTCAATTTTGACAACTATATCGGACTTAGAAAAAACAATTCAAAAAGAGTCGAAAAGTTTGTTTAAAGCTCATTATTTAGATATACAATACCTACTAGAACGTGAAATAGCATATCGAAAAATGTCTAAAAAGGATTATTACATTTATGCTTTTCAGAAAGATCTAAATGTAACATCATCGCTAGCAATATTTACTTCAAAGAACAACTATTCTAAAATGATTGGTAATTTACGATAGTGACCTTTTAACAATGTTTTAAAGCTTTATTCGTAGTATACTTTTGATTGGTTGATAAGTCTATACACACTCTCCACTTGACCATCGTTTTTAGTCCAAATTTTGATTGCTGAATGAGAATAACAAAACAATATACTAACCGTGAAAGTCAATCTCTTGATAAATATTTACAAGAAATTGGTCGGGTAGAATTATTAACAACTGAAGATGAAATAAATCTTGCAAAGCTGATTAAAAAAGGTTCTCACGAAGGAGCCATAGCTCTAGAACGATTAGTAAAAGCGAATCTAAGATTTGTTGTTTCTGTTGCAAAACAATATCAGAATCAAGGATTATCCTTAGGAGATTTGATAAATGAAGGTAACCTAGGATTAATAAAAGCGGCAAAACGTTTTGATGAAACCAGAGGATTTAAATTCATTTCTTATGCCGTTTGGTGGATTCGTCAGTCAATCTTACAAGCCTTAGCAGAACAGTCAAGAATTGTTCGATTGCCTTTAAACCGCGTTGGGGCTTTAAATAAAATTGGAAGAAAATTTTCTGAATTAGAGCAAGCATTTGAACGTGAACCAACTGCAGCTGAGTTAGCAGAACAATTGGATATGTCCATTGCAGAAATAGCGGAAACTATTAAAATTTCTGGACGGCATTTATCTGTTGATGCTCCTTTTGCAAACGGAGAAGATAGTAGGCTTTTAGATGTATTACCAAACGATCAACAGCCACCTCCTGATGCAGAGTTAATGCGAGAGTCGTTACGGTTAGAAGTTCAACAAGTGTTAACTACGCTTTCCAAAAGAGAATCTGAAGTTATCAGCTTTTATTTTGGACTAGATGGAAACACTCTTACACTTGAAGAAATTGGTGAAAAGTTTAATCTCACAAGAGAACGAGTCCGACAAATTAAAGAAAAAGCAATTCGACGGCTTCGACATGCTTCGCGTTCGAAAGCACTTCGAGCATATTTAGGGTAACGTCCCTTTACATTTTGCCTTGCTTTTGTAAAAGAAGCAAGGCATTTTTTTAAAGAATACTATGTTTACTGGATTAATAGAAGAGATTGGGACAATCCAATCGATTGAGTCTATCGGCGATGGTAAAAAAATCGTTGTGTCAGCTTCGAAAATACTTTCAGATATTGCTATTGACAATTCAATATCCGTAGAAGGAGTTTGTTTAACAGTAGTTGGTTTTACTTCAAACAGTTTTGAAGTTGTGGCTGTTGAAGAAACTCTGAAAAAAACTTCGATTGGTTTATTTTCAGTTGGAATGGAAGTAAATCTTGAAAGAGCTGTTTTGGTTACCGACCGTTTGGGTGGACATATAGTTCAAGGTCACGTAGATTGTGTAGCAACTGTAGTTTCAAGTGTTGAACTAACTACAAGTTGGGAATTTTCTTTTCTGTTACAAGAACAATTTCTACGCTATATTATACCTGTTGGCTCAATTTGTATAAATGGCATTAGTTTAACAATAGCATCAATATCTGAAAATGTATTTTCGGTTGCTATTATACCGCATACTTATTCTGCAACCACAATACATAACTTGGTAATTGGAAAAACTGTAAATATCGAATTTGATGTAATAGGTAAATATATTGAACGATTTGTTCAATATTCAGAAAAATAGACCCCCATAAACCAATATTTGATTAAAGTTGTTCAAAATATTTGTGTAAAATATAGTATATTAGTGAGTAACTTTGGTAAGCACTACTTGTAACTCGTGGTCTAAAGTATTTCTTAATTCTCTAATTTCGTCTGTCGCTGGTACAAAATTTTTGATAAAACCTTCTAAAGCTCTGCGGTTGTTTTGTATCGTTTCGTCTTGATTAGTAAATTTTTCTTTGAACCATTCCACCAATGATCTTGTTAGTGGAGTGTCGATAAAAGTAGAAAGTGGTTGATGCATCAACGCTGGATTCTCATTAAGAGATTGTATAAGGGAATCAAATTCTAACAATGCATCGAGTTGCATAAACCCTTGACCAGTTGAAAGTGATGCGTACACTGAATTGTACGATTTTAAAAAAAGAGCTACTTCTTCTGATAGACCAACAGTACAGAAGATAAAATATAGTTTAAATACATCTTCGAAAGCCACAGATGTACGTCCGTGAAGCATAGCAATTGCTCGTAAGAGATCTATCGATTTGGCTTGAGTTCTTGGTGAGATATAATAATCTTCAATTTCATTTGAACTTTTACCTCGGTTTGCTTCTCTAATTGCTCTGTTTTTTAGAAATTCGTAATGGCGAATGACAAGGTTCGCAAAGTAGAGAATTTTTGGCTCAATTGTAATTGTTCTTTCTTTATTGGTGCCTCGAACAATAGTAGACATATATTGTAACTCATTGAATTGTATTTTCTGATTACTTTCAATTGGGTTTCCAGAATGTTTTATGTATTGTTTTGCGATTTTATATTGTAGATAGGGTTCTTTATCTGGTAATATTATAGCCTTGTATAAAAATCTATCTAAAATTGCTTCCGTTACTTCCGATACCCGTAGGTAATTTGTTGCTGCTATCACAGTGTGTACTTTTGCTGGTACATGTTGAACTCCTCGTATTAATCTACGTTCGTTCAATAAAGAAAGCAGTGCACGCAAAGTAAAATCGTTCGCATCAAAAATTTCGTCAATAAATCCAAATTCACTCTCTACCAATGAACCTTCAGTGTTGTGAAAAATCTTTCCGGTTTTTAACAACTCAATGTCTAAACCACCGAAATAAGTATCCGGTTGTTGTTCTTTACTTGCTTGTACGCGAAATAAGTTTGCTCCTTGGAACATTGAAAATATTTGTTCAGTCAGTAATGATTTCCCCACACCGGTTCTACTTTGTAGTAGCAAATGTTCCGATGTGAGCAAAGCACACAAAGCTTGTTCTACAACTTCCGCTCTATTAATAACTCGTGAGCAGATTATCTCTACTGCTTTTTCTAATTTTGCGATAAATTGGTCAACTGAATATTCTTTCTTGTTAGATTCTGGATTCATACGTTTCTTCCATGACTTGGTTATTTAGAAATCAACTTATCGATTACCACACAAAGATAGTGGTTTTGTATTTAAAAATTGATGAAAAAAGAAATTCTTATAAACGCAACCGTTAATGAAGTTCGCGTTGGCATTACTGAAGATTCGAAACTTGTTGAGTTTTTTGTTGAACATCCTGAAAATGAAAGAATTATTGGGAACATTTACTTCGGTAAGGTTCAGAAAATAGTTCAAGGTATGAACGCTGCTTTTATTGATATTGGTTTAGACCAAGATGCGTTCTTGCATTTTTCTGATGTTGATGATTCACTTGAAAACTCAATGTATACTGAAGAAGATGATCCTGATGATGATGAAGACGAAGTTCCTTCAAAAGATTCAGTGGCAAAAACTCCTTTAGAAAATTCGAATACTTCGAAGAAAAAACAATCGAAGAAAAAGAACAACCGTCAGAATAAAACTGATAAGGATGGCAGCCATAGCCCTGAAACAACTGACAATGCACCTATTGTAAAACTAAAGGAAAATGCTCTTCTTGTTGTGGATTCTTTAGAAATTACTTCAAAAGAAACAGCTAAACCCATTACGAGTGAACCAACAGAAGTTCCCATTGTTCTAATAGAAAATGAACAAACTGCTACGAACACTCTTAAAAGTAAAACTCAGAAAAAGGAGAAACCTTCTAAAAAGAGACCTACTTCAACTTCTACTCTGCCTGAAAATGCAGAAAATAACGAAGCAACTACAGTTATTGATGGTTCTATTGAAGTTCAAACTCCGATTAAAGAAGTCATTCCTCCTGAAGTTAAAAACCCTGCTATTCTATTACCTAATAGAAGAAAAATTATCATAGTTGGCTCTAAAATCACTGAAGATAACCAATTTGATGTTTCAATTGTAGAAGATGTAGATTCGGAACAAGTTTTAGATCAAGAAGAAAAAATTGTTACTACCCCGATTAAAAAAACAAAGACTTCAAGAAGAACTCCTAAAAAACAAATTACATTATTCGAAGCCGAACAAATTCCTGAATCTCTTGAAGAACTGAAAATAATCCCAATTACTACAAAACAACCTTTAAAAATTTCGTTAAAGAATAAAACTAATGAGCCAGTTCTTCCTATCGAAAAGCCTATAATTATAGTTGTTGACAAAGTTGTGGTTAAGAAACCTACTCGGAAAGTTCAAAGAAAATCTACACCCGTAAAGCTGAACCTTGCTGAAGTAATAATTGATAAACCCATAATTGAAGCTGTAACTGAAGTTGCCCCTAAAACAATTCCTAAAAGAAAAACTGTTGCAAGAATTCCGGTGAAAAAGGCAATTGAAACCGTAGAAAAAGTTGAAAATATAAAAGTTGAAAAAAATGTTTCAACCGCAACTCCAACTATAGTAAAAAGAACATTCACACGAACTAAAAAATCAGCATTAGACCCAGATACAAATGATTCTAACACTATTTCAAGTGATGCACCAACTACAAAAAAGACTACAAGCAGGCGTAAGAAATCTACTGTAATTCCCTTTGCAGCCGAAGTAGCTGATGATGTATCCTTAACTATACCTCTTTCTGATGATGGTTCAATAATAATACCTACATCGAAAAGACAACAAAGAAGTAAACAGACTAAAGCACCTGCTCCGTTACCAACATTTAATACAAAACGTTCTGGACAAGTAACAATCAATCTAAGTCCTAAGCAGATGATTCCAGTCCAAGTTGTTCGCGATGCGTATAGCTCTAAGGGTGTCCGAGTTACCACCAGAATTACAATCCCAGGCAGAAATGTTGTATTTCTTCCTTTCGATAATGTTATTGGGGTTTCTAAAAAAATTCATTCTTCAAAAGAACGACGCAGATTACGCAGATTAGCGGTTGAAATTCTTCCAAAGGGATCTGGGTGTATAATCCGTACTGCTGCACAAGGTCAAACCGAAGATGATTTACGTCGTGATTGGGAAGAATTACTTAGTAAATGGCATATCATTGAAAAAAGAATTGAAGTGGCTGAAAAACCCACTATTCTTTATAATGATGTGAATACATCTACAAAAGTTATCCGAGATTTATTTACAGAAAATGTTGATACTGTTGTTATTGATTCTTATAAAATCTATAAAGAAATTCATACTTACGTTCAGTGGGCTTCGCCTCAATTACTTGATAAAATAGTATATTACACCGACAAACGACCACTTTTTGATACCTACGGTATTGAAAAAGATATAATGATGCTTCCTAATCGGAAGGTCTATTTGCCAAGTGGTGGTTCAATTGTTATTGATCCAACGGAAGCTTTGGTTGCAATTGATGTAAACACAGGAAGAGCTACAAAGGACAGGCAACAAGAACAGAATGCTTTAAAAACTAATTTAGAAGCTCTTTACGAAGTTGCAAGACAACTACGTTTACGTGATATAGGTGGAATGGTGATTATTGATTTTATTGATATGGTATACGACGATAATCGTAAAAGACTGTACCAAGAAATGGTTCGAGAATTAAATAAAGATAGTGCTAAAACTGTTGTCTATCCTCTTACACAACTTGGCTTAATGCAAATCACTAGACAACGAATTCGTCAGAACATAATGGCAGTCATAACCGATGACTGCTCACATTGCCGTGGTACTGGTAAGGTTTATTCTCGTTCAGTTGTATTAAATTCATTGGAACGTTGGTTACGTAATTATAAAACTACTTCTTCAGCTTTTTCCATACATTTGTTAGTACACCCAGAATTAGGTGAACTGTTAACACATGGTGAGTTTAGCATGCTTCAAAAATTGATGTTGAAGTATTTTATTCGTATTAAATTACATTTTTCAACAGACCTGCCATTTAACGAATTTCAATTTGTTCCAATTGATCAAGAATAAGTGAATAAACCTTCAATGCCAAAAACAGTTTCTATCTTAGGTTCTTCTGGTTCCATTGGTGAACAAACACTTTCTGTTATAGAACAATCTACGGAATATTCTGTTGGGTATTTGACTGTTCAATCGAATATTCAAAAACTAGAACTACAACTTCAGAAATTTCAACCTCGAGGAGTTGTCATTACTAGTGAAGCACATTTTAAAGAGTTTAAGAAAAATACCTCCTTTAAAGGTGAAATACTGTTTGGCGAAGAAGGTTTGTGTGAAGCTGCTTCTTCTGAACATACCGATATTCTAATGAGTTCACTTGTTGGATTTTCTGGTCTTCTTCCAACTTTAGAAGCAATAAAAAAAGGAAAAATAATTGCTTTAGCTAACAAAGAAACCTTGATTAGTGCAGGGGAAATAATTATGAATGCAGTTCAAAAATATTCAGCTGAACTTATAGCTGTTGATTCAGAACACAATGCAATTCTTCAGTGTTTAGTTGGCGAAGATGTAAACACCGTCGATTCAATTACTCTCACTGCTTCTGGTGGACCTTTTCATTCTTTACCCATAGAAGAATTTTCTTCAATTACTGTAGAAAAAGCACTAAATCACCCAAAATGGAAAATGGGCAATAAAATAACTATTGATTCTGCCACCTTAATGAATAAAGGATTTGAAGTTATTGAAGCAAAATGGCTATTTAATTTAGAAGCTTCCCAAATTAAAGTTCTTGTTCATCCACAAAGTATTATTCATTCCTTAGTTGAATTTTCTGATGGTTCAATGAAAGCACAACTTGGTATGCCGGATATGAGAATTCCAATTTCGTATGCGTTAAGTTATCCGAAACGTTTTTCATTTTCTTTTCCACGTTTGTCCTTAGAAGAAATTCAAACCTTGCAATTCTTCAGTCCAGATTACAAAAAATTTCCTTGTTTACGAATTGCCTTCGAATGTTTAGAAAAAGGTGGAAACGCTACAGCAATATTAAATGCAGCAAATGAAATCGCTGTTTCTCATTTTTTAGAGAAGAAAATTTCATATTCAGACATCGTTCGTTTTATTGAATTCTCATTGAATAAAATGCCCTTTGTTGCTCATCCGTCATTAGCAGACATTGTTGAAACGGATTCGCAAACTCGATCATTACTTTTAACATCTTCTTTTAACGATATTACCTCAAATCATTATGTTTGATCCAAGTTATATTCTCTATTTTATTTTAGTAATCGGAATTTTAGTAACTATTCACGAGTTAGGGCATTTTATTGCTGCTAAATTAAGTGGTATGCGTGCTGATGTTTTTTGTATTGGTATGGGTCCTCGTTTGTTTGGATACAACAAAATTACTGGGTTTACCTTTGGGAAATTACCTGAAGATTGGGACGGTAACGGTGGAATTTATACCGACTACCGTATTTCACTTCTCCCAATTGGTGGATATGTGAAAATACTAGGAATGATTGACGAAAGTCTTGATGCTAAAAACTTATCAACGGAACCACAACCGTGGGAATTTCGTTCTAAAAATGCAATGTTAAAAGCCTTTGTTCTTACTGCTGGAGTGATTATGAATGTCATTTTAGCTGTTGGAATTTTTGCTTCTATTGCTTTTTTACAAGGCGATGTTCAAACTAGATCAACCAGTATTGGTTTTGTTGAAAAAGGATCCTTAGGAGAACGTGTCGGTTTCAAACCGGGCGACAAAATTCTTACCATTAACGGTTCTCAGGTATATTCTTGGGATAATGCGTTAACGCAATTAGCCTTGAAGGATTTTTCAGAAGTCCGTACTGTTGGTATCGATAGAATGGGAACTAAACAGAATTTAACTGTTTCTGGTGAGGCAATTCTTTCTACTTTGTCGGCAAAAAAAGATTTTGGTATGACTCCGACAGGTATTAAAACGACAATTGCGTCGGTAATTACATTAGGACCTGCAGGATCTGCTGGGCTACAAGCTGGTGATACAATTACCGCAATTGCTGGTAGTTTGATTGCTTCTGCTCAGCATTTGATTGAAGTAGTGAAGGAAAATAATGATAGTGCGTTTGTAGTAGAATGGGTTCGTAATTCTAAACCATTTTCTTCGACAATTAAACCAGATGAAAAAGGATTGATAGGTGTTTATCCTATGAATATTCTTGGTGAAAAATTATATATTCATTATTCATTCTTAGAATCTGTTGGACAAGGTTTCCAAAAAACTGGTAGTTCTTTAATGATGTTCGTTAGCACTGTTCAACAAATTTTCTCTGGTAATATAGCTGCAAAACAAGCTTTGGGTGGACCTATTAAAATTGCGGAAATGTCGAAACAATCTGCTGATTTAGGAATAATTCCTTTTTTAACATTGGTTGCTATGCTTTCTATCACCTTAGCAGTTATGAATATTTTGCCAATACCGGCTCTCGATGGTGGACATTTGCTTTTTGTTATCATTGAAGCAATTATCCGAAAAGAAGTTCCTTTAAAAGTTAAAGTAATTTTCCAACAAGTTGGAATGGTAATACTTTTAGCTTTAATGGCATTTGTGTTGTATAACGATATATTTTAAGAATGAAACGCATTTTAGTGACGAATGACGATGGTATCAACTCTCCGGGAATTCTTGCTTTAGTTCGTGCATTAAAGTCTATACCTAATGTTCATATTGATGTTGTAGCGCCCGATAGGCAACAATCTGCAGTTGGACACGCCTTAACAGTTTCAAGTCCGTTACGTGCTACTACTTTTCATCGCGATGGTGATTATTTTGGTTGGGCAATTAACGGCACTCCTGCTGATTGTGTGAAATTGGGAATTTCTTCCCTTTTAGAACACAAGCCAGATCTTGTAGTTTCGGGAATTAATCACGGTTCCAATACAGCCGTAAATATACTCTATTCGGGTACTGTATCTGCGGCTACCGAAGGAATGTTGATGGGTTGCAATGCTATTGCGGTTTCGTTGCAGTCCTTCAGTTACGATGCCGATTGCGAAACTGCCGCTGCTTATGCAAAAACTGTTACCGAATATACCTTAGTAAACCCCTTACCTTCAGACACTATTCTGAATGTAAACGTTCCTAATATTCCTAAAGACCAAATTAAAGGAATCCGTATTACTCACCAAGGGAAATCACTATGGAACGACCGATACGACAAACGAATTGACCCAATGGAAATCCCCTATTACTGGTTAAAAGGCGAATACAAACTTCAATACACCGATGAATATTGCGACGACATAGCAATCCGTGAAGGTTACGTTTCCGTTTCGCCCATTCGCTTTGAACTCACAAACAAAGACTACCTTTCCGAAATCAAAGCTTTAGAATCCTTGTAAAAACCTATCAAACAACCTTCCTCATATCTTTGAGCCGTTGGTTAAACTAAAAAA
>Ga0105044_10000072_pt1 | contig 99796 bp, 92 predicted proteins | sample MAT01_FD_78092 | JGI IMG/M metagenome (GOLD analysis project Ga0105044, IMG submission 78092) | Freshwater microbial communities from Lake Fryxell liftoff mats and glacier meltwater in Antarctica - MAT-01 | ecosystem: Environmental > Aquatic > Freshwater > Ice > Liftoff microbial mat | place...
AAACTGTTGTCGGTGTCGCGATGGTAGGTGTCACACGACGTGGAAAAGCCCGCGGAGACGTGGGAGGGCGACGTGGTCTTGTTGTAGTCGGCCTGGTGGCAGCTGACGCACGTGCGCGCAGTTCCTCGATAAACGCTGTTCTTGTGACAGGCCACGCAGGTCTGTTGGGCATGTCGTCCGACCAGAGGGAACGCCGCGTTGTGGTTGAAGGTCGCGCCTCGAAACGTGCTGTCGGTCGGGCGATGGCAGGAGTCACAGGTCGTCGGAAAGCCCGCCGCTGCATGGGCGGGTGTGGTGGTGCGGTCGTACTCGGTGCGGTGACAGCCTACGCAGTCGCGTGGTGTGCCCTGGTAGACGTTGTTCTTGTGGCAGGACGCACAGGTCTGCGTTGCGTGTTGCCCGACCAACGGAAACACGGTGTTGTGATTGAACGAGACACCGCGGAAGCTGCTGTCGGTGGGCCGATGGCAGGATTCACACGTCGTTGAAAACCCCGCGGCGACGTGGGCGGGTGCGGTGGTGCGGTCGTACTCGGTGCGGTGACAGCCTACGCAGTCGCGTGGTGTGCCCTGGTAGACGTTGTTCTTGTGACAGGAGGCACAGGTCTGCGTCGCGTGTGTCCCGACCAGGGGGAACGACGCCTGATGATCGAAGCGCGCCAGGTTGAACGAGGCATCACCGGCCCGGTGGCACGACTCGCAGGTGGTCGGGAATCCGCTGGCGACGTGGTTGGGCTCACGGGCCGCCTGATAGTCCTGCAGGTGGCAGCTGGCACAGGCACTATCGGTGATCCTGAAGTTGTCGTTCTTGTGGCAATTCTGGCAGGTCAGCAACCGATGGGCGCCGTTGAGAGGCGTGCCTGTGGCCGCGGCGTGATCGAACCGCGCGCTGGTCCATGACGTCGGTGTGTGGCACTGCTCGCACTGCGAACCCAGTTGCAGTTTGAATCGGTCGTCCTGCTTGCGCACCCAGTGGCAATCGACGCATTTGGTGGGTGTGCCCTTGAAGACGTTATTGAGGTGGCACGAATCACAGGACACGGCCAGATGGCGCCCCTCAAGCTTGAACGTCGTCTTCTGGTGAAACTGCCGGTTCGGCGTTTCGAATTGGGCAGCGGGCGCGGCCAGCCACGGCGCGGCCAGCCACAACGCGGCGGTCATGGCAAAAATCGCAGAACGAAGGCGGTGATTCATGGTGTCCTCGTCAGGGCTTGTGACAGGCAGCGCAGTTCGCTCCAAGCGAGCCCTTGTGAACGTCCGTATGACACACGGTGCAGGTGGTTGGCACACGGTAGTCAGCGGAGGGCGTGACTCCGACCGGTGTGCCGGCCAGAGGCTTGTGGCAGCGCGCACACGTCGCGGACGCGTGTCGGCCGGTGAAAAACGCGCGAAGCGTCCGCGCATTCGTGTGGGTATAACGCGTGACCGTGAACGTGTTCGCGGTGTGGCACGTCTGACAGTCGCTGCCCAACTGCGCCTTGTGGGGGTCCTGGTGGCACGCGGCGCACGTGGTGCCCAGACCTGTCAGACGTCGCGCGGTACCAGGACCTGCAGGGAACGCCGCCGTTTCCACCTTGTGGCATTGTTCACACCGCAGGGCCTCGTGTGTTCCCGTCAGCGCGAACGCCGTGTTGGCGTGTGAAAACCCGACGGTGCCGAACTTGGCGGTCTCCACCGTGTGGCACCGTTCACATGATTGGCTCACCTGGCCCAGATGCACATCCTTGTGACACGACACACACGTGGTCGCCGTCGTCACGAACCCTGTGCGCAGTACCACGGGGCCGGACGTGCGCGCCGGCTTCATCGTGTCGATGTGGCACTGCGCGCAGGTCAGCGAGGCATGCTGGCCGCCAAAAAACGATCGGGTGTTGGCGTGCGCAAACGCCGAGACCGTAAACGTCCGCGCGTTGTGACACTTCGCACATGACGTGCCCAACTCCCCGCGATGCGCGTCATCATGGCAGCTCGCACAAGACGTCTTCAGGCCCCGAAAGTCGGTGGCCACCGCCGTGGACGATTTGTGGCACGCGACGCAGGTCAGGCCGGCATGTTTGTCCGCCAGCGGGAACGCCGTGGTGGAGTGGTCGAACGCACCCTTCGTGAAACTCGATTCCGTGTGACACGCCCCGCAGTCTTTTGGCGCGAAGGCGGCTCGATGGGGATCGGCATGGCAGGCCGCACAGGTGTCGAATCGCAGTTTCGCGATAGCGGCCGGTGTGGTGTGGCACTTGGCGCACGCCACCGTGGTATGTCTGGCCCGCAGGGGAAACGCGGTCTTCGCGTGGTCGATCCGCGTGGTACGCCAGGTCGTTTCTGTGTGGCACGACGCACAGGCCGGGCCCAGTTTCGCCTTGTGCGGATCCGCATGACAACTGGCACACGTGGAGAACGCCACGCCCGTGTACTGCTTGTTCTTGTGACACGACTCGCAGGTCTCCGTGCGGTGCGCCCCCTTGAGGGGAAACCTGGTGAGATTGTGGTCGAAGCTGTTTGTGGCAGTCGCGAACGTTACCGATGTGGCGTGGCAGGTTTGACACGTCTGCCCCAGTGATCCTTTGTGCGGGTCGGCGTGGCACGAGGCGCACGTGGTCTGCGCGGTCAAAAACGACCGCGTCTTGTGGCACGCTGCGCAGGTGGTCGCAGGCGCGGCATGCAGTCCCTCCAGTGGGAACCCGGCGGTCGTCGCGTGATCAAACGCCGTTTGATCGAACGGCCGCAGCTCCGCCTCCGCGCCCGCGTGTTCAACATGGCAGGTCACACAGTTGGTGGTCACATCCCGATGCACGCCCTTCCTGGCGGCGATTCGGGCCGCAACGGGCTTGTGGCAGACGAGACATTTGTCGGCCGCCACCTGCTGCCCCTTGCTGTGGCACTGCAGGCAGTTGTTCAGCCCCTCGAGCTGGGCATGCGCCTTGTTGAGCCGGCCCGGCGACACCAGGGCCCCCAATTGAGCAGATGCGTCCGCGGCGCCCGCCAGCAAGGCCAGGGTCGGCACGAGGAACACCGCCAGGCCCCTCACGGCAGCCCACTCAGCAGTTGCTGGGCGTATCCCAGGTAGATGGCCACGCCAACATGGAGGCCAACAATGAGGAACATGCCGTACACGAGCGGCTGGTGAAACACATGCCAGAGCTCAAACAGACGATGCGTGCGTTCGAGATGTGCAAGCCGCCTGGACAGGGCCGCGTGTTCGGCGCCGCGCGAGACCGCCAGATGGATGGCTGTGAGGTCTGCGCCGCCAGCGCGCAAATGGCGCCGCAGCACCAGCAGCCGCACACGAACACGCAATTCGCCCAGGAACAGGTCAACGACACCGGGAGCCCGGCCGTGGGCGGGCGCAAGCGATCGCTCGAACGTCTGCAGAGCGGCCGAGGCCGCCGGCGGCAAAGACGTCAGCGACAGCGCCGCCCGCGCCTGCGCCAGGTCCTCCTCCAGTTCGCGCCGCGAGAGTTCCGCACCGCGAATCGTCTTTGGAATCCGCACGTACAGGTAGCGACCGACAAACCCCGACGACCAGACCGCCATCATCAGCCAGTACCCGACAGAGACGAGGCCATTGAACTTGAACGCGGTGTGCAGCGTGACCAGCACCGGGCCAACGATGCCGAAGAAGATGTGCACCTCGAGCCACTTGGAGGTGGAGCCCAGCCTCGCCAGCGGACGCCATCGTTTTCGCACGGCATACGGCAGCGTTGAAACCATCGCCACCATGCCGACGGCCCCGAGCGCCAGGCCAATCACTCCCGACGGTCGCAGCAGCCCATGCATGGGCAGGTAGCCACGGCCGGCCACAGGCGTGCGGTAGTACTCCCATCCATCAAACACACCGAACACCAGCCAGAACACGCCCGCCGAAAATGCACCAGCCAGGAGCAGCACGAGCGACAGCGACTGTTGAGGTTTGCGCGGTCCTGCCACGTCATGCCTCCAGTACGCAATCGCCCGTGGCCCACGTGACACACGGCAGGATGAATCCGTCGGAGCGATCGTCAGAGTCGAGCACATCCGACCGGCAGTCGGCGGCACCAGACTTCAGTCGCGTACGGCACGACTGGCACACCCCGGATCGGCATGACGAAGACATGGTGACGCCGGCCTCTTCAGCAACCTCAAGAAGCGTGAGTGAAGGCGACGCACATGTGGTGACTCCGCTGGTCTCGAACGTCACCGACACGGTCTCCCCGGTCTCGGACGCCGGCGTCCGTTCGGGTGCGACCGTGTTCACCTGCGACGCCGCCACCGCGAGGTCGAACTGCTCGTACCGTACTTGCGCAGCCGGCACGCCAAGGGTCGCCAGGACCTGCCGCGTGTCAACGATCATCGGGCCAGGCCCGCACAGGCAGAAGATGGTGTGAGCGGGCGAGGGCACGAACTGGCCGAGCAGGTCCGCATCGATGCGTCCGGTGCGGAGGCGTGTGGCATCCGTGGGTCGCGTCAGTGTGAGGACAATGCGAATGTGAGGGTGACGTTCGGCCAGCACACGCAACTCGCTGCGGAAGGCCAGGTCGTCTTCGCGGCGTGCCGAGTAGAACAGGGTCACGGGTCGCGCAGGGTCACACGACGCCGCGTGGCGCACCATGGACAGCAGCGGCGTAATGCCGATGCCGCCCGCGATGAGCGCCAGAGGGCGATCGTCGCCGGCCGGATACACAAACTGCCCCGCAGGTCGGTTGATGGAAAGCACGGACCCGGCTGTGACCGTGGCGTGCAGCATGCCGGACACGAGTCCCTGGTTTCGGACCGAGATGTCCAGATACCCGCGTGCATGTGGCGGTGAACTGATGGAATAGCAGCGCACGTGCGGCTTGCCGTCGGTGAGTAGCTTGACCGCAAGGAACTGGCCAGGGACGAACTCAAATCCTTCAGGGCGAAGCACCCGGATCGTCTTGATGTCGGGTGTTTCGTCGAGTACCGCCAGCACCGTGGCTGGCACAAACGCTGGGCCCCGTCCCGGCGACGGGGCGGCTGCCGACGCGGGCCGAGGAGGCGTCGCGGTTGCGCTGACACGCGCGCGTGCCACCGGTGGCGCCGACAGCTCGCACACAAACAGCCACGCGACATGTGCGCCGAGTCCTGCGGCCAGACCGAGTGGGCTGTGCGAGAGCCATGGCACCACGGCGAACAGGAATGACGGCAGCACAAACGGGCTGGCGAATGACTGTCCGGCCGCACGGTGTTTTCGCAGGATCGCCATCGCGAGATGGACGGCTGAGAGCAACGCAGGTGCAGCGGTTTCTACGAACAAGGGGGCTTCTTTCGAACGTACGTCTGCTGGCTCTTGTGCAAACACTGTTCCAACGCAGTGCGGCCAATAGCAATGGACGTGCGGCTGACAGGCGAGTCATTCGCGGCGCCAGTGACGACGAAATGAGAAGCAGAGCGAGCAGTTCTTGCTCGAGTGATTCTCCGACTGTCGCAGTCGGACTTATCTATCTTTCCAAACCGGTGAGTTGCCAGCGAATCAGTGAGACCGGGATCAGGCCCGCGCCGTTCAGTTCGTCGAAGAACTTGCGGAGCGTGAAGTCGTCGCCCAGTTGTTGGGCGCGGTCTTTGATCAGTTCATCGATCAACGCCTTGCCGGTGACGTAGCTGGTGCCGTATCCCGGCTGACGTAGATAGAGCTGCTGCTCGAACCCCAGGAGATCGAGATCGGGTCGCATCCAGCCGCGTGGTGTCCATTCCACCTGAAACGCCTTCGCCTGCTTGATGTCGAATTCGTTGGCCTGGGCGTAGAGAGACGCCAGGCCACGCGCGCAGCGCTGCGCGAGCATGATCCACACAATTTCGCGCGCCCTGGGGTTGTCGTCGTAGTAGCCCGCGTGAAGGACGATTTCCTCCATGGCGGTGGCCATGCCTTCCGACCGGCTGTCCCAGACGTTGTAGAGCGTGGCGCTGCGGCGGATGACGCTCGGATGCGGCGTGGCTTTCATCCAGGCGTGGTCGAACCAGTGGTAGAAGTGCGTGAACAACGTGATGGGCTCGTAGTGGCTGGCGATGCCGAAGAAATTGCGAGTGGCCTCGGGAGTGTATGAGCCGAGGTGCGCGCGCAATGCCGGATCGAGATAGTCCTGCACAGGGAGGACATCCTTGTCTTTCAGGAACGCCATGTACTTGGTGACCGCGGCGTTGGCGCGGCGTGTGTATTCCTCGGGACTCGACGCGGCAGTCAGGGGCGGCAGCCCGCGGTTGCGTTGCTCCTCGAGCCGCAACGACGCGTGGGCTCGCGCGAGTTCGCGCTTGAGCAGCACCACTTCCTCCTCCCAGGACATCGGCACCAGATGAACGTTGCGAAGGCTCCACGTGTAGTGCTCCTTTCCGATGCCTGACGGTCCGGTCTTTGAGGGGGCCTGCAATTCGAGCCACGACACGAATCCGCTCGTGGCCGCGCCAGCATCGCGAATGGCGGCCTTGAGTTCGTCGCCGGCCGTGGTCGTCCGGTTGGCGAGGGCGGTCAGGTCTTCGACCTGTGACTGCATCGTGCCCATGCCCGTCATCCAGAGGTCGCGCGCGTTACCCGTGAGGTTGCGCCGGGCCTGTCGCAGGAGCGATGGAATGCCGTGCAACTGACGAGCCAGCCGGCCTTCGTCTTCGGCCGAGAGCGGGAACGTGAACGTCCACAACTCGACGACCGCATGGTGCGTCGGCCCCTCGTGGGCCGGTGTGTCGCTTTGCGCCGTCCAGATCGACTGGTAGTACGCCGGGTCGCGCACCCACGGCTTCAGGACGCGGATGTAGAAGTCCATGCCGTGCATCTGTGCGCGGACCAGGTCGTAGTCCACGCGCTGCTCGACCGGCCAGGCTTTTGGGTCGATGGCCGCCAGCCGGGATTGATACGTCTTGAGCGCCGCGTGCCTGCGCGCGGTGGTCGCGGCCGTATAGTCGGGCGCGCCTTCAAGCAGTGGCGGGCGCTCGAACGCCGACCAGTCGGTGTAAAGCGTCACGAGATCCTGGTAGCCGCCCGCGGGTGCACGTTGCGCCAGCGTGGTCGCGCCAGCGACGAGTGTGACGCCCAGAGCCAGAATCCAGGGGGATTGACGTGTCATGACAGAAGCCTTCCGCAACGGGCGACAATCGCCGGCGCGATCATCGCACAGCCAGGCGGAAGGCGTTCGACGCTTGACAGGCCCTCCGGCATGACCATAATCGCTGCCGGAGCCCACACTGACTGACATCTTCCGCCAGGTCTACGACCCGGTCGCCGGCAGCGTGCTGCTGTCTGCCCTGGTCGCCTCACTGCCACCGATATTGCTCGCGGTCATGCTCGCCGTGCTCCGTGTGGCGCCCTGGCGCTCGGCCATCGCCGGCGCCGCCGCGGCGTTCGTGCTGGCCTGGCTCGTCTGGGGCATGCCGCTCTCGCTGACCGTGGCCGCCGCCACGCACGGCATGGCCTACGGCCTGTGGCCGATCTGCTGGATCGTGCTGAGCGCCGTCTTCTTCTACAACCTGTCGGTGGAGAGCGGCGACTTTGATGTCATCCGCCGGTCGCTGTCGCGCCTGACCGGCGACCGCCGCATTCAGGTGCTGCTGGTCGCCTTCTGCTTCGGGGCGCTCATCGAAGGCATTGCCGGCTTCGGCGCGCCTGTCGCCATTACCGCGGCCATGATGGCCGGCCTCGGTATCAACCCGATCATGGCGGCCGTGCTGGCGCTGCTGGCAAACACGGCGCCCGTGGCGTTTGGCTCGCTCGGCATTCCTGTCACAACATTGGGCGGCTTGCTCGCGCCGATGCTGGGCAGCGATACCCAGACCACCACGATGGCGCTCTCAAAGATGGTGGGCCGCCAGCTTCCGTTTTTTTCGCTTCTGATTCCCGCGTACCTGATTGTCATCTTCGCCGGCTGGCGTCGGATGGTTGAAGTGTGGCCTGCCGTCTTCGTCGCAGGTCTGACCTTTGCAATCGGCCAGTTCCTGGTTTCAAACTTCGTTGGGCCGGAACTGACAGACACACTCGCCGCGCTCCTGTCGCTTGCGTCAGTCGCACTGCTCCTGAAGGTGTGGAAGCCGGCCGGGGAGTACACCGGCGGCGGCGCGCCCGCGCCGGCACACAGTGGCGTGCCCGATACCGGCAGGCGGGTGATGCGCGCCTACGCCACCTACGGCATCCTCGTCGTCACCGTGCTCGTCGGTCAGTCGGGCAACTTCGCCGGCATGTCGTCGGTGCCCCCGCCCGCCAACGTCACGTCGCTTCTGCGATGTGGACAGATCGGCAATCGGATGTGTCCCGACCCGTGGCTCGGCGAACCGGCGTCGGTGAGTCCGCAGGGGCTGCGGTTCCCGGTGTGGGAGTTCAGTTGGCCGGGCGCGTATCGCATGGAGGGCGGCAAACCGGCCGCGGTGGTGCAGCGTGAAGTGCCCGTGGCGCCCAAGTCGAGTCCGTATCCGTTGACGTATCGTCTCGACTTCCTGGGCACTGCGGGCACGCTGGTGTTCCTGGCGGCGCTGCTCGCGTTTGTGCCGATGTTTGTGTGCGGCATCCGGCCTCAAGCGTTGGCCCGCGCGTTCGGGCAAACCGTCCGGCAGTTGCGATTGCCGATTGTCACCATCGCATTCATCCTCTCGATTGCCACGGTCATGAACTACTCGGGCATGACGTCGTCCATGGCGTTGGCGCTGGCGAAGACCGGCTGGTGGTTCCCGTTTTTCTCGGCATGGCTCGGCATGATCGGGGTGTTCCTGACCGGCAGCGATACGGCATCAAACACGCTCTTTGGGCCGCTGCAGGCCACAACTGCCGCGGTGATCGGCGTTGATCCCATCCTGATGGGCGCGACGAACAGCTCCGCCGGTGTGATGGGCAAGATGATCAGCCCGCAGAATCTGTCGGTGGGCGCCGCCGGCGTCGGGGCCGTGGGTCGTGAGGGCGAGATCCTTCGCCGTGTGGTCGTCCACAGCCTGATCCTGACCACGCTCATGGGGCTGCTGGCGATGTTGCAGGCGTACGTTGTCCCGTGGATGGTACCGTCACTCACACCATGACTTTCACACTTCGTCGTCTGATCTGTACTTGCGCGGTCGTCTTTGTCGCCATCGCGCGCGTTGGCGCCGACACCTACCCGCGACAACCCGGTGTTGACGCCGAGCACTATGTCTTTCGACTGACGCTGCTCACAGGGGAGTCCAACGACATTCAGGGTGAAGCCGCCGTGACCTTGCGCATGGTTACTGCTGATGTGCGCGAGATGTTTCTGGACCTCACCTCAGTCACCCCGGACGGCAAGGGGATGACCGTCGGTAGCGTCAGCCTCGCGGGGCAGCCGGTCGCATTCACGCACACGGCGAATCGGTTGCGCCTGCCCGTCCCCTCAGGGGCCAGAGCGGGAGAGCACCTGACGTTTGTCATCAGCTACCGAGGCACACCCGGCAACGGGCTTCGCCTGCTCAACAACATCCACGGCGATCGCACGGCCTTCAGTGAGAACTGGTATAACCGCGCGCGCCAGTGGCTGCCGATGATCGATCACCCGGCGGACAAGGCCACCGGCGAGTTCATCATCACCACCAAGGCCGACTATCAGGTGGTGGGGAACGGCGCGTTGATGGAGCAGCTCGACCTGACGGGCGGCCGGCGCCGCACGCACTGGAAACAGTCGGTGCCGATCTCGTCGTGGCTGTATTCGATCGGGATTGCCAGGTTCGTGGTGCGCCATGACGCCCCCGTGCGGGGAATTCCGATGTCGTACTGGGCGTTCCCGCAGGACACCGAGAAGGGGTTGGCCGCGCTCGAACGCGACGCCCGCGGTTCGTTCGAATTCTTCTCGGACCACGTCGGGCCGTATGCGTACGAAAAACTCGCGCACGTTGAGGCTGCCGGCATGGGCGGGGGCACCGAACACGCCAGCAATATTTTCTACGGCGAAAAGAGCATCACGGCCGGTAGTGCGCCTGTGGTTCATGAGACCGCGCATCAGTGGTTCGGCAATGCCGTGACCCAAGACGACTGGAACGACGTGTGGCTCAGTGAAGGATTCGCCACCTACTTCACGTTGCTGTACACCGAGCACGCGTACGGCCGCGACCGTTTCGTGGACGGTCTTCGCCGCAGCCGCGACACTGTGCTGCGGCTCGAGAAGACGCAACCCAATACGCCGGTCGTCCACGTCAATCTGAACGAGGCCACCGCCAGTCCCAACAATTCGTTCGTCTATCAGAAGGGTGGCTGGGCGCTGCACATGCTGCGCGATGTGGTTGGCACCGACACCTTCTGGCGCGCCATCCGGCTCTACTACCAGCGCCACATGAACGGCCTGGCTTCGACCGACGACTTCCGTCGCGTTGTGGAGCAGGTATCGGGACAGGACCTCACCTGGTTCTTCCGTCAATGGCTCAATCAGAGCGGCGTGCCGGCCATCGAAGGCAGTTGGACCTACGACTCCGCAGCGAAGCAGGTTGTTGTGACCGTCCGCCAAACACAAGCGGCTGAGCCGTATCGTTTCTCGCTCGGCATCGGCATCTCCCAGGCGGCCGGTGATTTGCCCCGCGTGCTGCAGATGCCCGTCACCGGTCGCGAAACCACGCTCCGCATTCCGGCCGATGTCGCACCGGCCTCGGTGGTGCTCGACCCCGGCGTGTGGCTGCTCGCCGACTTCGGTTCGTTCACCCGGACCGGAGCGTTTCGAACTCATGCTCCTGCTGGCCGTTGTGCGCCTCGGTGACGAGGCGTACGGTGTGACTATCCGGCGGGCGATTCAGGATCAGACCGGCTGCGACGTTTCAGCCGGTGCGGTGTACACCACACTTGGCCGCCTCGAAACGCGCGGGCTGGTTTCCGCGCGGACTGGAGACACCGCCCCCGAACGAACAGGGATGCGGCGGCGGTACTACAAGGTGCGGCCTGAAGGAGCCAGCCAGATTCAGCGGTCGATGCGCCACGTTGAGGCGATGGCCCGAGGGCTCAGGCCGGCCGTTGTACGAATCGCGAACAGCCGTACGAGGCGCCGGCCGTGACGGTCCCGGCGTCGGTTCCGCCGCTTCACCAGGATCCCAGGTACAGCCTACGGCGCCTTCGTCGCGACTGGGGATTCAGCGCGATCGCGATTGCAACCCTGGCTGTGGGTATCGGCCTGTCGACGACCCTGTTTACCGTCATACACGCGGCGTGGATTCGGCCTCTGCCGTTCTCCCACCCCGAACAACTCGTTCGCGCCGACGTGACGGTCGCCAATAGCGGCCGGGAGCTCACTTTCGGCCCCTGCGCACCGTTCGCATCAACAACGTGCCGGCGCGAATCATCGGCGTCGTGCCCATCCGTTTCCAGCCCGACGTAGCCATGTGGCAGCCGTTCCAGGACGTCCCCGAATCATTTCGCGGCAGCGGTGCGTCAGTGACCATCCGGCTTCGTGAAGGGCTCTCGATTGAGGCAGCCCAAGGGAGCCTGGCCGATGACCTCCGGACTGCCGGAACCGACGTGCTGGGAGTGAAGCTCGAGTCGCTCCATGAAGAAACGGTCGAAGGCGCGCGCACGACGCTCAAAACGCTGTCTGCGGCCGTCGCGGCCGTCCTCATGCTCGCGTGTGTCAACGTTGCCGGGTTGCTGATCGCGCGTGGTGCGGGTCGGGCCGTGAACTCGCCTTGAACTGGACGAATCCCTGAGGGCGCGCGGCGATGCCGTGCGAGTGCGGCAGATCCTGCTGAACCTGTTGACCAATGCCGATCGCCACACGCCTGCGGGCAGCACGATCGCGATCAGTGCCCGCGCCGCGGGGCCGGAGGCTGGGGTGACCGTGTGCAACACGGGCAGTGCGCTGTCGCCGGAAGACTGCGCGCGCGTATTTGATCGGTTCTATCGCGCGGATCCCTCGCGCCAACGTGCGACCGGCGGCAGCGGACTGGGTTTGGCCATTGCGAAGCACCTCGCCGAAGCGCAGGGCGGGCGTGTCCGGGTGCACAGCGACGCCAACGGCGTAGCGTTCGGCCTGGCGCTGCCCCTCACGTAGAGCGGCCGCGGCCCGTGCCTCACGCAGGGCGTGGCTTCCCGCGCCACTTGGCTCGGCCGGGCGGGGTACAGTAGATCCATGAGCGGCCTGGCCACGGACCTGCGCGGTGTGATCGAGCCCTGTGCCTCATGCGGCACCCAGAACCGTCTGCCGTACGACCGGCTGGGCCTGCCTGTCAGATGCGGCAAGTGCCAGGCCGAACTGCCGCAGCCGTCGGTGCCGGCCGTGGTCACCGACTCCGCGCAGTTCGATGTCCTGGTCTCTCTGTCGAGCATTCCCGTGCTCGTGGATTTCTGGGCGGCGTGGTGCGGGCCATGCCGGATGGTGGCGCCGGAGCTCGAACGCGTAGCGGCCCGGCAGGCGGGCCGCCTGCTCGTGGTCAAGGTGGATACCGAAGCCCTGCCCGACCTGGCGCAGCGCCTGATGATTCAATCGATCCCCACACTCGCCGTCTACCACCGAGGCGCGATTGTGGGACGTCAGGCCGGCGCAATGATGGCCGACGGCATCGAGGCGTTCGTCGCCCGGTCCCTCGATGCTCTGTAGATCTTCGTCGACATGCGTGGCGCCGGTCGTACGTAGCGCGCGCTGGGTTTCACGCGCGCGATCGCGGCCTTGAGACCCAGGCCGCGCTACGTTTCGACCACACGCGCATCGAAACCGCCCTACCCGCCCATCTGAGCGGCCATGCGACGGCCCATCCACCCCGCTGTTCGGCTCCGCGACACTGGTATCCTTTTCCGATGGCGAAGAAATACTGGCTGATGAAGTGTGAGCCCGCTGCGTACACCATCGCGAACCTCAGACGGGATGGCCGCACGAGTTGGGAAGGCGTGCGCAACTATCAGGCGCGCAACTTCATGCGGGATGAAATGCAGGAAGGCGACGGCGTCCTGTTCTACACGTCGAACGCCGATCCGTCCGGCGTGTGCGGCCTGGCCACCATCGCGCGCGCCGGCTACCCCGACCACCTGTCCTGGAAGAAGGGCCACAAGTACTTCGACGCGGCGAGTTCACAGGACAAGCCGCTCTGGTTCATGGTGGACATCACCTTCGAGGAAGAATTCGCCGCCACGGTGTCGCTCGAGCTGTTGAAAGCGACGCCCGGCCTCGAGGACATGACGGTGATCCAGAAGGGGAGCCGGCTGTCGGTGCAGCCCGCCACGAAGGGCGAATACGACATCGTCGTCCGCCTGGGCCGGAAGATGCGACCCGCGGCCCGCTGATGTCGGGCCCGCCGCCGCCACGCACGGCACTGCCGGTTCTGGTCGCTCTCAGTGTGTGCCATCTCCTGAACGACCTGCTCCAGTCGTTGCTGCCGGCGCTGTATCCGCTGCTGAAGGGTTCCTACTCGCTCGACTTCTGGCAAATAGGAATGATCACGCTCACCAACCAGGTCACGTCGTCGCTCCTGCAGCCGGTGGTGGGGCATTACACCGACTCGCGGCCGCATCCGTATTCGCTGCCAGTGGGGATGGGATTCACGTTAACCGGACTCCTGCTGCTGGCGTCGGCAAATTCGTACGCGTGGCTGCTGGCCGCGGCCGCGCTCGTCGGCATAGGGTCGTCCATCTTCCATCCCGAATCGTCACGCATCGCGCGGCTCGCGTCAGGGGGAAAACACGGCCTGGCGCAATCGCTGTTTCAGACGGGCGGCAATCTCGGCACCTCACTCGGCCCCCTGCTGGCGGCCTTCTTCGTGTTGCCGCGAGGACAGGGCAGCGTGGCCTGGTTCTCGTTGCTGGCCCTGCTCGCCATCGTGATCCTGTGGCGCATCGGCCGCTGGTACTGGACGACCGGGCAGGAACGACGGCGCGCCGCCGGGCACTTGCGTCCCGTGCATGGGCTGCCGCGCGCACAGGTGCGTCGGCTGCTCGCCATCCTGCTGGCGCTGGTGTTCTCGAAGTACGTCTACGTATCGAGCTTCGTCAGCTTTTTCATGTTCTTTCTCATCGATCGCTTCGGCCTGTCCGTGCAGCAGGCCCAGATCCACCTGTTCGCGTTTCTCGGCGCCGTGGCAGCCGGCACGTTCATCGGCGGGCCTGTCGGCGATCGCATTGGTCGTAAGCCCGTGATCCTCATCTCCATTGTCGGCATCCTGCCGTTCACGCTGGTGTTGCCCTACGCCAACTTGTTCTGGACGACGGCGCTCAGCGTGGTGATTGGGCTGGTGTTGTCGTCAGCGTTTTCGGCCATCCTGGTGTTCGCGCAGGAGTTGGTGCCGCACCGTGTGGGTCTGGTGTCGGGGCTGTTCTTCGGCTTTGCGTTTGGCGTGGCCGGCGCCGGAGCCGCCGCGCTCGGCTTGCTCGCAGACGTCACAAGCATCGCCTTCGTCTACCGCGTGTGCGCATTCCTTCCCGTCATCGGACTGCTGGCGTTCCTGCTGCCCGACAGGGCCACATTACGTGCAGGCGCGGGCTAGCGTTCTTCGCCGCACATCGGCGACGACGGGCAAGCTGATAGGATGCCCCCTTATGCGCGTGGCCATTGTCGGTGGGCCGGGAGTTGGCAAAAGCACACTGGTTCGTCAGTTGGGCGACCTGTATCATCACGGCTCCTACGGCGAAGGCGAAGAAGGTGTCTGGGCTCCCGAGGTGTTGGCCGACATCGAAGCGGGGCGAAACCCGGTGGGGGTGACCGCGTACTTCGGCTGGATCTACGACGCGAATTATCGCGATGCCGCCTCACACGAGCGGCCCGGATCCGTCATCTTCTTCGAAGGCGCCCGCATCACCCTCGAAGCGCACATCGCCGAGTACCCGGCCCGGTATCACGCCGCGCTGCACGAGGTGCTGGTGGTGGGCGATCACTGGAATCCGGACGTCACCATTGTGTTGACCTCCAGCACGGACACCATCGAGAAACACATCCGGCAGCGCAGCCGACCCTTTGAGAATGTGGAAGAAACGGTCAGCCGGTTCCAGTTGATCGACGCAGAGTTCCGACGTCTGGCGCCAATGTACCCCAACACCGTCGTCATCAATCGCGATCGCAAGGAGTTTCACGAACGCGCGGGCCTCGAGGAGATTGTGGCGGCCGCCGGCCTTCCGCCGTTCCGCGAGATCCCGTATCGCCAGATCGACCGCTACATCGATTCTTCAGAGGAGCCGCCACAATGACACGACGTCTGTTGCTTCGCTGGGCTGCGGCGCTGGTGGCCGCGTGGCCGCTGTCGTCACTCAAGGTCCTGGCCCTGGGCCGCTCGCAGGCCGTTGTGTTGACACGCGACCAGGCCGCCACGTTGCGCGCCGTGGCCGATGTCGTGTTGCCATCGGTACTGACGGCCGACGAACGGGAGTTGGCGGTCACTCAATTCACCGAATGGGTGGCGAACTATCGCGAGGGGGCCGAAGTCGGACCTGGGTATGGCGCACCGAGACTCAGAACCACGGGGCCGCCACCGACGGCCGCGTATCCCGCACAGCTCGCGGCGCTTGACGCGGCCGCGCGCGCAAGCGGCGCCGCGTCACTCGGTGCGCTTGCCGCCGGACCGCGACGCGCGATCATCGAAACGTCATTGACGTCGCCACAAAGGGTCACGCAACTTCCCGCGCGCCCGTCGGGCGTGCACGTGGTGGCCGACTTCATGGGGCATTTTTTTCATGGACCCCAGGGTTACAACCTGGCGTACCGCGCGGCGATCAATCGCGAGGACTGCCGCGGGCTTGCCGGTTCTGAAAATCCGCCGGCACCCTGGCCCGCGCGACAGGGAGGCCTGTGATGGCCGTCCACGAAAGCGACATCTGCATCATCGGCGGCGGCATCACGGCCGCGATGGTCGCCGAGAAACTCGCCGCACTTCGCCCCAACCTTTCGATGATCGTCGTCGAAGCCGGCAAGTCGCTGTTTGACGTGGAGAACCGCGCCGACTACCGGAAGCGCAGCCTCGACTACGGAGAGAATCAGTGGCCGGGCGATTTCGTCGCCGATCAGGCGGCTGACGGCATCATCTCGCGCACGATGGCCGTCGGCGGCTCGGCCCTGCACTGGGGCGGCGTCTGCAATCGATTTTCAGAGGAAGACACGCGGCTGAAATCGATGTACGGCCTCGCCGTTGACTGGCCCATCACCTGGACTGAACTCGAGAAGTACTACTGCGAGGCTGAGCGCCGCATCGGTGTGTCGGGTGAACCAGGTCCGCTCAAAGAAGACGCGCGTTCCGAGCCGTATCCGATGGCGCCCATGAACATGACTTTCAACCTGGTGCAGTTGAAGGCCTGGGCCGAAAGAAGCGGCACGCCGTTCTGGACCACGCCGCAGGCGAAAAACACCGTCAACGGTTACGGAGGCCGCAGCATCTGCTTGCGCTGCAACACCTGTGAAATTTGCCCGACCGGCGCCCGGTACTCGCCCGACTACACCTTCAAACAACTCCTGGCCGCAAAGCGCGTTCAACTGCATGACCAGACGCTGGTGCGCAAGCTCGACCTTGACGAGCGCTCATCGCGCATCGCCGTGGCGCACGCGGTCAAGCAGGATGGCACGAGCGGCACTGACGAATATCGCGCGCGCATCTTTGTGCTGGCTTCCGGCTACACTTGGAGCCCGCACCTCCTGCTGCTCTCGGCCAACAGTCGTTTCCCGAATGGCCTGGCGAACCGATCAGATCATGTCGGCCGTTTCATGACCGGCCATCTGGCTTGGCAGACGACGATCGATGCCGACATGAAGATCTACCCGGGGATGAACGAACAGCACAGCCTGATTTCGCGCCAGTACTTCCGCTGTGCCAGCAACGCCCCTTACGTACGTCACGACCTGCGCGTGTGGGAAAGCGGCGGAGGGCGCACGCCGAGGCTGCGCGCGGCTGATGGCTCGTTGCTGCTGGGCGACGCCCTCCTCGATGAGTGGCGCACACGCACCACCAGGGGCACCGCCCGCGTGCGTGGCTATGTCGATGTGCATCCCGACCGCGACAGCCGCCTCACGCTGAGTCCGACTGCGAAGAACCGTTGGGGCGATCCGCTGCCAATCGTCAGGCACAAGATCGATGCAGCCTCCGAAGCCCGGCACGTGGCCACCCGCACCCACCTCGAACAGGTGTTTACGACGATGGCGAAGGCCAATGATGGGCGGATGGGAAACGTCAGCGGCCTGTCTTATCAGGACCATCCCGCCGGGGGCTGCCGCATGGGCATTGACCCGGCCACAAGTGTGGTGGACTCGCAGGGACGCGCGCACGACCACGAGAACCTGTTCGTGGTGGGCGCCCCCACGCTGCCCACGGGCGGTTGCACGAACGGCACGTTGACATTCGTGGCGCTGGCCCTGCGGTCAGCCGACGCGATCGCGCGCACATGACTGGCGCGGAAAAGAACGACGCTGCCGCCGCATACAGCGTGGCTGACCATTGAAGGCGCCAACCATGCCCAGTTCGCCCACTACGGGTCGCAACTTGGCCACTGTCGTGCCGCGATCAGCCGAGAGAGCCAGCAGCAGGCGCTGGAGGCCGTCGTGTCGTGGCTCGGCCGTGTGGCCGCTGCCGCGGCTTCGCCGGTCAGAGTAGCAGGCCGTTGACCAGAAGCCCCAGGGCCACCACCGCGAACGCGAACCCGACCACGGCTATCAGTCCATCGTGGGCAATGAGCGCCAGACCCAACAACGTCAGGATCGCACCGCCGGCAATGGCGCTGAAAGGCACCAGTTCCATGCCGGGTGTCACAAGGGCGATTGCGGTGGTCACGGCGGCAATGGCGCGGGTGCCGGCGCCATGCACGAACACCTCAAGCCGGTGACGCAGCAGCCGATCGACTGCCCGGGCCGGGCGACGAATGGCCTTCACGGCCTTGCGCACCTTGATGGCGCTCACCGCACGGTGCCGAATCCACCCGGGAAACCAGAAATGCGTTCGTCCCGCAAGGAGTTGTACCGAGATCAGCAGCACCACAAGACCCACGCTGGTCGATACGCCAGGGATGTCGCCCACGAGCGGCGCAACGAGGATCACCCCGGCCAACACCAGCAGGGGCCCAAACGACCGTCGCCCCGTCGCTTTGAGCAGATCCTCGAAGGCCACTTCACTCTTGTCCCTGGACGTCTCGACAATCAGGTCGAGCATCTCGTTCAGATTTTCCGGGAGCGGGCCTTTCACCTTCATGAGGCTATCGCAAAGGCCGACCCGGTACGCTGCTACGATGATTGAAATGCCTCCGTCACGTCTGCGGCGTCTTCTGCCCCTCGTCGTGCTCATCATCACCTCTGTGGCGGTGGTGTCCGCCCACCTCAAGGTGGACAAGACCTTTCCCGCCACAGGCGCGACCGTGACTTCCGCACCGGCACAAATACAGGTGTGGTTTTCACAGGCACCGACGGTGGCCGTGAGCGGCCTGGCTCTTGAGGGCCCATCCGGCAAGGTCGAACTCGGCAAGGTCACCGCGGGGATGGCCGAGGGCAAGCCCGACAACTCTGTCGTCGCCCCCGTCATCGGCACCGTGCCGCCGGGCGTCTACACGGTCAGTTGGAGGACGTCAGGCGCTGACGGCCACATCCTGACCGGGACGTTCGAGTTCACGTTCAAACGGTAGGCGAACCGCCAACGGTCAGACGAGGCGCGCGAACCCGCCTGGCCTGTTCCTGCCGCTCGGTCTGGAGCCGCAGGTGCGCGGCACCGCGTCGCTGCTGGCCACACCATCGCAGGACTGGCTCCGAATCATCGGCCGCCTGCCGGACGCAGGGCGACTTGCAGTGGCCCAGACCCAGGCCGACACCGCCCTGCGGCAATGGTTGTCGGCGCAGACGTTTCCGACCGCCGAGGAGCGCGAAGAGGTTGCGCGCGCCCGCACGCCCATCGTGTCTGCTTCGGCCGGCGTGGAGACACTGCGCATGACGTTTCAGGCGCCTCTGAAGCTGTTGTCTGTCGTGTCGGGGCTCGTGCTGCTCATCGCTGTGGCCAACCTGGCCAATCTGCTCATCGCTCACAGCGACCGGGGGCAAACGGCGATTCGAGTGGCGCTTGGGGCGTCGCCGCAGCGACTCGTGCGGCAGGCGGTGTCTGAAGGCGTGGCGCTGTCGCTCGTGCTGCTCACGGGCGCCGGTCTGCTCGGCACCAGCCTCAGGCAGTTGCAGCAGCAGTCGCTCGGGTTCGAACCCGCTGATCGTGTGGTCGTGCGCCTCGATCTGAACCGCGTCCTTCGCCGGTGATATTCCCAGGCTGACGTCGGTGTATCGGCGGTTGCGCGAAGAGTTTGGCCGCATTCCCGGCGTGCGGGACGTGACCTGTTCGCTCTTCAGCCCGATGGAAGGCCACAACTGGTCGTCGAATATTTCGATCGATGGACGCCCCGATCCCGACCGTCGGTTCGGGCCGTCCTGGAACCGGGTGGGCCCCGGCTACTTCGAGGCAGAGGAGCCGATCGGTCGACGCGGCCCATGATCTGCCTTCCGGGCTTTCAGAGGCCTGTCGCACATGAGGGTGACGGCAGTGCCATGGCGCGCGTCGATCCCAACGTGACCGTGGTCCGAGTGCTGTCAAGGGCCGACCAGGTCGCGGGCAATTTTCGCAAGAACCGACTGCTGTCGGGACTGACGTCGGCGTACGGCGTGTTGGCCCTCGCCCTCGCGTTCCTCGGCCTCTACGCGGTCACCTCATCCACCGTCGCACGCCGCACGCGCGAAATCGGTATTCGCATCGCGCTGCTCTCAACCGGCACGATCGCGGCGCTGCTGTACAGCGTGCAGCCCCGTGATCCACTCGTCATTGGCGGCGCGGCGCTCGTGCTGCCCGTGAGCACCGTCATTGCCGCAGCTGTTCCTACGCGACGAGCGGCCCGTGTCGAACCGACGCGCGCTCTGAGAAACTCGTAGCCATCCCTACGCATTGGGCAGCGTGAGTGTCGCGCGCAGACCGCCGAGCGGCGATCGGCTGAGCGTGATGCCCCCGCCGTAGACGTCCGCGAGGTCGCGCACGATCGCCAGGCCAAATCCGGAACCCGGCGCCGTTTCGTCGGCCCTGACGCCGCGCTGCAACACCGCTTCGCACATCCCCTCCTCCACTCCAGGGCCATCGTCATCCACGGTGATGACCAGCGCGGTGCCGGATGGGGCGGTCGACAGGGTGACAGCGGACGCGGCCCACTTGCAGGCGTTGTCGAGAATGTTGCCCAGCATTTCCTCGAGGTCGGCGCGTTCGACGCGGACCACGTGCGACGGCGCTACCGACAAGGTGATGGCGAGGTGGCGGTCGACGTAGAGCCGCCGGAGCGTGCGCGCAAGGCCTTCGGCAGCTTCGGCGACCTCGCAACGCGTACCCGGCGCGGCCCCCGAAGCCACCGCGCGTGCGTGCGCCAGGTGGTAGTCCATCTGGCGCTGCATGCGATCCACCTGGTGTCGGATCGCCGCGGCGATGTCGGTGTGGCCGCCGCGATCGGCGGCCGCGGCTTCCTGCAGCAACACGGCAAGCGGCGTCTTGAGACCGTGGGCCAAATCGCCGGCTTTGGCCTGCGCGCGCGCCACGACCTTGTCGCGTTCGGCGAGCAACCCGTTGAGATCGTCCACGAGCGGTTGCACCTCGGAGGGAAACGCGCCGTCCACCCGTCGCGCGTGCCCTTTGTGAATCGACGAGAGCCGATGCCGCAACTGCGCGAGCGGCGACACGCCACGAGTCACCTGGATGAGCCCGACGAGTAGCAGGAGGATGGCCAGGATCGACACCGGTCCCACGTGCAGGAAGATACGATGCACCACCTGCGGCGCGTCCGAGTGCCGAGTGAGGGCCTGCATCATCACCAGCCCCGCAATCGCGAAGAGTCCCAGTGACCACAGGATCGCGCCGCCCCACACGCGCCCGCGCAGCGAGCCGCTCATGATGCCGCGCCCATCCGGTAGCCCAGTCCGCGCACCGTTTCAATGGCCGTGGCGCCAAGTTTGCGCCGCAGTCGCGCGATAAACACTTCCACCGTGTTGGACTCGCGGTCAAAGTTCTGCGAATAGATGTGTTCGGTCAGTTCTGTCTGCGACACCACGCGATCGCGATGATGCATCAGGTACGACAGCACCCTGAACTCGTGGCTGGTGAGGTTCACCGCAATGCCATCACGAGTGACCCGGACGTCGCGAGGGTCGAGCACAAGGGCGCCGATGCGAATGTCCCTGGTGGCGTGTCCGCCGGACCGCCGGATGAGCGCGCGCACCCGCGCCAGCACTTCCTCGATCTGAAAGGGCTTGGCCATGTAGTCGTCGGCGCCGCCATCAATGCCCTGGACCTTCTCGTGCCAACTGCCGCGCGCCGTCAGGATCAGGACGGGCGTGGCGAACCCAGCCTGGCGCCATCGGCCCAACAGGGTCAGACCGTCGACCTTTGGCACGCCAAGGTCCAGCACCACGGCGTCGTAGGTCTCGGTCTGCATGAGGAAGTCTGCGCGGGCGCCGTCGCCAGCCGCGTCAACGGCGTACCCGGCGCCGCCCAGCGCCGATCCAAGCTGCGCCGCCAACGCCGCTTCATCTTCCACCACAAGTACACGCACTGACGTTTGTCCCGTTCGTTTATAGCGCACATCGCTCTGCGGGGCCTGAACGGCGGCTGAACGGCCGCGTTCAGCCTGGATTCAGGTGCCGAGGGTTACGCTCCCGGCATGAAGACACGAACCCTCCTCGTGCTGGCCGTGATCGTTGCCGTTCTGGCCGCTGGAGCATTGGCCCTCAGAGCCGATTCCGGTGGCGCCGTGGCAGACTGGTTCCGGTCGCTGCATGGCGGAGGACATTAGGGAACTGGGGAACTGGGGAACTGCTCTCGTAGCGCGGCCTGGGTCTCAAGGCCGCGAAGCTCGGCGCGCTTGAGACCCAGCGCGCCCTACGTACGAGGCACATGAGGAGAACACATGAAGCGCATGACGACTCGCGACTCCGCCAAGTGAGAGCCATCTGGCGCCGCCTTCGGAGTGCGCCGGGGATGGCGGCGGTGATCGTCGTGTCGCTGGCGACGGGCATCGGGGTGAACGCCTCGGTGTTTTCCTGGCTGCAGGCACGTCTGCTGCGACCGCTGCCGGGCGTCAGCGGGTCGATGGACCTGCTGCTTGTGGAGCCCAGGAACGACTCGGGCCTGTACGTGGGCACGTCGTGGCTCGAGTATCAGGATGTTCGCGCCCGCGTGCCGGCGTTGCCGAATCTGATTGCCGCGCGGATGTTGCCGCTGTACATCGGTGAGGCGGGCGCGACCGAGCGCGGCTTCGGTGTGCTGGTGTCGGACAACTATTTCTCGGCGATTGGTGTCCGGCCGGTGCTGGGGCGCGTGTTGAGCCCAGACGACCTGCGTGCCGAAGGCGGCGATCCCGTGGTGGTCATTGCGCACGGTCTCTGGCAAGCCACCTTCGCCGGCGATCCCAACGTGATTGGCCGGACCCTGCGCGTGAACGGCCGTCCACTCACGGTGATCGGTGTGGCACCACCCGAGTTCCAGGGCACCGTCCTGGGATTGACATTCGACGCGTGGCTACCTGCGACGCTGGCACCGGTGATTGCGAACGGATCGCGCGAACTGCGATCGCGATCCGCCAGAGGGTACGCGGTGATGGGATGGCCGGCCGATGGCGTGAGCCGGTCGCAGGCACAGCGCGACGTGGATGCGGCCATGCGTGAACTGGCCGAAGCCCATCCTGAATCCAACAGGACCGTGCGTGCCGAGGTGCTGCCGTTCTGGCAGGGGCCCCGAGGACCACAGAAGCTGATGGCGCTGTCGCTGGTCATTCTCCAGGCGTTGATGCTGCTCCTGCTGCTGGCCGTCTGCGGCAATACCGCCAGCCTGTTCCTGGCCCGCGCGAGCGCGCGCCATAAGGAAATTGGCGTGCGCCTCGCCCTGGGCGCTTCACCCAGGCAGATTGTGAACGCGGTGATGGGCGAGACCCTGGCGCTGGGGGCGGCAGGGGCCGCGTGTGGCGCGGCGCTCGCGGTATGGGGCACGCAAGCGCTGGTCGTCTTGCCGCTGACGGGCCTTCCGATCCGGTTTCAAACCAGTCTTGACTGGGGCGGACTATTGTTCGCCGTGGTGCTCGGAGTGCTGGCAGGGCTCCTGGTCGGTGCGGGGCCGGCGTGGCAACTGTCGCGCGTCGATGCGCAGACCGCGCTTCGCGCCGGCGCGCAGACAGCCGCGCGCAGCCGCATGCGCGACGCCCTGATCGCGGTGCAGGCCGGACTCGCCGTCGCCGTGTTACTCGTCGCCGGACTCTTCCTGCAGAGCTTTCAGGAGACTCGCGATTCTGACCCCGGCTTTGTCCGCGAGGGTGTGCTCCTTGCGACCTTTGATCTGAGCGGCCGTCCGGCCCCGCCGGGTGGAATCCGCACGTTTACGAGTCGCTTGCTCGACGGAATCGCCGGCGTTCCCGGTGTGGAAAGTGTGGCCATCTCCGCGTCGGTCCCCCTCGACATCCATGGGTTGCCCACCACCGTCTTCACCGTGGACGGTCGTCAGCGCGCCGATGGCGAGTTTGATCAGGCCCTGGCCAATACGGTGACGCCAGGGTATTTCGGCGTGATGAAGATCCCGATCCTCGCCGGGCACGACTTCGCGAGGCTCGATGACGTGGCGGCGCCAGCGCAGGTCATCGTGAATCAGGCATTCGTTGATGCGTACATCGAGCGCGGCGCTGCTGGCGACGCGGCGTTGGGCCGCCGGCTCGAGGCTCGTGGGAAGTCGCACCTGATCGTCGGAGTGGTGAAGACGACGCTGTCAAACGCGTTTGGCGAACCACCGACGCCGGCTCTGTATTTGTCCTATCGCGACGATGGCGCCAACCAGGGTGAGATTCACGTCCGTACGCGGCCGGGGGCCGAGACGGCCGTCACGCTTGGCGTGCGGCAGGCCGTGAAAGCCATCGACGCCGACCTGCCCGTGTTCAATGTGCGCACGCTGTCGGACCACGTGGAAACCAACCTCGTGTTCCGGCGCGTGCCGGCGCGGCTCTTCGTGGTCCTGGGTCCGCTGCTGTTGTTGCTGGCGGGGCTGGGGATCTATTCGCTCGTGTCGTACGCGGTGTCGCTGCGCACAAATGAGCTGGGGCTTCGCCTGGCGCTGGGGGCCACGCCGCGCCGGTTGATGACCGAGGAACTGGGCGCGAGCCTCCGCGTCACCACGGCCGGGATCCTCGTGGGCTGGGTGGGAACCTTCGTGCTGACCGTGGTGCTGTTTCCGGATCAGGCTACGCAGGTGGGCGTGTTCGGCGGCGTGCCGCTGCTGCTCATCGGCGTCGCGGCGCTCGCCTCGTGGGTGCCCGCGCGGCGAGGGTCGCGTGTGGACCCGATGACGGCGCTCCGCGCGGACTGAGGGCAAGACGACCTCTGAGGTGATTACCGATCCTCTGCCGGCGGTAATTACCTCAGAGGTCGTTTTGAACCAGACAGGCGATGCCGCAGGTAGAATAGGCGGATGGCTGCCCTGATAGAAGCGATTGAGATCAAGCGAAAGACGTACTTCGAGTACGAAAACGCGCCCTACAACTGCATCGAGGTTGACGTCTCGAAGCCCACCGCCAGGGGTGGCCAGACGCTGGTACGCGTCAAGATGCGCAACCTGCTGACCCGCGCGGTGTTCGACCGCACGTTCAAGGCCGGCGAAAAATTTGCCGAGCCCGACCTCGTCAAGGCGCCCGCGACGTTTCTGTATTCCGACGCCGACGGCTACCACTTCATGGACCAGGCCAATTTCGAGACGCTGACGCTCACGGGCGACGTCCTCGGCGACGACCGGCTGTTGCTTGTGGACAACCTCGAAGTGCAGGTGCAGAAATACAACGGCAATCCGATCGCCGTGATGTTCCCCGCCCATGTCGAACTCGCCGTGGCGTCGTGCGAAGGCGCGGTGCGTGGCGACACGAGCAGTGGCAGCGTCACCAAGCTTGCCGTCCTCGAGACCGGCATGGAACTGCGCGTGCCGCTCTTCATCAAGGAAGGCGAAAAAGTGAAAGTACACACTGAGACGCGCGAGTTCGCCGGACGCGCATAGCGACTCATGCCGGAACCGTCCTATCCCGCCGCCAGGCACGTGGCCGCCACCGTGCAGGAGCATTTCGCCCGGCACCTCGCGGCAGCGCGCGCGCAGGGCCGCATCGACCTGGGCGAGGAACCGCAAGCTCACTTTATCGAGGCCATCATCGATGCCGGATTCTGGGCGAGCCTGCGCCGCGAAGAAGGCGTGACGCCCACCATTTCGCTCGCGCTGCTTCCCCCCGGGAACGCCGGGCAGGCCCTCACGTTCTCTGAGTGGTTGCCCCTCTATCCGGCGGCGCTGGCGAAACTGGCGCCGGCCGTCGAGCGCCCAGGCATCCACCTGGGCGTATGGCCGGTAGACGGCGCGCTCAGAGTCTGGGGCACCACGCGCAGCATTCCCGCATTCTGTTTCGTCCTCGAAGTGATTGGCTCCGGACTGCTCGTCGTCAAACATCGCAACGAGCCCTTCGGCAAGTTCGTCAACATCGCGGTGCTCGAGGGCGACCAGATTAAGATCGTGGACGAGAGCACCGCCGCCGGCCCCGAGTGCCCCGGCCTCCTCAAGTCACTGCTGGGCCAGAACGAAGTCACCGCCAGCGGCGAATCGGTCAATCTGCTGGTGCATCTGGCTGCCTCCATGCGTGCCCATCGTCGTGGCGGCGCCCTGCTGATCGTTCCCGAAGGTGACGATCACTGGCGCGAGTCCATTGTGGAGCCGGTGGTGTATGCCGTGGCGCCGAGATTCACCGAGCTCGCGGACTTGATGAACAGGGAACACGACGAGCGTCGCACGCACGAGTGGCAGGATGACCTGCGGCGCGCAGTGGACGCGATCGCGGGACTCACGGCCGTGGATGGCGCGACGATCATGACCTCTGCCAATGAGCTGGTGGCGTTTGGCGCGAAGATCACCCGTCGCCGTTCGCGGCCGCCGGTGGAACGCGTGCTGGTCTCCGAGCCGATCCGCGATCGGGAGCCGGTCGTGCTGGGGCCATCGCAACTGGGCGGCACACGCCACCTGTCGGCCGCGCAGTTCGCGCAGGATCAGCCCCAGGCGATCGCCCTGGTCGCCTCGCAGGATGGCCGGTTCACCATTTTCCAGTGGTCCTCCTGCGACGACATCGTGCATGCACACCGGGTGGAAGCGCTGCTGCTCTGACGCTCAAAACGACCTCTGAGGTCGTTGTGGGCCCAGCCATTCTCGCCCGACCATCGTAATTACTATCGAGACCCCGCCGACAGGGCAGAATGGTGGGGATGGAGGCTTGGGTGGCACAACGGTTCTGGGTCGTCGTCGCGGTCGTCGTGGCTGGGGCGCTGGGGCGGGGAGTGGCCACCGCGCCGGTTGCGCAGAGTGACCTCGACGCATTCATGAAACAGGTGGTCGTCAAACGCGACGACAACTGGAAGAAGTTCCAGCAGTACATCCTCGACGAGCGCGAGCAGTTTGAGCTCCGCGGGCCCGGCAAGGTGCCGCTCTGGGGGGATCGCCGCGACTACACCTGGTATGTGCGCGATGGGTTCTTCGTCCGCAGCCCGGTTCGGGCCAACGGCGTGGCGGTCTCCGAAGACGAGCGGCGCTCGTATGAGAACCGGTTCCTCCAGCGCGAGCAGAACCGCGAAAAGCGGCGGGCGAACACGACCGCGCCCGTGGGGGACGCGACGCCGATGGACGCCCAGAGCCTCATTCGCCAGTCGCGCGAACCCGAGTTCATCTCATCGGCGTATTTTCTGAAGTTCAAGTTCGAAGAAGGCAAATACGCGTTTGTCGGCAAGGAGATGCTCGATGGCCGCGAGGTGCTCAAGGTGGAGTACTACCCGGCCATGTTGTTCTCCAAAGAGCAGAACTCGCGCGCACATCGCCGGGAGAATGGACAAAAGCTCAAGGACGACAACTACGACGCCGCCCTGGAGAAAATGCTGAACAAAGTATCGATGGTCACATTGTGGATTGAGCCGTCGGCCCACCAGATCGTCAAGTACGACTTCCACAATGTGAATCTCGACTTCATGCCGGCCGCCTGGCTCGCACGCTTCACCGACGTGCGCGCCACCATGAACATGCATATGCCTTTTCCCGAAGTCTGGCTGCCGAAAGACGTGGAAATGTTTTTTTCTGCGATGCTGGCCGTGGGCGAAATGGACGCGCGGTATCGCCTGAATTACCACAACTACAAACTGGCATCCACCACCGCGAGGATCAAGTGACGTCACTGGCGTTGGCTGCGTCACTCGCGCTCGGTCTGTTGACGCAAGCCGCACCCGCTCAGCCCGCCGAGGTGATGGCCGAGATTCGTGTGCACGGCAATCACGTGACGCCCGACACCGAGATCATCGCCCTGTCCGGCATCGCGATCGGCGCGCCTGTGACGGCCAACACCGTCGCGCAGGTGCGCCGCCGGCTCAAGGCGTCCGGCAAGTTCGAAGACGTGGATGTGCTGAAGCGATTCGCCTCGATCGCCGACCCCAGCAAGATTGCGCTGGTCATCGTCGTCAACGAAGGCGCGGTGCGGGTGGACTTCGAACAAGGGCCCGACGGCGAAAGCATCGCGGTGATCAAACGCCGCGGCGGCTTCAGAAATTTGATGTATCTGCCGATCCTCAATGCCGAGGATGGGCATGGCCTGACCTATGGCGTCACGGCGTCACTGGCGAATGTGCTCGGTGAACGCAGTCGGCTCTCGGTGCCCCTGTCGTGGGGCGGCACCCGGCGTGCCGGTCTGGAGGTCGAGAAGAACTTTGTGTCGGGTCCCGTCACCCGCGTGGAGGTGGGCGCTGCGATACAGCGACGCACCAACCCCGCGTTTGATGAAGACGATGACCGGGAGCGGGTGTGGGCACGGGCCGAGCGCGCGTTCAGCATTGTCCGGCTGGGGAGCACACTGGGGTGGCAGACCGTTACATTCGGGCCCATCTCCAATGAGATGACATCGGTCGGCGCCGACGTCACGTTCGATACGCGACTTGACCCGGCGTATCCGCGCAATGCGGTGTTCGCCACGGCCGCCTGGGAACGACTGGCGTTCACCAGCGGGGCGTCACTGCAGCGCACCAACCTTGATGGCCGGGGATACCTCGGCCTTCTCGGACAGAGCGTGCTTGCCGTTCGGGTGCTGCGCCAGGGCGCCAATGGGCCGCAGCCGGCCTACCTCAAGCCGCTTCTGGGAGGGTGGTCCAGCCTGCGGGGATTTGAAGCCGGCGCTTTTGTGGGCGACATCGTTCTCGCCGGGTCCGCCGAGTTGCTCGTGCCGATTTCGTCGCCGATTTCGGTGGCCCGGCTGGGCATCAGCGTGTTTGTGGACACGGGCGTGGCGTACGACTTCGGCCAGCGGCTGAAGGACCAGGTGAATCAGACCGGCATTGGCGGCAGCGTGTGGATGACGGCCACGGTGTTTCGCGTGAGCCTCTCGGTGGCGCATGGCCGTGGCGCGGGCACACGTGTGAACTTTGGTGGCGGCCTGACATTCTGATGACGCGAACGCTGTGCGGGTGGGTGATGGCGTGCGTGATCGCGGCGCCGTTCGCCCTCCGTGCGCAGGTGCCCGCGCCCGACACGTCGGCACGTGCGGTCATCGCGAAGGCAGCGGCGTATCTCAAGGAATACAAGGAAGCGCTCCAGTTCGTCCTGTGTGATGAGGCCACCATTCAGGAGGTGCTCAACGAACGCGGCGGCCGCGCCGCGCACCGGGAAACGTCAGGAGAGTTTTTTCTGACGTACCTGCCGGCCGAAGGCGGCTGGGTCGGCGTGCGTGACATCGCCGTCGTGGACGGTGTGCGGCTGGAGAAACGCGACAACCTGCGCGAGTTGCTGACGAAGGCGTCCTTCGCGCCGATCGGCCGCCAACTGGCCGATCGGAACGCGCGTTACAACATCGGGTCCATCTCGAGGAACGTCAACGATCCGATGCTCGCGCTCGTGATCCTCGACGACACACATCGCGATCGCTTCAAGTTCGATCGGAGGCGCGTGGAGCCATCGGCCACCGGGCCGATGGTGACCGTCACGTTCACCGAGCGCGAGCCGCCCACGCTGGTGCGCGGCGCCGACGGCAGTCAGATCTTCGCGAAGGGCGAGCTGGTGATTGATGCGACGACCGGGCGCCTTGTGCGCACTGTCATCACGTTGAAAGACGACAAGACCACCGGCACTCTGACCACGATCTTCGCCGAGAATCAGAAGCTCGGTCTTTGGCTGCCGGCGTCACTCGCCGAAAACTACGAGCACAGCGCGGGTCGCCTCGCCGAGAAGGTCCTGGCGCACTCCACCTACAGCAACTACCGCCGCTTCAACGTCAACGTCGTTATCAAATAGTGATTGCGGCGTCCCGCCGGCCGTGAGGGTTCCTTCCGTACGTAGCGCGCGCTGGGCTTCAAGCGCGCGGCCGCGGCCTTGAGACCCAGGCCGCGCTACGTTTCGCTCTTTACCGCTTCACCCCGAACATCGCGTCGTCGATCGTCACGTTATGGGCCACGGTCGCGAGCTTGATCGTCACGGTCTGGATGGAGGTCGTGTTCACCGTCGTGAACGGCACCTTCAATCCGTCCACGGTGCGGTAGTCCGAGAGTTCCGCAGTCTGCTCGATATCGCCGCCGGCCTGGGGCACGTTCACTGTCGCGGTTGTCTTGACCACAAGAAACGACTCGGCATCCATATACACGCGCGCCACCGACCCGGCCTTGGGTGTGACCAGCAGCACGATGACGGACTTGCCGGCGAGCGTCTCCTTTGGCAGGACCTCGATCTTCAAGCCTGTCTCTTTGTAGTTGAGGAACTGGTTGGGAAACACGCTGTTCTTCATGTTGTCGAGCTGGTTGCCCGTAATCTCGGTGTCGCCCTGCATGGAGTTGAGGGCCCAGCCCGCAGTGCCGTCGAACTTCTGGTCGAGCGTCATCGCCTCGCTCACGCCCAGGGCCGACAGGTCCAGCGTCATGAACGCGCGCGCCTTGTTGGGCGCTTTCGAATACAGCTCGACCGGGCCGCTCAGGTCGCCGTTCGGCGTCGTAATCGTGATCGTCCCGGTGGCTTTGCGCGTCGTCAGTTTCGCAAGGGCGTCGCGGCCACCCATGGCCGCCAGGTGTTTTTCCACCACTTCATCAACAGTCTGCGCGGCGGCAACGGTGACCAGGGCGGGGGAGAGGAGCAGGGACAACAGCAGCGGCAGGTAGTGTCGTTTCATATGTATCAACCTTTATACGTCACCCGCTCTATACGTCACCCGGCGACGCGGGTTCGGCGCCAGCAAACAGTGTAGCCGAGCCAGTCCGTCCACGACATAGCCGTCGCGTGTCGTCACGGTTGCACCCTTGCGATTCACCCGCACGGTGAGTGCGTGCCAGCCTTTTCCTGGTGGGGGCACATACGACAGAAGGTATCGGGTTCGCATCCAGGCAAAGGCACTTGTCATCAACTGTGCTGGATCGCCCTTGCCCAGGTCGATCGCTATCCCACCTGTGCGCCGAGCGAGAAGCTGCAATTCCTTGGGAAAGACAAAGCCGCTGACGACGGCGGTTGTTCTGGCGAGTTCAATGGCGCCGCGGACAGCGTTTACGCTTACGCTCTGGCGAACTTCCGTGGGCGATCCGAACAGCACGAAGGCCGGACCCAGACGCCTGGCCTGTTGCCCGAGCCCGTCGAGGGTGACGGTGCTGCGAAAATCCGCGGCGTTCGTGAAGGCGGCAAGCACCCGGCGCCGGTCTGTCGGAAGAAATTCCTCGAGGCCGGCGGTGATCGCATCAAGCGTGGCAGCGTATGGACTGCCTTCTATTGCGCTCATATCCAGTCGCGGTCTGCCGTAGCTCAGTGCGCGAAGCCGTACCGTTGGGGCGTCCGACAGCAGCAGAGCCAATCGATCCCGTTCGTTAATATTGTCGAGGAACGCCGCGAAGCCTGCGGCGATGCGCGGTGCCTGGTGCTTCGAGGTCATCCGCAGAGATTCAAGGGGTTGCACGACCGCTACCAGGTCGAGGGGCGTATCCTTCAACTCCTCAACGGTCGGCTGTTGGCGCGCACCGCTGTCCGTGAGCACAAAGTCGCGAGCCTCCAAACCCTCCACAGGCCCCAGATCGTTCGTCACGCTGACCTCGATGCGCACCAGTTCGGTGGTCGATCGAAATGTCGGTTGCTGCATCAGCGCAGCGGCACCGAACACGACCGTCAGCATCGTCAGCGCTTTCACTTGCCGCTCCGCCGGGACAATTCCGCGCGAACTGGATCGGTCAGCACGACGCAGGGATAGCTGTAATACGGATCAGTGGAATCGAGAGAGTCAAACGGAATCGGACCTCCGGGTGCAAGTGCAGCCAAGCCGACGCGCGGCGCGGGAGCATTTGGCAACAGCGTCGTCGCTCGTTCATACCAACGTTGTGCGCCGTTGGCGTCGTTGAGGCGGCTCGCAGTCTCCGCGCGGCTCATCGCCGCGAGATAGGCAATCAGTCCCGTCTGGCTGCTGAGTCGCTCGAGTTCTTTGCGCGCATCCAGGTCTTTCTCCGCGCGGATGCGAGCGTCACGGAATCTCGCTTCTGTCAGACTCGGATCGGTCTTGAGCGCTGCCTGAAACGCCTTGCTCGCTTTCTTCGGACGCTGAGCAGCCAGGTCCAGGAAATACGGTACCGCCTTTTCTGACTTCAGCACGTCAGTCACGATTCCGTGCAGACGGCTCAGGCAGTCGAAAAGCACGCCTTCAGAAAGCAACGCGCCACCGCCAACGCCATTCTCCTTCTTCCAGCCCTGCAGGGCGAGATCCCATTGTCGAATGGCACGGGACTCGGCGTCATTCAGCTGGCCCATGACGACCTTGCTCCGGTCCGCGAGAGCTTCGCCGAACAGGCGTGCCTCCTCCTCCACTAGTTTTGTCGCCTCTTCAACAACACGGGCAGGAGGAAGCTGAGCAGAGAGAACAAGCCCGATTCCGGCACTCACACCAAAGGCAAGACAAAGAGTTCGCATAGAAGATCCGTCTGCAGTGTTACGGGCCTCGTCTTGCTGCCCTCCAAGTCACAATCGATAGCTTAAACTCGGCACTCGCGGGGATTCCGCGCGTGAAGGGCCAAGCACTCGTTTGGCGCGGGGCTTCACCATGCCCGCCCCGCGCCACGCCCCAGATCTCGCTCAGTTGCCACGCTCAGATTCTAGGTCGATCTTGAGTGTTCGCTCAGTATCCACACATGCAGAGACCGTTGCCGCCGTCGTCCGGAATACATTCCCAATACTCCACGGCGTAGCCGAATGTGGCACCAAAAACATCCACATAGCCGGGGTCGTTGACCCAAACCCACCCTTCGACCGGGTCCCAGACGTGCACCATACGGTCGGGGTCCCAAGTCTGTCCTACGACAACCCAGTCTGAATAGGTCCCGCAGTGAGTAGCGCATGCCGCCGACTGTTCCTGGCACGAATTCGCCGCTGCATCAACTCTTGTTGTCGACAAGAAGAGAGCAAGAACGCAGAGTCCAAGTAGCTGAAGCCCCGAACGCAAAAGTGTTCTCTTGATCATTGAAGACCTCCAATTGAATTAACTTGCAGTCCGCCACGCGACGCCAGACCTCAACTTTCGTCTGGTGTCGGGTAAATTTTTGGGTGCGATTCAGTTCGGGGCCGATAGGCCAAGCACTGTGAGCACCTCTTTTTCCTGATGTGCGGCCAGCCATGCCACTCCAACGCAGGCCAGGATCACCGCGACGTTGGCGGTCATCTGAATGCGCTCAGCCAGCTTTGACTGCGGTGCCGTCGACGCCGGTGTGCTGTCGCTTGTCATTGTTCCCACCTACCTATTCGATTTCGGCGCCCGTGTTTGAAACACTCTTGCTGGAGTTGCGGCTCCCTGAACGAAGTGCTCGTTGACGAAGCCGCATGATCATTCCGTGGACGCCCCGTGTCTGTTCGACTGCGGACAGATGTTCGATTCCCAGCACCGCGCCGCATCCTGGCGTGTCGTCCTCGCTCAAGTACGCTCGCAGAAACGCGCGCTCCAAATCGGTCCGCGCAAGCGCCATCACCCGAAGTCGCGTGGCCGCCGGGTCTACGCCCTTCTCGTGTGACGCGACCTGTCGTTCATGAGCCGCCATCGCGGCTCTGTGTTCCGCCGGGTGCAAAGAAACCTTGTGCGTCTGTCGGCGCCGATCCTGGCGACTCGAGTCCTGAAGACGCCGGTGTGGGCCACATGGCCAAGGAACACATCCAGGCGGGCACTCACGCCGTCGTAATGACCCGGCGCGGCGAGATACCAGAGGACGACGTCATGGGCGGCGCTTACAACGGCGTCAAACCCGAGGCACGGCCAGCGCCGCTTCAGCCGCAGGACAAGCAGGGGAACGAGCCGACATCGGCGCGGCTGAAGTCACGCCCTACGTCAGCCACGGACACACGACGCGAAGCCGGAAGGATAGCCGCGCGGGTTCGTCACCGCCGAACGAGCAATCTGATCCCATCGATCCTTGCGGCTTCAGACAGCGTCGCCGAGCCACTGAGGGTGGCGTGCAGATTCGCGCCCTTGGTCGTGTCCATCACGCCGGCGTCCGTGATGATGTAATCACAGGGGCCCATGGCCGGGCGCACCGTTGCCGTGACCTTGAGATCCCTGGCCGCGTAATAGACGAAGTTGGTCAAGCGGACGCCTTCCAGGGCCATCGGCAGGTTGAACCGCGTGGTGATGAAAAACCGTCGCCCGGCTATGCACGTCACGCCATCCCGCGTTTCGCTTCGGAGCGCAGCGTCGTACACCCGCTCTTCTTCCGACTGCGGCCAGTCCGTCATCGCGGCCGTGCGCTCCACCACGCCCTGAGCATTCGCGTCGCGCGCCCACACACCAAACCCGATCGAGCCGGCGACGACGACCACGGCCGCCGCAGCAGACATCGCGCGGGACCTGCTGGTCGCCGCCAGAAGAACGACCCACACCACGAGCGCAGTCGCCGCAGCATGAAGAGTCGGCAGCGGTGGGAATGGTGGCTCCGTCGCACCGGCCAGAATCGCCAGGCTGCCGCCGGCAATCACTAGCCCCACAACGCCGGCCACCGGCGCGCGCCGATACCAGGGCAGGGAAGTCGGAAACAATCCGATCCACGCGACCAGCGGCAGGAACACCACCCACGGCATGGCGTATCGCAGCGACAGTCCACGCGTCCACTCAAGACTGGTCCACGGCGCGCCCATCAGCACCCAAATCATCACGGCGCCTGTGACGATGATGATCACGAACGACCAGAAGCGGCGTGCCACTAACGGTGACGACGAGCCGCGGATCCTGCTGACAAGGGCGTCGAGCGGTACCAGCAACATCGCGGCAACCACGAACAGATACCACCGGCTCAGCCAGATATCAATGAAGTGCCGGGTGCGCGCCCACAGATCGTAGTTGCTGGTCTCCTTCATGTCGCCCAGCACCGACAAGTACATCGAGGCCCCCAAGGTCACGCCCGGAAACAGCGAATCCCACACCCACCAGTTGCGCACGAGCCAGATGCCGCCCGCGCCCGTCATCGCGATCGTCGCGCCAACCCACACCACCATCGTCAGCCGTTCGTGTGGTGCCGACAGCGTCGTGCGTCCGCGAAGGCGCTGAATGACGAGCACGACAACGGCCGGCAAACCCAGCAGCCCGGCCACGGGCACACCGGTCACCTTGGTGCCCAGCAGCAACCCGCTGCACATGGCAATAAGCCACACGTCCATCGACGTCAGCCGGCGTCGCAACACCGGCGCCAGCAACGCAGCCGCCAACGCCACGGACGACGCGGCAAAGAACAGGTCGGCCGACATCAAGCCGGCGTACCGAAAGAGCTGCGTGCCAAACAGCGCGATCGTCGCCCATGTTGCCCACGCCAACCCTGACAACCCAGTGAGCTGCCGGAATAAATATCCCGCAGAAGACACCAGCAGCAGGAACGGCAACACCATCACAAGGTCAGTGAGCAGTGTGGTGTTGAGCGGCAGGATGAACCAGGCTGCGAGCGCGCTCGACCCCATCGGGTAGAGATGCGGCGTCGGCGGCAGCGCAAAGAGACTCGAGCCCAGCGCCAGATTGATGGCATTGGGCACGTGATAGTGCGCCGCGTCGGTGCCGCTCACCTCAAGCGTCGGCACGGCCAGCATCGTCCACTGCACGACCACCGCGATGAGCATGAGGATCGCGGCGAACTCAAGCGCGCGCGTGACACCATCTGCCGCGGGAGGCATCTCGGCTGCTGGAGTCCTGCCGGCCACGCGCCAGGCCACGAACGCGTGACCGGCGGCGAGGATCAAGACGACGGGTGGGAGTGACAGCGCGCTCGCGGCCGACAGAAAGTGCAGCACGATCGAGAGCGTCGCCGTGCCAGCCACCATTGTCTGGAACCAGCGTTCGTCTCGATCGAGCGTCGGGCCAGTCCTGTTGACCCATCTGGCGGTCAGCAGGAAATGGCCGACCGTCGCCACACACCAGACGGCGAGTGTTACGCCCGAATCCACTTCAACAGCTCAGGCAGCGTGGGCGCTTTCCCCTGCATGAGGATGCCCACGCGGAAGATGCGCGCGCCGGCCCACACCGTGCCCGCGGTGGCGAGAATGAGCACGACCACAGACAGCACGGCCTGCCACATCGGCGGTCCTGGCGGCATCGCCATGCGCAACATCATCGAAAACGGCGTCATGGTCGGAAAAAACGACATGCCCACCGCAATGCTCGAGTCGGGATTTCGAATCACGATGAACGAGCCCATGTAGGCCAGCATGATGAGCAGCATGGCCGGCTGCATCATGCTCTGCGCGTCTTTCAGATCCGAGCAGGCCGAGCCCAGTGCGAGGAAGATCGACCCGTACATCAGCGTGGCGCAGATGAGAAACACCACAAACCACGCGATAAGCGCCGGATTGAGCAGGTCCCACCGGCCACTGCTGAAGATGGCATAGAGGCCGCCCGAGAAATAGACGAGCGCCAGCAGCAGCGAGACGCAGACCACGCCAAGGAGCTTGCCCATCAAGAGCTGGAACGGCGTGACCGACCCCAGCAGGACCTCGCTGATTTTGCTCATCTTCTCTTCGATGATGGCGTTGAGCAGTTGCGTGGCCACGGTCATCACGGCCATGAACATGAGGATCAGGAAAAACATCGGCAGGAACAGCCGCGCCACTTCATCCACTTCCTTGGCTTCGGCCACCGTGCCGTCCGAGGCGCGCGCCATCAGGCCGAACGTCGTCACATCGGTGCGCGTGTTCAGGCGCGCGATCAACGCCTGATCGATGCCGGCGGAATCAAAGCGCCGCTTCGTGATCTCTGCGTTCAGCGTCGTCCGTAGCCACGTGGGCAGCGGTTCGTACGACGTGGTCTCGGTGTAGTAAGCGATGTCGGGCGGCTTTGCGGCAGAGGTAATGACGTCGGCCGGCACCTCGACGAACGCGAACAGGTCCTTCTTGCGCACTGCTTCCGAGAGTTCCACCTTGATGTCGTCGGCCGCGCGGCCGCCCACATCGATGAGGCTCGGGACGAACTCTGGCCCCGTGCGCGTCCCGTCGGTCATCGTCTTCTGGTTGTGTTCGGTCGCTGCGGCTCTGATCGACTCGAACAGCGTGCCCGTGCGATCGATGACCGCAAACTTGCGGGTCTCCACGTCCACGTGCCGCTCGGCAAAACTCATGAAGAAGATCAGGCCCACCATCAGCACCGGCATCAGGATGATGCTGATGATGAAGGCCTTGGTTTTGACGAGTGTGAGGAACTCGGATTGCGCGATGGTGAAAATGCGGGACATGTGGGCCTACTCCTCGGTGGGACGCGCGATGCGCACAAAGATGTCGTGCAGCGACGGCTTGGTGATTTCAAACTGCTGAACCGCCGCGCGCTGGACCAGCTGCTGCAGGAACGCCTGGGGGTCGCCTTTGAGGCGCACGTCCTGGAAGTTGCCGTGGTCGTTGATGGATTCCACCCCGGGCAGCCCGGCGAGGGTGGCGGCACCGCCCGTGACGCGGACGCGCGCGGTGTCGTGGGCGTAGGCCTTCTGGATCTCGTCGAGGGTGCCGTCCAGCACTTTGTTGCCTTTGAAAATCATGAAGATGCGTTCGCACATCCGCTCGGCGGCGTTCATGTCGTGTGTGGAGAACACAATCGTGGTGCCGCGGTTGCGCATTTCAAGCACTGCGTCCTTCAGGGCCTCGGCGTTGACCGGGTCCAAACCCGAGAAGGGCTCGTCGAGAATCAGCAGTTTCGGGCGTGAGACCACCGCCGCGATGAACTGAACCTTCTGGGCCATGCCCTTTGAGAGGGTTTCCACTTTCTTGTCGGCCCAATCCGCGAGTTGGAGCCGGCCCAGCCAGTCTTTGATGGCCACGTCGATCTCGGCCACCGGCTTGCCTTTGAGCTGGCCGTAGTAGCGCAGCACCCGGCGCACCGTCATCTTCTTGTAGAGGCCCCGTTCTTCGGGCAGGTACCCCACGTCGTCGCGGACATTGGCCGTTCTGGGCTGTCCCAGCACTGAAATGTCGCCGGAATCCGGGATGAGGATGTTCATGATCATCCGGATGGTGGTGGTCTTTCCCGAGCCGTTTGGGCCAATGAAGCCGTAGATCGAGCCTTCAGGCACGGTGAGCGACACGCCGTTGACGGCCTGGTGTTCGCCGAAGCGTTTTGAGACGTTGTGAATGGCGATGGCGCTCATGGGCAAACTCGGACCTTTTTGGACGGGATTGACAGGCTTGTGAAAGCTTTCACATTATAGTTGTCGCGACCCGGGTTCTCCGCTCGTCCGGGCCGTTCGTTCGCAGGCAAACACACACGCGCGCGCCGCCATTGTCGCCCGAAAACGGGCCCCGGCGGTGTCTGTGTGTATTTGACTTTTGATCGAGTAGTCTAGGGGCGAATCGCAGCCCTATGAGCCAGATTTTTCCAAAAAGTGCCAACGCTGCCGTCCGGTCGAGCCTCTTTGCGGTTCTGACCCTCGTCCTGTTCCTGGGATGGATGGGATTCACGTTGATGCGGTCATCGTGGCTCACCAAACAGAGCGAATACGTCGAGCAGCCGATTCAGTTCAGCCATGCCCACCACGTGGGCGGTGTCGGCCTGGACTGCCGCTACTGCCATACGTCAGTGGAGAAGTCCTCGTTCGCGGGCATTCCTCCAACCAAGACGTGTATCAACTGCCATTCGCAGATTTGGGCCAACGCGCCGCTTCTGGAACCTGTCCGGGCGAGTTTCCGCGATGACACGCCCATGAAGTGGAAGCGGGTCAACGACCTTCCCGACTTCGTGTATTTCAACCACCAGATTCACGTGAAACAGGGCGTCGGATGCGCCACCTGCCACGGCCGTGTGGACAAGATGCCGCTCATCACCCAGGCCACCTCGATGCTGATGGAGTGGTGCCTGGATTGCCACCGTGCGCCCGAAAAGTTCCTGCGCCCCCGGTCCGAGGTCTTCAACATGGCCTACGAAGCACCGGCGAACCAGATCGAGCTGGGCCTCAGGCTCAAGAAGGAATACAACGTTGCCGGGATCGAACACATGACAAGCTGCTCGGTTTGCCACCGATGACTTACGCTGACATTCGCACACGTCTCGCCAGCCCGACCACGCCTGACGGTCCCGCGTACTGGCGCAGCCTCGACGAGCTGGCCAACACCGAAGAGTTTCAGGACTTTGTCGCCAGGGAATTTCCGTCACAGGCCTCCGAGTTCAATGACCCCGCGGGCCGGCGTCAGTTCCTGAAACTGATGGGCGCGTCGCTCGCGCTGGCCGGCGTCAGCGCCTGCACGCGGCAGCCCGAGGAACTGATCGTCCCCTACGTCCGCCAGCCCGAGGAAGTGATTCCCGGCCGGCCGATCTTCTTCGCCACGTCGATGACGGCCGGCGGCTTCGGCATGCCGTTGCTTGCCGAGAATCACCTGGGTCGTCCCACCAAGCTCGAAGGCAATCCGCAGCACCCCGCCAGCCTGGGCGCTACCGACATCTTCGGCCAGGCGGCCGTGCTCGGCCTCTACGATCCCGACCGGTCGCGGACGTTGCGGTACCGCGGCGAGACCAAGACCTGGGCCGGCTTTACCACCGCCCTGCAGGCGGTGCTCAACACGCAGCGCGCGCTCTCGGGCGCCGGTCTGCGCATCCTGACTGAACCGCTCACCTCGCCTACGCTCGTCGAGCAACTCCAGACCCTGCTTGCCGCGTTGCCCGGAGCCAAGTGGCATCAGTGGGACGCGGTGTACGGCACCGTCCAGGGTGGCGCGCCCACGGCGACCCCGCTCTATCAGTTCAAGAACGCCGACGTTGTGGTTTCCCTCGACGCCGACTTTCTCGGCTTCGGCCCCTCGTCGGTGCGCTACACGAAAGACTTTTCTTCGCGGCGTCGCATCAGCACGCCCAAGGATCAGCAGAACCGCCTCTACGTGGTTGAGCCGGTTCCCACGCTGACCGGCACCAAAGCGGCCCATCGTCTGGCCGTGAAGGCCCGCGACGTGCACGGCGTTGCCGCGGCGCTCGCGAGTGCGGTAGGTGTGGCGGCTCCGTCGGCGGGGACGCTCACCGAACCGGTGCAGAAGGTTCTGCCGGTGATGGCCAAAGATCTGATGGATCACCGCGGCCGTTCGGTGGTGGTGGCCGGACCCTATCAGCCCGCGTCGGTGCACGCGCTCGCGCGCGCCATGAACGAGGCGCTCGGCAACGTGGGCTCCACGGTCGTCTACACGGCGCCCGTTGCCTCGACGCCGGCCGATGGTGCCGCGTCGTTGTCGGCGCTTGTGGCCGACATGAGTGCGAGCAAGGTGGACGTGCTGCTGGTTCTTGGTGGCAACCCCGTGTTCACGACCCCGGCCGACATCGGTTTCTCGGACGCACTCGCCAAGGTCGGCACGCGAATCCACCTGGGGCTCTATTACGACGAGACCGCCGAGCTGTGCGACTGGCACGTGCCCGAAGCCCATTTCCTCGAGTCGTGGGGCGATGCCCGCTCGTTTGACGGGACCGTGTCGCTCCAGCAGCCGCTGATTGCGCCCCTCTATGACGGCCGTCAGGCCGTCGAACTGCTGTCGGCGCTCAATGGTGCGCCTGGCCGTTCGCCGGTGGAGCTGGTGAAGGACTACTGGACTCGCGCGTTCGGCACGGGCGGCTTCACGGACGCGGTCGGCGCGCCGTTCGCCACGGTTGATGCCTTCTGGCGCGCCACGCTGCACGAGGGTTTCATCGCCAGCACATCGCTGATGCGCGAGGGCGCCACGTTGCCAGCGGCCCCGGAGAATTCGACCTTCGAGCAGGCCACCTCGCCGGCCACGGGTCTCGAAGTCGTCTTCCGGCCCGACCCGACCGTGCTCGACGGCCGGTACGCGAACAATGGCTGGCTGCAGGAACTGCCGAAGCCGCTCTCGAAATTGACGTGGGACAACGCCGTGTACGTCAGCTACACCACGGCTGCAGCCCACCATCTCAAGAACGAAGACGTCATCGAAATCACCAGCAACGGCCGCACCGTCAAGATGCCCGTCTGGGTGATGCCCGGTACGGCTGACGATGTGCTGGTGGTGCATTTCGGGTACGGCCGCCGCAAGGCCGGCCGCGTGGGCTCGAACATCGGCGCCGACCCGTTTGTCATTCGCACGGCGCAGGCGCCCTGGTTCACCGAGGGCGCGTCGCTCGTGCGCACCGGAGAGACGCACCCACTGGCGTCCACGCAGTCGCACTTCGCGATGGAGGGCCGCAATCCGGTCCGTATTGTGGACGCCGCGGCCTTTGAGGCCGACCCGTCCATCGTCAAGCACATGGGCCACACGCCCGAGCCCGGCCTGACGTTGTATCCGCCGCGCGAGTACAACGGCAACAAGTGGGGCATGGCCATTGACCTCAATGCCTGCACCGGGTGTGGTGTGTGTATTGCCGCGTGTGTGGCCGAGAACAACATCCCCGTGGTCGGCAAGACCCAGATCAAACGCAGCCGCGAGATGCACTGGATCCGGGTGGACACGTACTTCGAAGGTGACCCAGCCTCGCCCTCGGGCACGTATCACCAGCCGCTGCCGTGCCAGCAGTGCGAGGACGCTCCGTGCGAGGTGGTGTGCCCGGTGGCCGCCACGGTCCACAGCGCTGAAGGCCTGAACGACATGGTCTACAACCGCTGCGTCGGCACGCGGTATTGCTCGAACAACTGCCCGTACAAGGTGCGGCGGTTCAACTTCATGCTCTACTCCGACTTCACCACGCCGGAGTTGAAGGCGCAGCGGAATCCGGATGTGACCATCCGCAGCCGTGGCGTGATGGAGAAGTGCACGTATTGCGTGCAGCGCATCAACCATGCGCGCATCGATGCGAAAACGGCCGAACGCCCGATTGCCGACGGCGAGATTCAGACGGCGTGCCAGCAGGCGTGCCCGGCCGAGGCCATTGTGTTTGGCGACCTCAACATGCCCGACAGCCAGGTGTCGAAGCTGGCCGCGCAGGATCGCAACTACGGGTTGCTTGAGGAACTGGGGAGTCGTCCGAGGACGACCTACCTGGCAGTGGTACGCAACCCGAATCCGGCGCTTCCGAGTGAGACGCCGGCGGGAACCAAGACTTCCGGTCACTGAGACCGGGCGAACGGAGAGAGTCGGTGGACGTCAGCCAGAAGACCACGCAAGACCCGCTCGGCGCGGTGCCGGTCATTGCACCCGGCTACAGCTATGCCGGCATCACCGACAAGCTGAGCGCGCTTGTTCTGACGCACAACACGCCCACGGCGTGGTTCGCGTTCATGGCCGTCGGGTTCGTGCTGCTGATGTGCCTGCTCATGTCGCTGACCTACGTGCTCTTCAAGGGCATCGGCATCTGGGGCAACCAGATTCCAGTCGCGTGGGCGTTCCCGATCATCAACTTCGTCTGGTGGATCGGCATCGGCCACGCCGGCACCCTGATCTCGGCCATCCTGTTGCTGTTCAAGCAGGACTGGCGCACGTCGATCAACCGGTTCGCGGAAGCCATGACGCTGTTTGCCGTGGCCTGCGCCATGATCTTCCCCATCTTCCACACCGGCCGTCCCTGGCTCGCGGTGTACTGGCTGCTGCCGTACCCCAACACCATGACGCTCTGGCCCAACTTCCGCAGCCCGCTGATCTGGGACGTCTTCGCCGTCTCCACCTACGGCTCGGTCTCGCTCTTGTTCTGGTACATCGGCCTGATTCCCGACCTGGCGACCTTCCGCGACAAGGCGGAGAAGCCGTTCATCAAGAAACTGTACGGCGTGCTCGCCATGGGCTGGCGCGGGTCCGCCCGCCACTGGTACCGCTACGAAACGGCGTATCTCATTCTCGCCGGTCTCTCTACGCCGCTCGTCCTCTCGGTGCACACGGTGGTCAGCTTCGACTTCGCCGTGTCGAACCTGCCGGGCTGGCACGCCACCATCTTCCCGCCGTACTTTGTCGCCGGTGCCGTGTATGCCGGCTTCGCGATGGTGCTCACGCTCGCCATTCCGCTGCGGGCCATCTACAAGCTCCACGACTTCATCACCATGCGACACCTGGAGAACATGGCCAAGGTCACGCTGGTCACCGGCCTGATCGTGGTCTATGGCTACGCGTGCGAGATCTTCTTCGGCTGGTACAGCGGCAGCCTCTACGAACGCGAAATGCTGCGCCTGCGCATCTTCGACGGCTATTATCCCTGGGCCTATCCGGCGCTCCTGCTGTGCAACTTCATCGTGCCGCAGCTGCTCTGGGTGAAGAAGTACCGCAGGAATATTGCCGTCCTCTTCACGGTGGCGATGTTCGTGAACGTCGGCATGTGGCTCGAGCGCTTCGTGATCATCGTCACCAGCCTCAGTCAGGACTTCCTCACATCGTCGTGGGCGCCCTACAGCCCGACGCGATGGGACTTCCTGACCTTTGCCGGCACACTGGGCTTGTTCATCACGCTGTTTTTCCTGTTCGTGCGAGTGCTGCCGATGATCTCCGTATTCGAAATGCGCACGTTGCTGCCTGAAGCGGCCACGAAGACGAAGCCCGAGGGAGGGTCGCACTGATGGCCCATCACGCACCTTCGTTGCCCGCCATCCATGGCCTCATGGCGGAGTTTGATTCCGCACAGGCGTTGCTCGACGCCGCCCAGAAGGTGCGCGGCGCCGGGTACACCAAGACGGATGCGTATTCACCCATGCCCATCCACGGCCTGGCCGAAGCCCTTGGCATGAACGAGCGCAAGGTGGCGCCGTTTGTGCTCGGCGCCGGAATCATCGGCGCCATGACCGGTTATGGCCTGCAGTACTGGACGTCGGTGATTGCCTACCCGATGAACATTGGCGGCCGGCCGTTCCACTCATGGGTGTCGTTCATCCCGGTGACATTCGAGCTGACCATTCTGTTTGCGGCATTTTCGGCGGGCATCTCGATGATCGTTCTGAACGGCCTGCCGCAGCCATACCATCCCGTGTTTAATACCGCGCGGTTTTCGCTGGCCAGCCAGTCGGCGTTTTTCCTCGCCATCGAAGCCACAGACCCGAAGTTCGACGCCGAGCAGACTGCCGCGTTCCTGGCGAGCCTGCATCCGCGTGAGGTGGTGCCCGTTGATCACTAAGTTGAGAAACACACGCTGGAGTGCCGCGCTCGGCGTGCTGCTGTTGACGGCCGCCGGCTGCCGTCAGGACATGCACGACGCGCCGCGATACGACCCGCTCGAAGCGTCGGACCTGTTCAGCAACGGCAGCTCGGTGCGGCCGCTCGTGCCGGGCACGGTCCCGCGCGGCCAGCTGAATGACGATGCGTTCCTGCACACAGGCAAGGGGCCCGACGGCCTGCCGGTGGCGGCGTTTCCCTTTGCGATTACCCACGTGGAGCTCGACCGCGGCCAGGATCGCTTCAATGTGTATTGCTCGCCCTGCCACGGTCGTACCGGCGAGGGGAACGGCATGGTGGTGCAGCGCGGATATCGCCAGGCGCAGTCGATGCACATCGATCGGCTGAAGCTGGCGCCGGTGGGGTACTTCTACGACGTCATCACGAACGGGTTTGGCGTGATGCCCGACTACCGGACGCAGATTCCGGTGGAAGACCGCTGGAAGATCATTGCGTATGTGCGCGCGCTTCAGTTGAGTCGCACGGCGACCACGGCCGACATGCCGGCCGATGCGCTGGCGCAACTGCTGAAGGGCGGGTCCGCGCCCGCGGCCAAGGCTCCAGTGGAGATTCATCGATGACGAGCGAGTTGAACCCGGCGCAGATGCTCAGAGAGCGTCCCACCGCCGACCTCAGCCGGCTGAGCAACCGGGCGTTGCTCTTCGGCGGCGTGGGCGTTGCCGCCTGCGCGGCTGGCTATTTCATGGTGGACCGTTCGCAGTTCCTCCAGTCGTACCTCATTGCGTACATGTTCTGGATCGGACTGTCGCTGGGGTCGCTGGCCCTGCTCATGATCCAGTACCTGAGCGGCGGCGCGTGGGGCCTGGTGGGCCGGCGTGTCTTCGAGGCGGCCACCCGGAACCTGCCGCTGATGGCCGTGTTGTTCATTCCCATCGCGATGAACCTCGAGACGCTGTACCTCTGGGCCCGCCCGGAAGCGGCGAACGACCCCATCCTGGTGGCGAAGTCGGCGTACCTCAACGCGAACTTCTTCTACCTCCGCGCGGTGTTGTATTTCGCCGTCTGGATCACGCTCGCGTTCACGCTCAGCCGCTGGTCAAAGGCGCAGGATGAGGCAGCGCTGGTCGGGCCGGGTCCCATGGACCGTCGCTTCCGCGTGCTCTCGGGACCGGGGCTTGTGTTGTTCATGCTGAGCGTCACGTTCATGAGCGTGGACTGGGTCATGTCGCTCGACCCGCACTTCTATTCCACGATCTTCGGCGTGTTGACGGTCGGCGGGCAGGGGTTGGCGACGCTCGCGTTCACCATCCTGACGTTGCAGGCGCTGTCGCACGCGAAGCCGATTTCCGACGTGACGAGCGCGGAGCGCTTTCATGACTACGGCAAGCTGATGCTGGCCTTCGTCATGTTGTGGGCGTACTTCAACGTGTCACAGTTGCTCATCATCTGGTCGGCCAACCTGCCAGAGGAAATCCCCTGGTACATCGAGCGGCTGCAGGGCCACTGGGCGCCGTGGGCGGTGTTCGTGTTGATCGGCCATTTTGTGGCGCCCTTTGTGTTGCTCCTGTCGCGCGACCTGAAGCGGCACGGCCGCATGTTGTCGCGCGTGGCGTTGTTTGTGCTCTTCATGCGCGTGGTGGACCTGGTGTGGACCATCGGTCCGGTCTTCAGGCACGAGTCCACCGGGCACTGGCTCGACTTTGCGATGGTGGCCGGCATGGCTCTGCCGTGGCTCTTCCTGTTCTACAGGAACCTGGGCAGCCGCGCACTGGTCCCCGCGCACGACCCGTATTTCAAGGAGTCTGTGATCAGTGAAGGACATTAATCACCCCCACGCCGCGGAAATGCGGACCGAAGACGACGGCGTTTCCTACAAGGGCCTGGCGTGGTCGATGATCATTCTGACGATCATCACGCTGTTCTGCTACGCGTTGGTCGTGGGGATGTTCAAGTGGATGGAGTCGCGCGCGGTGGCGGGTGATACCAACCGTGCGCCGCTGGCGGCCGCGCCCGTCACGCCGACCATCGTGGACGGGCGCATCGTGGGCGGCTCCACCGCGCCTGTGCCGAGCCTGCTCGTGAACGAGCCCGTCAACCTGCAAACGTTCCGATCACACGAGGAAGAGATGCTGACCACCTATGGGTGGGTGGACCAGAACGTCGGCACCGTGCGCCTGCCCATTGACCGCGCGAAGGCCCTGCTCCTGGAGCGCGGACTTCCCGTGAGGGAGTCTCGGTGATGATCAACCGCCGGGGGTTCCGCCTCGTGTGTGCGACGGCCGTGCTGGCGGTGGGCGCCGTGGTGTCTCCAGCCGCGCAACGCTCAGCGCCAGGTTCCAGCGCCCCGGGGCAACCCGCCATGGCGCCGCTTAAGATCCTGGCCGACGTCCGCATCGACCAGAAACTTGATGGACCGGTGCCGCTCGATCTGACGTTTGTGGACGAGGCGGGCAGGAACGTCACGCTCAGCCAGTATTTCGGCGCGCGACCCGCCGTGCTCGCGCTGGTCTACTACGAGTGCCCGATGCTCTGCACGCAGGTGCTCAACGGGCTGTTCTCGTCGCTCGAGCCGCTGAAACTCGACGCCGGCCGCGACTTCGACATCATCGTGGTCAGTTTCGACCCGGGCGAAACGCCGGCCATGGCGCGGGCCAAGAAGGCCAGCTACCTCAAGCACTATCAGCGCCCCACCGGCGACGCCGGTATCCACTTCCTCACCGGTCGGCAGGCCGAGATTGACAGACTTGCCGACGCCGTTGGATTCCGTTACGCCTACGACGAGGCGATTGATCAGTACGCCCACCCGGCGGCCGTCACCGTCCTGACGCCGAAAGGCCACGTGTCCAAATACCTCTACGGCGTGGAGTTCGCGCCCATGGACTTCCGGTTTGCCATGGTGTCGGCCGGCGAAGGCCGGATTGGCACGCTGGTGGATCAGGCGCTGCTCTACTGCTTCCACTACGACCCCGCCACGGGCAAATACAGCGTGGCGATCATGACGTTTGTGCGTCTGGGCGGCGTGCTGACGTTGCTCGGCCTGATGGCTTTTCTTGTGGTGCACCTGCGACGCGATCGTCGGCAGAACAGCGCGGTGGCATCCACCGCAACGGGTATTCGGTAATGCAGAGCAGTTTTCCTCTGTTCCCGGAGGCCGCGTCCTCGATCGCGAGTGACGTCGACCTCCTGTATTTCTTCATCCTGGCGGTCAGCTCGTTCTTCGCCATTCTGGTCTCGGGGGCGGTGGTGTACTTCGCCATCAAATACCGGCGGCGACATCCCGACGAAGTGGGGCAGGACATCCACGGCTCCATCGCGCTGGAGCTGATCTGGAGCATCATCCCCTTCGTGCTCGCGATGGTGATGTTCTTCTGGGGCGCCGAGCTCTACTTCCGCATCGCGCGTCCGCCGGCAGACTCGATGGAAGTGTTCGTGGTCGGCAAGCAGTGGATGTGGAAAGTCCAGCATCCCGAAGGCGTCCGCGAAATCAACGAACTCCACGTGCCGCTGGGTCGCCCGGTGCGCATCACGCTCGGTTCCGAAGATGTCCTGCACGACTACTACATCCCCGCCTTCAGGGTGAAGATGGACGCCGTGCCGGGCAAGTTGACGACGATGTGGTTTACGGCCACGAAGGTGGGCACGTACCGCATCTTCTGCGCTGAATATTGCGGCACGCAGCACTCCGGCATGATTGGGAACGTCATCGTCATGGAACCCCAGGATTACGAGGCCTGGCTGGCGGGTGGGCGCACCACGGGCACGGCGGTCGAAAACGGCGAGCGGCTCTTTACGCAGCTCGCCTGCATCACGTGCCACAAGACCGACTCGTCGGGCCGTGGACCCGTGCTGGCCGGCGTCTTCGGGTCTACCGTCCAACTGATGGACGGCCGCAAGATCGTGGTCGATGAAAACTACCTGCGTGAATCCATCATGAATCCGCAGGCGAAGATCGTGCTCGGCTACCAGCCGATCATGCCGACGTTCCAGGGCACCGTGAGCGAAGAAAACCTGCTTCAGCTCATCGCCTATATCAAGACACTGAAGGCGCCAGCGGCCGCCCCGGCCGCCGGAGCTCCGGCGGCGGCAGGGCAACCGGGCGGGAAATAGGGCGCAAGGATCGTTATGACTCACGCTGGAAATCATTCGGGCAGTTATCTGGATGCGCCCCACGGGATCGCGTCGTGGTTGCTGACCAGGGACCACAAACGCATCGCGATCCTGTACCTGATCTCGATCACGATCTTCTTCATGATCGGCGGCCTGTTCGCGGCCGGGATTCGGGCGGAATTGCTGACGCCGGCCGGAGACCTGTTCACCGCCGACCTCTACAACAAGGTCTTCACCCTGCACGGCGTCGTGATGATCTTCTTCTTCCTGATTCCGTCCATTCCGGCCACGCTCGGCAACTTCCTCGTGCCGATCATGTGCGGCGCCAAAGACCTGGCGTTCCCCAGAATCAACCTGCTGAGCTGGTACCTGTACCTGATCGGCGCGATGCTGACGCTGGGCGCCGTGTTCATGGGCGGCGTGGACACCGGCTGGACGTTCTACACGCCCTACAGCTCGATGGCGTCGAATACGAACGTCACGCTCGCCGCGCTGGGCGTATTCATCGCAGGCTTCTCGTCCATTCTCACCGGCTTCAACTTCATCGTGACCGTGCACCGGATGCGCGCGCCCGGCCTCACGTGGTTCCGGATGCCGCTGTTTCTCTGGGCGATGTACGCCACGAGCCTGGTCATGATCCTGGGCACGCCTGTGGTGGCCATCACGATCCTGCTCGTCGGCGCTGAGCGCGCGCTGGGTTTCGCCATCTTCGATCCGCGCGTGGGCGGCGATCCGGTGCTCTTCCAGCACCTCTTCTGGTTCTACTCGCACCCGGCCGTCTACATCATGATCCTGCCGGGCATGGGCGTCATCAGCGAACTGGTGGCCGCGGTCTCGCGCAAGCAGATCTTCGGCTACAGCTTCGTGGCCTACTCGAGCCTCGCGATTGCCATCATCGGCTTCCTCGTCTGGGGCCACCACATGTTCGTGAGCAGCCAGTCCATCTATGCCGGACTCGTGTTCTCGATCATCACGATGATTGTCGCCGTGCCCTCGGCCGTGAAGACGTTCAACTGGGCGGCCACCATGTACAAGGGGTCGATCACCTGGGAATCGCCCACCTACTGGGTCATCGGCTTCATGGGCCTGTTCCTGGTGGGCGGTCTCACCGGCCTCTTCCTGGGCGCGATGGGCCTGGACGTCCACCTGCACGACACCTACTTCGTCGTTGCGCACTTCCACTACATCATGGTGGGTGGCGGCGTGATGGGGTTCCTGGGCGGCATCCACTTCTGGTGGCCGAAGATGACGGGACGTACCTATCCGGAAACCGCGGGCAAGATTGCCGCGATCCTGGTGTTCGTCGGCTTCAACCTGACATTCTTCCCGCAGTTCGTTGTCGGCTACCTCGGCATGCCGCGCCGGTACCACGCATATCCGGAGGAGTTCCAGATTCTCAACGTCATGTCCACCGGCGGCGCCACGGTGCTCGGCGTGGGGTACCTGCTGATCGTGACGTATCTGGTGGCGTCGCTCTTCAAGCCGCGCAACGCCTCAGCGAATCCGTGGGGGGCCACGGGCCTTGAGTGGGACATCCCCTCGCCTCCGATTACGCTGAACTTTGAGACCGAGCCCATCGTGACCGAGGACGCGTACAACTACGTGGGCCGCGCCCAGAAGGCGAGGGAGAACTAGCGTGGACAATCCCAACGCGCCCCACCAGCCGCATCATCCCGCGCTGCAGCACCATTTTTTCAATATGGGGCAGCAGCTCGAGGCGTCGGTCCTCGGCATGTGGGTGTTCCTGGTCACCGAAGTCATGTTCTTCGGCGGCCTGTTCATGGCCTACATCCTCTATCGCTCGCTGTATCCCGCCGCGTGGCTGGCGGGCAGCCACGAACTGAACGAGGTGCTGGGCGGCCTCAACACCGTTGTCCTGATCTGCAGCTCCCTCACGATGGCCCTCGCGGTGCGCGCGGCGCAGGTGGGCGCCTGGATGGGGCAGGTCGTCAACCTCATCCTGACGATCATCTTCGGCACCATCTTCCTGGTGGTGAAGTACTTCGAGTATGCGGCGAAGTTCGAGCATCACCTGGTGCCCGGCCCGCACTTCGACCCGGCGCGCGATCCGGCGCAGCAGCTCTACTTCTCGCTGTATTTCATGATGACCGGCATCCACGCCCTGCACATGGTGGTGGGCATCGTGCTGATGCTGATCATTCTCCGCATGGCCTGGAAGGGCCGGTTCTCAGCCGAGTACTACGGCCCGGTCGAAATCTCGGGTCTCTACTGGCACTTCGTCGACATCGTCTGGATTTTCCTGTTCCCGCTGCTGTATCTCATCGGGAAGCATCACTAACGCGTACGAGCGAACCATGTCCCACATCAGCTCCAAGGGCCTCTACTACACGATCTTCACCACGCTGATCGTCCTCACGGGCGTGACGGTGGCCATTGCGCGCATGGATCTGGGCGCGCTGAACACACCGGTGGCCCTCGCGATCGCCGGCTTCAAGGCCACGCTCGTGATCCTGTTCTTCATGGGCGTCAAGTACAACACTCCCCTGACCAAGGTGGTGGCTGCCTCGGGCTTCGTATGGCTCATCATCCTCTTCGGCATCACGATGGGCGACTACCTCACCCGCGCCTGGATTGGGTTTCCAGGACGATAGTCTGGGGTCCTGGGGTCCTGGTGTACGAAGCGCGGCCTGGTTCTCAAGGCCGCGATCTTACCGATTGGCCGCCTCCATTCACCGATAGGAGGCGACGGCCCTCTGTCCTTCCCCGTCACACTCCCGGTAGATAAGATGGTGAGCCGACCGTGACTGATCTCAAAGACGACCTCGCCGCACTCCGCATCGAACGGGCCCCTATGACGCCCGAGGGCCGCTTTCGCTGGGTCAAGTGGGTGGTGTTCCTGGCCCTGGTGGCCGGGGGCGGCTACGCCGGCTACCAGTGGCTCAACCGCGAGCGCCCCCTTGAAGTGGAGGCCGTGGCCGTCACCGAGCGCGCGGCAGGCGCCCAGGCCTCGGTCCTCAACGCATCGGGTTACGTGACGGCTCGCCGCCGCGCGACAATCTCATCAAAAGTCACCGGCAAGCTGGTGGAGGTGAATGTCGAGGAGGGCATGGCGGTGCGCGAAGGCCAGATCCTCGCCCGGCTCGACGATGCGGCGGCACGTGCTGGATTCGCGCTGGCTCAGGCCCAGCTTGTGGCGGCCCAGGGCGCGATGCGCGAGACCGAAGTGCGGCTGGCCGAGGCGCAGGTCACCTTGAAGCGGCGCATTCAACTGGCCGCCGATGGCATCGGTACTCAGGCCGACGTGGACCAGTCGAAGGCTGAGGCCGACTCGCTGGCCGCGCGCATCGCGTCCTCACGCGAGCAGATCAATGTGGCGGAACGCCAGGTGGCGATGCAGCAGACCGACCTGGACAACATGATCGTGCGTGCGCCGTTTGGCGGCGTGGCCATTTCGAAAGATGCGCAGGCCGGTGAGATGGTTTCGCCCGTGTCGGCCGGCGGCGGGTTCACCCGCACGGGTATCTCGACGATCGTTGACATGAAGTCGCTTGAGATCGAAGTGGACGTCAACGAGAGCTACATCAACCGGGTGAAGCCCGGGCAGGGCGTCACGGCGGTGCTTGACGCGTATCCCGACTTCCAGATTCCGGCGCGCGTCATCACCTCGGTGCCAACCGCCGACAGGCAGAAGGCCACCGTGCTCGTGCGCATCGGCTTCCTCGCGCTCGACCCGCGCATCCTGCCCGACATGGGTGTGAAGGTCACCTTCCTCAGGGAGGCCGACGACACAGACGCACCGGCGGCCCAGGCCGTCTCGCTCGTGCCCAAGACCTCGGTCAAGACCGAAGGCGACCAGTCGATGGTGTTTGTGGTGCGGCCGGACAATACCGTGGAGCGACGGGCCGTGCGCATTGGCGGCACCGACGGCGACCGCCAGGAAGTGGTGGCCGGTTTGCGCGCGGGTGAGCGAGTTGTTGTCGTGCCTCCACCGGCGATGGTGGATGGCGCAAGAGTTGTCGTGAAGTAGGGCGGGCTGTAGCCGCGCCACATTGGAAACTGGAACACCCATGAACCCACTCGTTCGAATCAACGGCGTCCACAAGTACTTCACGCGCGGCAGCGAGCGCATCGACGTCCTTCAGGGCGTCAACCTCGACATTCCCCAGGGCGACTTTCTGGCGCTGATGGGACCATCGGGTTCCGGCAAGACAACTCTGCTGAATCTGATGGGTGGCCTTGATCGGCCGTCGGCCGGTTCGCTTGAGGTCGGCGGGTCCAACATTGCCACGCTGTCAGGCTCGCAGTTGTCGCGGTGGCGGTCGCAGAATATCGGCTTTGTCTTCCAGCTCTATAACCTGTTGCCCGTCCTGACGGCGGAGCGCAACGTGGAGCTGCCGCTGCTGCTCACCCGGCTCTCGAAGGCCGAGCGCCGCAAGCGCGTCGCCATCGCGCTCAAGGTGGTGGGCCTCAGCGAACGCGCCAGGCATTATCCGCGGCAGTTGTCAGGCGGTCAGGAGCAGCGCGTGGGCATCGCCCGCGCCATCGTGACCGACCCCACGCTCCTGCTGGCCGACGAACCGACGGGCGACCTGGACCGCAAGGCGGGTGACGAGATTCTCGATCTTCTCCAGACCCTCAACCGCGACCACGGCAAAACCATCGTCATGGTCACGCACGACCCGCGCGCGGCCGAGCGGGCGACGCGCACATTGCACCTGGAGAAGGGCCTCCTGATGGGAGGCACCGCATGAAGTTCCTGCCGCTGTTGTGGAAGAGCCTCTGGCGGAAGAAGTTCCGCACCATCGTGACGCTGCTCTCGGTGTTCGTGGCGTTTGTCCTGTTTGGCGTGCTGATGACCATCCGGACGGCGTTTACGTTCGGTGTGGATATCGCGGGTATCGACCGGCTGGTGCTGATTCACAAGGTCAGCCTGATCATGCCGTTGCCCGTGTCGTATCTGAACCGCCTGCAGAACACGCCGGGTGTGGAGACGGCGACGCACAATACCTGGTTTGGTGGCGTCTATCAGGACCCGTCAAACTTCTTTGCCCAGATTGTGGTGGAGCCAGAGCCGTTCATGAAGATCTATCCGGAGTACAAGTTGCCACCGGAACAGATGAAGGCCTGGCTCGACGATCGGCAGGGTGCGATTGTCGGCGTGGATGTCGCCAGGCGTTTTGGCTGGAAGCTTGGCGACCGCATTCCTATTGGCGCCACCATCTGGCAGCCCAAGGGTGGCGGTCAGACCTGGGAATTCAACATCGTCGGCATCTATGACGGCGAACAAGGTGTGGACAAGACCCAGTTCTTCTTCCGGTGGGACTACCTTGACGAAAACCGCGCAGGCGGTGCGGGCACGGTTGGCTGGTACGTGGTGAAGATTGCCGACGCCTCGAAGTCGCAGGAGATGGGCGCCAGGTTCGACGGCATGTTTGCGAATTCTGATGCCGAGACCAAGACCACCACCGAGAAAGGCTTCGTCGAAGGGTTTGCCAATCAGATGGGCAACATCGGCGCGATCATGATCTGGATCTCGGTGGCGGTGCTGTTCATGATGCTGCTGATTGCGGCCAGCACCATGGTGCAATCGGTGCGCGAGCGCACGAGTGAAATGGCGGTGCTGAAGACGCTCGGGTTTTCCAACACCACCATTCTCAGTCTGGTGCTGGGGGAGTCGCTGTTCATCTGCCTACTGGGCGGCGGCGCCGGTCTGGCACTGGCGTGGGCATTCGTACAGCAGGGCGACCCCACCGGCCAGTTGCCGATCTTCGTCCTGCAGCCGCAGGCCATCATGATCGGCGTCGGCTTGATTGTGTCCATGGGCATCCTGGCGGGGCTGATTCCAGCGCTCTCGGCGATGCAACTCAAGATCACAGACGGTCTACGGCGAAATTAGCGTAGGGCGTGGCTTGAGCCGCGCCAATTGGAGTGCTCATGTTCAACTGGATCAGTCAGACCATCGCCATCACCGCGCTGAACCTGCGCACCATCCCGCAACGCCTGGGTTCGTCAGGTGTCGCCATTATCGGCATTGCCGGAGTGGTGGTGGTCTTTGTTTCTGTGCTGTCGATTGCCGCCGGGTTTTCGGCCGCCATGGAAGGCGCCGGGTCGGAATCCCGCGCCCTGGTGATGCGCACCGGTGCCGACAGCGAGATGACCAGCGGCTTCGGGGGCAACTCGGTCACGATCATCAAGGAAGCGCCGGGCTTGCGGCGCGAAGGCCAGACCGCGCTGGCATCCGCCGAACTGTTCGTGATCATCGACCTGCCCAAGATCTCCACAGGCACACCCGCAAACGTGCCGCTGCGCGGCGTGGAGCCCACGGCGTTCCAGGTGCGTGGCGACGTGAAGATCGTCGAGGGTCGTCAGTTCACGTTTGGCACCAACGAAGTGATTGTGGGCCGCGGCGCCCGTGGTCAATTCGCCGGCCTCACCGTCGGGAACACTGTCCAGTCCGGCAAGGCCACGTGGCAGGTGGTGGGCGTGTTTTCCGCCGGCGGCGGCGCGGCCGAGACAGAAATCTGGGTGGATTCCCGCGTGCTCCAGGGCATCTACAACCGGGGGAATTCGTATCAGACCGTGCTGGCCCAGCTCGATTCATCCGCCAGCTTCGACACCTTCCGCGACTGGCTGACAACAAACCCGCAGCTCAACGTGCAGGTGCGTCGCGAAACTGAATACTACGCGGCGCAGTCGAGGGCGCTCAGCGCACTGATTCGTGGCGTGGGATTCGGGATCGCCGCCCTCATGGGCCTTGGCGCCATCTTTGGCGCCGTCCTGACGATGTATACCGCGGTGTCCACCCGTTCGCGCGAAATCGCCACCCTGCGCGCGCTCGGGTTCAACTCGACGTCGGTCGTCGTCTCCGTGCTCGCAGAGTCCATGGCGCTTGGCATGATCGGCGGCACGATTGGCGGGCTCAGCGCCTACTTCGCGTTTAACGGATACCAGACGTCCACCATGAATTTCCAGACGTTCAGCCAGGTGGCGTTCGCCTTCCTGGTCACCCCGGAACTCCTGATGACGGGCCTGTTCTACGCCCTGATCATCGGCTTGGTCGGCGGTTTGCTGCCAGCCATCCGCGCGGCGCGGCTACCCATCCCATCGGCCCTCCGCGAGCTCTAGCTCTGCGGTAGGATCTGCCGATGCGAGTTGGCATCGTCGCGATACTACTCCTGATAGCGGCCTCGCCGGACGAGACCGTCCGCACGGTTCCGGTCACAGGCGAAGGTGCGGCCTACTGGACCCGCTGGCGCGGCCCGTCGGGCCAGGGCATGGTGGAAGGCACCAACTACGTGGACGCGTGGTCGAACACCGAAAACGTCAAGTGGCGCATGACCGTGCCCGGCGACGGCCACTCATCACCCATCGTCTGGAAGGACCACCTGTTCCTGACCACCAGCCGCGACGATGGCGCGAAGGTCTCGATGCTGGCGTACAACCGGCACGACGGCAGACTTTTGTGGGAGACCAACGTGCCCGCCACCGGCGTGGAGTACAAGTACGACAAAAACAGTCATGCGTCTGCCACCGCCACCACCGATGGTGAGCGCGTGTATGCGTCGTTCGGCACGCATGGTGTGGCTGCATTCGACTTCAGCGGCAAGATCGTCTGGCATCGCAAGTTCGGCGACCTCAACAACTACATGGGCAGCGCCGGGTCACCTTTGCTCTACAAGGACCGGCTGTTTCTCTATCAGGACCATCAGGGCAGTGCGAACCTCAAGTCGTTTGTGGCCGCGTTTGATGTGAAGACCGGCGCCACCATCTGGTGGAAGGACCGCGTCGAGACCACGGGATGGGGGACCCCGGTCGTCATCACCACCGGCACCCGCGACGAGCTCATCGTCAGCAGCCAGCGCAAGGTGTATTCGTACAACCCGGACACGGGCGACGAGTTCTGGACCGTGCGGGGAAACCTGTTTGAAGTGATCCCCACACCGATTGCCGGACACGGCTTCGTCTTTGCGTCATCGGGACGAGCTGGGCCCACGTTTGCCATTCGCCCGGGCGGATCGGGCGACGTCACAACGTCGCACGTGGCGTGGTCGTCCCCGCGTGGGTCACCGTTTGTGCCCTCGAGCATCATTCATGGCGACCTGCTGTACCAGATCAACGACATGCAGAGCATCCTCACGGTGTTCCACGCCAGGACCGGCGAGCTGGCGTATCAGGAGCGGCTCGGTGTGGCGATGAAGGAAGGATTCTCGGCATCCCCGGTGGCCGTCGGCAATCTTTTGTATTTCACGAATGATGATGGCCAGACGTTTGTGGTGGAGGCGGGCCCGACGTTCAAGCTGCGGCGCGTGAATGAGTTGAACGCCCGCGTGCTTGCCTCACCGGCGCTCGTCGGCGGCATGTGGTACTGGCGCACGGAGGCGGAACTGCTGGCCCTCGGGAAGTGATTGTGTGAAGTCTGGGCCGCGTCCGTAGCGCGGCCTGGGTCTCAAGGCCGCGATGGCCGAGCGCTTGAGGTTCAGCGCGCGCTGCGTACCGAACCCGTCAGAGTGGTAGAGTTGATGGTCATGGCCCGCATCCTTCTGACCCTGTCTGGCGTAGCCTCCATCGGCCTGGTCGTCGCCGCGGCTGGAGGCCCATCCCGGGAGAGCCAAGGCGTCCCGCTCTTCTCCGCCGCTGTGACGCCAATGACGTCGCCCGCTCCGGAAGGATCGGCAGAACCCAGGCTCACGGTTGATGGCCATGGCCGCGTACTGCTCTCGTGGCTGGCGCCGAAGGCGGGCGGGGGCCATGCCTTTCAGTTCTCAGAGCTGATTCAAAACAACTGGGCGGCGCCGAAGACGATCGTTGAGGGCAGCCGATTCTTCGCCAATTGGGCAGACTTCCCGTCGCTGTTTGTGACCCGCGGCGGCATGATGGCCGCGCACTGGCTTGAGCGCAGGGGGCAGGGGCGCACGTCCTACGACGTGAAACTGCGGACGTCACGCGACAACGGCAGCACGTGGACTGCGGCGGTCACGCCGCATCGTGACGGCACCGAAACGGAGCACGGCTTCGTGACGTTTTTTGAAGCGCCTGGCAAGGGTCCAAACGCTGGCCTCGGCCTGGTCTGGCTCGATGGCCGCGCAATGGCCGGTCACGGCGACCACGGCGCCGGCGGCGGGCAGATGACGCTTCGCGCCGCGATGGTGTCTGCGAAGGGCACCACCGGCGAAGAGATGGTGATCGACGGTCGCGTGTGCGACTGCTGTCAGACGGCCGCGACGGCCACTGACACCGGCGTGGTGGTGGCGTATCGTGACCGCAGCGACACCGAAATCCGCGACATCTCGGTGAGCCGATTCGAGAACGGGAAGTGGTCCGAGGGTACGCCCGCGTATTCCGACAAGTGGGAGATCAATGGCTGCCCGGTCAACGGGCCGGCGCTTGCCGCCAAGGGTCAATTCGTGGCGCTGGCCTGGTACACCGCGCTGAACAACGCGCCAAAAACCCAGTTGGTGTTTTCGAAAGACGGCGGCCGGACCTTTGGCGCTCCGATCCGCATCGATAGCGGCACGACGCTGGGGCGCGTGGGATTGACGATGCTGGCTGATGGACGGGTGTTGGTGTCGTGGATTGACAACATCGCCAGCGCATCGCAGTTCATGGTGCGTGACGTGAAGGCGGACGGCACACTTGGCGTACCGGTGCTCATCAGCCCGATCAGCGGCGATCGCACCAGCGGCTTTCCGCAAATCGTCGTCTCCGGCCGCCGTGTGGTGGCGGCCTGGACGCACGTGACCCGCGGAGCGCCGACGAAGGTCTCGGTCGCGACGGCGCAACTCGCACGGTAGCCAGAGGCCAAGCAGGGATTTATGAGTTTACGAGGATTACCCGGCCTGATTCTGCTGGCGGCGGTGTTGCTGTTCGCCGTCCCTTCCGCCACGGTGTACTACACCGACTGGCTGTGGTTCCAGGAACTGGGGTACCAGGGTGTGTTCCTGCGCACGCTCAACGCGCAGGCGCTGGTGTTCACCAGCACGTTCACGATCGCGTTTCTCTTTCTCTTTCTCAACCTGAAGGTGGCGCGCCGCGCGCTGTCGCGGCCGCAGTTTGTGCTCGGCACCACGGAAGATGGCCGGCCGATTGTGATCGAAAGCCGGATGCTGGCGAACCTGCTCTTGCCGGGTGCGTTGATCGTATCGTTTGGCCTCGCCCTGAGTGCGTCGAACAACTGGCTCGACTGGCTCAGCGCGCTCAACGCCGAGCCGTTTGGCGACAACGACGTGTTGTTCGGTCGCGACGTGGCGTTTTACGTGTTCCAGATGCCCGTGCTCGATATGGTCCGCCAGCAGGCGCTGGTGCTGGCGGTTCTGGCCCTGGGCGCGTCTGGGTTCCTGTACCTGCTTTCCGGCAACATCATCATGGAGCCCCGGCACGGTGTGGCGTTCTGGCCCCGCCTGAATCTGGCGTCCACCGCCCGGCGTCATCTCTCACTGCTGTTGGCACTGCTGCTGGCACTGATGGCCTGGGGCACGTGGTTGGAGTTGCCGCGGACGCTGATCACGGGCGCCGCCACGAACGTGGTGTTCGGCGCCTCCTACACCGATGTGTACGCCCGGGTGCCGTTCCTGCGCGTGAGCCTGGTCGTGATGTCGCTGGCCTGCCTGCTCTCGTTCTGGCAAGCGTTCGCACCGCAGCGCTGGTTGCTGCCGCTGGCGATCGGCGCGTACGTGGTGGTGTCAACCGCCGGCGGTGTGTATGCCAGCTTCGTCCAGCGCTTCGTGGTCACTCCCAACGAACAGACCACCGAGCAGCCGTACATTCTGAACAATATCGCGGCCACACGAAAGGCCTACGCACTCGATCGGGTCGAGGAGCGGCCGCTGTCGGGTGATGCGGCGCTCTCGGCCGACGACATCATTGCGAACGCCGGCACGATTGAGAATGTGCGTCTCTGGGACCATCAGCCGCTGCTTCAGACGTTCGGCCAACTGCAGGAAATCCGTCCCTACTACGACTTCGTGAACGTCGACAACGATCGCTACACGCTTGACGGGAAGTACCGGCAGGTGATGCTCTCGCTTCGCGAGATGAACACCGAGTTGCTGTCGAACCGCTCGTGGGTCAACGAACGCCTCACGTTCACGCACGGCTACGGCCTGACGCTGGGGCCCGTCAATGAAGTGACATCGGTCGGCCAGCCTGTCCTGTTCGTGCGCGACCTGCCGCCAAAGACCACCGTGGATCTGCGCATCGACGAGCCGAGCATCTACTACGGTGAAAAGTCGAGCGACTACGTGCTGGTGAAGACGCTGCAGCCCGAGTTCCACTACCCGAAGGGCGACGACAACGTCACCAGCACGTACAACGGGACCGGTGGAGTGGCGCTCGGTGGACTGTTCAGGCGGCTGTTGTTCGCCATCCGTTTCGGTGCCACGAATATCGTGGTGACGTCGCAGCTCACGGCCGACAGCCGGATCATGTTCCACCGGCAGATCGGCGAGCGCGTGCGCGCCATCGCGCCGTTCCTGCAGTACGACGCCGACCCGTACCCTGTGGTCGCTGACGGCCGGCTGTTCTGGATCCAGGACGCGTACACGACCAGCACGAACTATCCCTACTCCACGCCGTTCGGCGCGCGCGGTATCAACTACCTGCGCAACTCCGTCAAGGTGGTCATCGACGCGTACCACGGGTCCACGGCGTTTTACCTCTGGGAGCCGACCGACCCGATCGCCATGACGATTAATCGCATCTTCCCTGGGCTCCTCAGACCGATGGACGAGATGCCCAGGGCCCTGCGTTCACACGTGCGGTACCCCGAGGAAATTTTCAAGGTACAGGCGGCCGCGTTCGCCACCTTCCACATGACCAATCCGCAGGTCTTCTACAACAAAGAAGACCAGTGGCAGGTGCCCGTGATTGACGATGAGGGCAGCGCGACGCCGATGCAGCCCTACTACACCATCATGAGGTTGCCCGGCGAGACGAAGACCGAGTTCATCCAGATGTTGCCGTTCACGCCGCGCCTCAAGGACAACCTGTCGGCCTGGATGGTGGCCCGCAGTGACGGCGAGCACTACGGCCGTTTGTTGGTCTTCCAGTTCCCGAAACAGAAAGTGGTCTTTGGTCCCAGGCAGATCGTTGCCCGGATCAATCAGGACCAGGAAATTTCTCCAAAGATCACGCTCTGGAACCAGCAGGGTTCACAGGTCATCCAGGGTACGCTCCTCGTGATTCCAATCGAGGAGTCTCTGCTGTACGTGCGGCCGCTGTACTTGCGTTCGTCCGGGGGGAAAATCCCTGAACTCAAGCAGGTCATCGTGGCGTATCAGGATCAGATCGTCATGGAAGGGACTCTCAACCAGGGCCTGGTGAAAATTTTCGGCCGGTCGGTCGCGACCGCGCTGGCGCCGGACTTGCGTGAAGAGACCGACGTGGGCGTCCCGACCACGAATCCCGTCGTCTCAATCACTGGCGCGGCCCCGGACCTGGCCGCGCTCGCCGTGCAAGCCAACGGCCACTTCGAACGGGCCTCCACCGCCCAGCGCGAAGGCAACTGGGCGCTCTACGGCGACGAAATGAAAAAGCTCGGCGACGTGCTCGCCCAGATGGACAAGATTCGGAAGTAACTCACACGAGGCGCTCCGAAACGTAGCGCGGCCTGGGTCTCAAGGCCGCGGCTCACCTCATGCGTTCTTGAGCGTCACATTGGGATCCACGCGCATGGCGCGTCTGGCCGGAAAGTAACACGCGGCCAGGGTGGCAGGCACCACGGTGACCGCGATGATCAGCGCGGCCACCAGCGGGAATGGTTGCGCGGCCTCTGGAATCCACGAGCGAATCAGGAATCCGACCAGCACGCCGAGCAACAATCCGATCAGCGTGCCGCTGGCGACAGGACGAGCCCCGTCCCACAGCACCATCCGCCGAATCGCGCGTTCGTCGGCACCCAGCGCCTTGCGGATGCCGATTTCCTTCGACCGGCGCAGGACCAACGCCGTCAGCACGCCGAACAGTCCGGCCATCGTAATCACCACAGTGAGGATGCCGAGGGCGAGTGCGACACCGGCGACGATGCGCGCGACCGCCCACCCCCCACCGAGCATGACCAGGCCGGGCCCTGCGGCGTCGATGGCGACATCGGGGTCGCCCGAGCGAATGAGTCCGCGCAGGTCGCCTGTGCCAGTGTCTGCGCGCAGGCCCACCACGAAATTCGGATGTTCGTAGCGTTGCGCCAGTGGCACCACCACGAGACTGGCGCCGCGGTTGGTCAGTGAGCCAACATCGGTGTCCCTGGCGACACCAATGACTTGTCGGCGCTCGACGATGGTCTGGTTGACGGCGTTCACACTGCCGCGCAAGTAGACGTCTCGACCGACAGCATGCCTGGACCCGAACAACGTCAATGCCGTCGCCTCGCTGATGATGACGACAGGGTCGGCGGTCGAGCCATCGCGGCGATCAAACGGCCTTCCGCTTACCAGGGGCAACCCAAGCGCGTCGAAGATACCCGGAGTGGCGGCCATGAGCAGGGTTGGTCGCGCTGCGTGGCAAGGTCAGCCTCCGTGAGCGCGACGCTCGCGTACACGTCTGGGTTCCCGCCAAACGGCATGCTTGACGAGACCGCGGTAGCCTCGAAGCCGAACCTGGCCGGGGCGACCGACGTGATGCGATCGACCGCCTGCAGGCTGCGGGCCTCGTCCCACGACCGGAGACGAAAGACCGTGCGCGCGATGGTGAGCCGGTCGAGATCGACGCCGGGATCCGCGCGAACCTGCACCAGTAGCGCACTGATGAAGCCGGCCGCGCTGCAGAACAGCGCGACAGACACCACGGTCTGGAACCGGATCAGAAGCCGTTCGGTTCGCCACGAAGGCGAGAGGACCGCGCTTCCCTGGGTCATCATCGACCGCACATCAGCCCGGCTCAGCCTCAGCGCCGGCCAGAGGCCGCACACCACCAGCGAGAGTCCGACGGCGAGCGCCGTGGCGAAGACCACGGTCGCGCTCAGGTGGGGTTCGATGGTGTTGCCTCTTCCAATGAGGTCGGTCGAGGCGGCCGTCATCAGTGGCACACTGATGAGTACCGCGGCGACGAATCCGCCTGCGCCAACAACCAACGACTCGGCACACAGTTCCCGGATCAGCCTGCCGCGCGAGGCGCCAAGGGCCAGTCGTACTGCGAGTTCACCCCCACGACTGGTGCCACGGGCAAGCGACAGGTTCGCGAGGTTCGTGCAGGCCACCACCAGCACCAGCGCGACGATGGCCACCATGAGCGGACCAAGTCCCGTGTTTCCGGTAGTGTGTTCCGCCAACCGCAACTCCCATTGGCGTTGGGCCGGCACCCGCGACCCGCGAACGCTCCTCGTGATGGGAAACCCTGCATCAAGTCCGACACTGAACGCCGCCGCTTCTGCGTTGGCCCTGGCCAGCGCCATGCCATCTTTCAGCCGCCCCGCCACGACCATCGTCAGACTCATCCGGTCAGGGACGGTGCGTGACACCACGGGTTCCGGCATGTGGCCGGCCGCCACCGGCACCCCGTACACCGGCATGCGCGACATGGCCGACAACGGAATCCAGACCGCAGTCCGCCGTGGCAGGAGATTGTTCAGGCCCCGATAGTCCCGGGCCGCGACACCGACGATCTCAAACGGGGTCCCGCCCAGGCGCACGACCTGGCCCACGACGTTCGGGTTGGAGGCGAACCCGGTCCTCCAGAGCCGTTCGCTCAGGACCATGACCGATGGAGCGTCAGGCCGGCTGTCGGCGGGCTGAAGCACCCGGCCGAGCGCGGCCTCGACGCCAAGCGTAGGGAAGTAGCCGTCGGTCACGGCCTCACTCTCCACAAGTCGCGTGGTGTTGGGCAGCGACAGCGACTGCGAAAAGCGCGTGGCCGCGATGAGCGAATCAAAGGAAGTCTGCGCGCCTTGATAGTCTTCAAAGTCTGGCTGCGACATCACGCGCTCCAACGCGAGCGCGCCCTGAATACGGTTGCCCACGATTGCCACGGCGTCGGGATTCCGAATGCCAGACGACACCCAGACGAGTTCATGGACGATCGCGAACATGGCGGTGGTCACCCCGGCGCCCACGCCGATCGACCCAACCGCGAACAGTGCGTACAGCGGAGCATGACGAAGGCGCCTGGCGCCGAGACGGAGATCGCTTCCAGTCTGCTGAAGAAAGCGACGCGTTCGCCCGAGGAGGCGTTCGTCGCGGATGTGTTCCTTGTGGGTTTCGATGCCACCCAGTTCGATGCGCGCCTGGCGCTCGGCGTCTGGTCTGGCCATACCGGAGGTCTCCAGGTCGTCGGCCCGATGCGCCACATGTGCGCGCAGTTCCTCGGCCATCTCGGTTTCGAGGCTCCGTCGTCTCCGCCGCCAGGCCACGTCAGGCCTCCCCCGGTTTGTGTCTCAGCGCCGTGCCCATGATGTCCACCATGCGCAGCCAGTCGCTCTCGGCGCTCTTCAGCCTTCGCCGGCCGGCCGCGGTCAGCGTGTAGAACTTCGCGCGCCGGTTGTTGTCAGATGTGCCCCACTCGGTATCGAGCAGGCCCTGCCGCTCCAGCCGATACAGGGCCGGGTACAACGCGCCTTGCTCAATTGTCAGCGCCTGCCCGGTCATCTGCTGCAGCCGCAGCAACACGCCGTATCCATGCCGCTCGCCCAGCGAGACCGCCTTGAGGATGAGTAAATCCAGGGTGCCGGGCAACAAACCGGCAGGTTCCAATGAGGCCAACGGCTTCTCCTAATTGAGTCAGGAGTGACTGCAACGACGTCTCTCCTAAGTTGTCAAGGAGAGATCCGTAGCGCGGCCTGGGTCTCAAGGCCGCGGCTCTGATCGGCGCTGAAATCAGATAGGCTGTGACCATGCAGACGGTCTTGTGGACAATGCTCACGTTGGCGGTGGTCGCGCAGGCGCCGCAGGCCCTCAATGGCGCCGCGATTTTCGACCAGGGGAAGCCGTATGAAGACTTCCTCGCCGCCGCCGATTCCCGGCCCGAAGTCTGGAAGGGCAACACGAACCGGGGCCGCCCTTCGGCGGCACTCGTCGACCGCCTGAAGAGGGCCAGCGAGGGTCTTCGGTTCGTGGTGGTGGCCGTTGCGGCCTGCAGCGACTCGGTGCATACCGTGCCCTACGTCGCAGTGCTGGCCCGCGAGGCGGGCGTACCCCTCCGCGTCGTCGATCCGACGGTGGGGCGCCCCATCCAGGACGCGTTCAAGACTCCTGACGGCCGCGGCGCCACGGCCACCATTGCCGTGCTGCGCGGCGACAAAATCGTTGGCGCGTGGGTGGAACGCCCGGTTGTGCTCCAGACCTGGATTCTCGGTCCAGGCTCGTCGCTGTCGCAGGGCGATCGCATGGATCGGAAGTTCGGCTGGTACGAGTGGGACCGCGGCGAATCCACCATGGCAGAACTGGTCGACCTCGTCGAGCGCCTCCGCTGATGCACCTGTGAGCAACGACCAGTCTCAACTCGGCGACATCGTCAAAGAGCGCGTCGTCCCCAGGAAGGACACACCAAAGCTTTACAAGGTTGTGTTGATGAACGACGACTACTCCACGATGGAGTTCGTGGTGCTTGTGCTCGAGGGTGTGTTCCAGAAGTCGCCGGCCGAGGCCTACCGCGTGATGATGCAGGTGCACCGGCTGGGCTCAGGCGTGGCCGGTGTCTACCCATGGGAAGTGGCAGAGACCAAGGTCGAGACGGTGACGAAGATGGCGAAAGACGCCGGCTACCCACTTCGCGCCGTCACTGAGGAAGTGTAGAACACTCGGGCCTGAGACCCAGCCAGAGCTACGTGCCAGCCCGATACCGGTCTCTACCTCATTTCACCGGGAAGGTGGTCGCCAGTTCCGTGATCAACGCCTGGCGAATGTCGCGCAAGTCGGTGATGTGGCCAATCAGCGGGTGGGTGCGGGTGAGAAACGCCATGTTCGTTTCGCGCCCCGTCATGAGGAACTCCGGCATCGCCACCGTGTAGCGCACCGATGGGCCCAGTGGGCGCCCCTGCACCATCCAGCGATCGCCTTCCTTCGTGATGCCCCAGGTGTTCAGGTAGCCGCCGTTGCCCTGATTCTGCATGCCGGCCTCGAGCACCTTCACGAGGAGTGAGCCCGGCATCGAGACGCGGGTCACCGCGCCGCCAAACGGCAGCGTGCGGATGACGTCGTATTCAGTCACCGGTCCCGCCGGCAGCTCATCGTCAATCCTGATGGTGCCGCCGTTGATGATGGCCACGTCCACAGGCGCGGCTTCTCGCGCGAGCGCGTCGGCGATCACCTTGGTGAGGCTGCCGGGTCGGTTGCGCACGGCCGACTGCCGGCCATCCAGGCTCGACGGCAGCGTCGCCACCACCCGGGTGGGTTCGAAGCCGGCGCTTCTGAACGCATCAAACGCCGTTGTGGTCCAGCGCGTGACCTCTGCGTCCACCACCGAATCGGCGGTGATTTCGCTGGTGATGGGCTTGAGGCGCACCGATACTTCTGGCCGGGCGCCTTTGGGGAACGTCATCGTGACCAGCGCGAGCGTTCGCACATTGGCGTCGGCCTTGACGATGGGTGTGAGTCGCGCGCCACGGTGAATCAGCCAGTTCTCGTGTTCGTGACCGCCCAGCGCCACATCGATGTCGGGCACGGCCGTGACCAGGGCTTCGTCGCCAGTCAGCGGCAGGTGGGTGAGGGCGATGATCGCGTCGATCTGGCCTGTCTCACGCATCTTCGCGATAGCCGCCTTCGCGGCTTCGATGGGCGGCGCAAAACGCACCCACGCTTTGGGCTCTTCGATGGTGACGCCGATGACTCCGATGCGAAGCGACTGGCCTCCGACGGTCACCGGGACGACGGCGAAGGTGTCCGTGTTGGGAAACATCGCACCGGTGGCGTCGGTGACGTTCGAGACGACGACTTTGAAGCGCGACTGCTGCATGCGCGCGCGGAACGCGGGTTCGGGCAGGTCGAACTCGTGGTTGCCGAGCGTGGCCCATTCGAGGCCGACGGCGTTCAGCACGTCCACCATCTGGCGCCCCGCGATCGGTTCGCCGTCCACTCGGGGCACGGCCAGGGCCGACGGCGAAAGATAGTCGCCGCCGAGCGTGACCATCACAGGTGAGTTCGTTCGACGCAGATCCTTGATGACGGTGGCTACGCGGGCAAGGCCCCCCACACGTCCGCCTTCCACCGGGCCAATCTCATACACATCGTTGAAATGCGCGATGGTGAGGGCCGCTGGCGTTGTCTTGCCGCAGGCAAGGGGCGAGAGCAGCAGCACCAGCAGGAGCAGACGGAAGCGGGACATACGGAGAAAATACCCCATAATCAGATCACCGTGTTTTCCACGTCCCTTGAGATTGTGCTGACCGTTGCGTACCGCGAGGCCGTGTCTCGTCGTCATGCGTATCTGACGCTTGAGCACCTGTTGTTTGCGTTGGCGAACGATCCTGATGGCGAGCGCATTCTTGCCGCTTGTGGTGCGGACCTGGTGAAGCTGCGCGGCGACCTCGGCAGTTATCTTGAAGAGTCAATCGAAGAGATGAAGCGCGGCGAGGAGCGCGAACCGGAACAGACGGCGGCGTTCCGGCGCGTGTTGCAGACGGCGGTGCTGCATGTGCAGAGCGCGCAGAAGCCAGAGGTGCAGGCCGGCGACGTGCTGGCGGCGATTCTGCAGCAGCCCCGGAGCCAGGCAGCGCGGTTGATGGCGGCGCAGGGCATCACGCGGCTGGATGTGCTGGAGTATCTCTCGCACGGCATTTCGAAGGTGCCCGTGCCCGACTCGTCCGAGCCCGACGACACGCTGGGCACACCCGAGCGTGCGGACGGGCCGCAGTCGTCCACGGCCAAGGATCCGCTGGCGGCGTATTGCAGCAACCTGACGGCGCGGGCCCAGCAGGGGAAGCTTGATCCACTGGTCGGCCGCGTGGCCGAGTTGCAGCGCACGATCGAGGTGTTGTGCCGGCGCCGCAAGAACAACCCGGTGTTTGTGGGTGAGGCCGGCGTGGGCAAGACCGCGATGGCTGAAGGGCTGGCGCAACGGCTGCTGGAGCCGGGTGTGCCGTCGATCCTCAGGGACGCCGAGGTGTTTTCGCTCGACACGGCCGGGCTGCTCGCGGGCACGCGGTTCCGCGGCGACTTCGAGGAGCGGTTCAAGGCCGTCATCAAGGCTCTGGCGGCACGGCCGAAGGGCATTCTGTTCATCGACGAGATCCACTCCGCGGTCGGCGCCGGCGCCACCACGGGCGGCACGATGGATCTGGCAACGCTCATCAAGCCCATCCTGACGGCGGGTGACTTGCGGGTGATTGGATCGACGACGTTTGAGGAGTTCAAACACGTCGAGAAGGATCGTGCGCTGGCGCGGCGGCTGCAGCGCATCACCATCGACGAGCCGTCGGTGGAAGAGACGGTGAAAATTCTGGGGGGTCTCAAGAGCCGGTATGAGGCGCATCACAACGTGGTGTACGAGGACGCGACGCTTGAGGCCGCGGCCAAGATGGCCTCGCGGCACCTGCGCGATTCCCGGCTGCCCGACAGCGCCATCGACGTGATTGACGAGGCTGGCGCGGTGAGCCGTCTGAGCCGTGGTGATGACGATGGGACGGGGCCGGCGACGATCACGCAGGCCGAGGTGGAAGCCGTGGTGGCGCGCATGGCGAGGATTCCTGCGCGGCAAGCGTCCGCGTCAGACCGCGAGCGGCTGCGCACGTTGCAGGAGTCACTCGAACGCGTGGTGTTTGGTCAGCCCGAGGCGGTGAAGCTGGTGGCGCAGGCCATCAAGCGGTCGCGCGCAGGGCTGGGCGCGCCGGAGCGGCCGGCAGGATGTTTCCTCTTCACCGGTCCCACCGGCGTGGGGAAGACCGAGTTGGCCAAACAGTTGGCGCTGCAGTTGGGCAATGAGTTCGTCCGTTTCGACATGAGCGAGTACATGGAGAAACATGCGGTGGCCCGGCTCATTGGCGCGCCGCCAGGGTATGTGGGGTTCGAGCAGGGCGGCCTGCTGGTGGACGCCGTGCGCACACATCCCTACAGCGTGGTGCTGCTGGACGAGATCGAGAAGGCGCACCCGGATGTGTTCAACATCCTGTTGCAGGTGATGGACCACGCGACCCTTACGGACAACACCGGCCGCAAGGCGGACTTCAGGAACACGGTGCTGATCCTCACGTCGAACGCCGGATCGCGCGAGCTGAGTTCGCAGGCGATCGGGTTTGCCGATGGCGGCGACGGATCCGGCGGTTCGTCCAAGGAGAGCCGCTCGAAGAGCGCCGTCGAGCGCATCTTCTCTCCCGAGTTTCGCAACCGTCTCGACGCCATCGTCACATTCAAGGCCCTGGCGCCAGAGGCGATGGAGATGATCGTGGAGAAGTTCATCCTTCAGCTTGAGGCGCAGCTCGCCGAGCGCCGCGTGGCGATTACGCTGGAGCCTTCCGCCCGGGAGTGGCTGGCCAGGAAAGGGTACGACCTCATCTACGGCGCGCGGCCGCTCGCGAGAGTCGTCCAGCGCGAAGTGCGCGATCGCCTGACAGACGAGATCCTGTTCGGCCAACTGGAAAACGGCGGGACTGTGATCATTGGCACTGAAGGCGACGCCTTGAGTTTTTCTTTTGCTGCGTGACGTACGCAGGGCAGGCACGGTTGTCGGAGGGCGGAACTTTAGTCCCGCCACATTGAACAGATTCACCTTATGACCGACATGAAAGTAACCGACCGCCGCTGGTGGGTGCGCGGCGAATCCGACGGCCCTGCCGAGGTTCCGTCGCTGAAGCCGACGATGTTTGAGGAACTCGAGGCGCGCGTTGCCGAGAAGGATCTCGAGATCCAGCAATTGCTGACGAAGTACCGGGGCGCGTCGGATGAGTTTGAGCAGGCGCGTGCGCGACTGCGGAAGGAAGTGGGAAAGGACGTCGAACGCGGACGCCGGTCGGTGATTGTGTCTTTCCTCGAGGTGCTCGACAATCTCGACCGCGCGCTGGACGTCGGCGCCGGACCGGGATCCGAGTCGTTCGTCCAGGGCGTGGCGCTGGTGCGCCAGCAATTCATTTCCACGCTCGATGGCCTCGGCGTCACACGCGTCGATCCACTCAATCAGCCCTTCGACCCCGCGAAACACGAGGCCGTCTCCACGGCTCCGGCCGCATCGCCGGAGTTCGAGGGCCGCGTCATCGGCGTTGTGCGTCCCGGCTACGTCATGGGCGACGAAGTCCTTCGCCCCGCCCAGGTCGCCGTCGCTCGCTCGTAGGGCCGGCCTGGGCTTCAAGGCCGAGGCCTTCACAAAAGACAAACGCCCTGGCTCTTTGTGAGCTGATCAATACTGCGTACATCGATGAAGCGCACCTGGACCATCATCGGCGTGAGTGACGTGTCGAGCAGCTTCAAGTGGTACCAGTCGCTCTTCGGCCAGCCCGAAACACAACCGGCCCATGCCTACTTTGGCCAGGTCGTCGATTCGAAGAGGAGCCGCACGTGAATGCGCATACTCAGACGAGGGAGTTCTCTCTCAGGGATCCGGACGGATACTACGTCACGGTCAGTGAGCTATCCTCGCCGGGTGATCTGAGACTGACCGTCCAGGTGGGCGATCGGGTCATTCCCGAGACAGGAGAGACCGCTGAGGTTGGCCTTCCACGCGGCGTGTATCGGACCGTTGATCCCGGCCACAAGGGCGGCGTTCCCGGTGTCGCCACTGCGCAACTGCGGGCCACGCTGTTTCATGAGTGGTACCACCTCGTTCGGGAGGCGCACTTTGCGCCGGCCTTTCTGGCCGACCGGTGGGCGCAAGTCGGGACGACCCGGTGACGCATATCAGGACCGTGGTTCGAGTGGTCGCGGTCGCAATAGCCGTTCTTGGACTGGCATTGTTCCTCACGCGGCCTGGGCGTCCAGAGGCTTCTGCGGGGCCCTGTGTGGTGGTTGCGGGCCCGACGCTGCTCCCCGACGTTGAAGAGACGAGTGGGCTGGCAGTGAGCCGCCGCGATCCCAACGTGCTGTGGTCTCACAACGATTCCGGAAATGCGGCCGTGTTATTCGCGCTCGATCCGAAGGGCGTGATGCGCGGGCGCGTGCGTGTGCCCGTCCGCACTCGAGACTGGGAAGACATTTCGGTCGGCAGATGTCCGTCGGGCGATTGCCTCTACCTTGCGGACATCGGTGACAACGGGCAGCGGCGTCGGCAAGTGCAGATCTATCGCGTGGCAGAACCACAACCGGGCGACCACGAGACCGCGCTGCCTGATGTCTTCAACGCCACCTACGCGGACGGTCCCCACAACGCCGAAGCACTGTTCGTGATCGGTTCCGATCTCTTCATCGTCACCAAAGACCGCATTGGCAGCGTGTATCGAGCCACGGTGTCCGACAGCCGGGACCTCCAGTTTCAGCGCCTTGGTCAACTGGGGCTTGAGAAGGTTACAGACGCAGAAGCCTCCCGGGACGAAAAATCCGTCGTGGTGAGAACACTCGACGACGTCGTCTTCTACGAGACGGATGAACTCCTGCGAGGTGGTAACACACCCTCCCTCCGCATTCCAGTGGGCGGGTTGAAGGAGCCACAGGGCGAAGGCGCGGCGCTCGACGGGAACATGCTCTATTTGTCGAGCGAAGGAGGCATGGGGAGCCGCGCCGGCAGATTCGTGAGCCTGCGCTGCAGCGGTGGGCTATCGTAGTCGCGCACCAACCGGGCCGTTCGCGTGTGGCACTGGAGGGGTGGGGCGCGCAGCTGCTCGACCAGCAGCGGCCCGACGGTCAGTGGAGCGATGGTGTGGCCACGCCGTTCTGGTGGTCCAACCTCTACACGCTGGTGTTCCTCCGCGACCTCGGGCTGGACCCGGCAAGCGCTCGCGCGCGTTCCGCCATTGATCTCGTTCGCCGCCACGCGACCTGGGGCCCCGAGTTCAGAGACTCACCCTTCTTCGAAGGCGAGGTCGAACCCTGCATCAACGGACGCGTCGTCGCCCTGGGCGCGTACTTCGGAGTGCGCAGCGACCGGTTGGTCGATCGCCTGCTGAGCGAACAACTGTTTGACGGCGGCTGGAATTGCGAGGCTGAACGCGGCTCGGTGCGCTCCTCGTTCCACACGACAATCTGCGTGATTGAAGGGCTGCTGGCGTTCGAGCAGGCGTACGGCGCCTCACCAGCGGTTACCGGCGCAAGGAAGCGGGCGCAGGAGTACCTGCTTGACCGCCATCTGCTCCGCAGGCTATCCACAGGCAACGTCATCGACCCGGTGTGGACGCAGTTGGCATTTCCCACCCTCTGGCGTTATGACGGACTTCGCGCGCTCCACTACTTGCGCGCGGCCTCTGAGCAGGACGATGAGCCGCCGGATGCGCGGATGAAAGAGGCCGTCGCCGCCGTGACCGCGCGACGCCAGTCCGACGGCTGCTGGCCGCTGGTGTGGGGCACAAAGCCGCGACCGTCTGCGTTGTGATGCTTCTGGCTGTTGCCGGGGAGGCAGCCCAAGTTCGTCAAAGCAGCCAGCGCACGCCTGTCACCAGGCGCGACGCGACCGCGCCCCGCGCGGCGACGCCTGGCGGTCTCGGCAATCTCATGGCTTTGACGATTCCCGGGGGCTTCACCATCAGATTCACGGCGTTTCGAGCGACGAGACCCGACGGATCGCCGTACCACGGCGTCGGCATCAGACCCACAGTGCCGGCCTCGCGCACTGTGAAGGGCGTGATCGAGGGCCGTGATGAGGTGCTCGAGGCCGGCATTGCTGCAGTGAGCAAGGCGAGCGAGCGAATCCCTCCGCCAGGGCACCGAGATGATCTGCCGGACCCTTGTTGAGGTGACGGGAAGACGATGATCCCCGATCCGAAGAAGACCAGACGCTTTCGCACGACGGCCGCCCTGGACGCGTGGCTCTCCGCGAACCACGACCGCGAAACCGAGCTGTGGCTGAAGGTCCACAAGAAGGACTCGGGCCTGCCATCGGTCACGTGTCCCGAGGCCCTCGACGTGGCTCTGTGCTGGGGTTGGATTGACGGCATCCGCAAGTCCTTCGACGAGCGGTCGTTCCTGCAACGCTACTCGCCCCGCAAGGCGAAGAGCATCTGGAGTCAGATCAATCGCGACAACGTGGCGCGGCTGACCGCGGCCGGTCGCATGACCACCCATGGCCAGCGTCAGGTGGACGCCGCGAAATCGGATGGTCGCTGGGCCGCCGCGTATGCGCCCATCCGCAGTGCCAGCGAGGCGACAAACCCCGACGATCTTCGGGCGGCCATCGAGGCGAGCCCGAAGGCGCGCAAGACGTTCCGCACACTGGGTCGGCTGAACCTTTTTGCGCTGGCGTTTCGCACCAACAACGTGCGGACGCCTGCGGGACGCGCCAAGAAAATAGCCGCGCTGGTAGCGATGCTCGAGCGTGGCGAGACGATTGCGTCCGAGCCAAAGAACAAAGCGCGTTAGCGGCCGCCCAGCGTTCGGCCGGTCTCCACGGCGGCGAACGCGGCCTCGTCACGCCGCTGCATGATGAAGACGCTCCAGCCTTCCTTCATCCGCTGCTCCATCTCAGCCGGATTGTTGGTGGGGAAGCCGCACGGCACCTTGAACTCCTTGCACGCGGCCAGGATTGACGCCGCAGCCGCCTCGCGCCCCGCAGGATCCCCCCTGAAGACGCCGCCGAGCGTGCCGTATCCCGCGAACATCTGTCCCACGCCAGGCTCGGCGGCGATGTCACGCACGTTCTTCAAGCCCTCCAGGCTCTCGATGATCACACTGACCAGCAGTTCGCCGTTCTTGTTGAGCGGCCAGACATCGGCCTTCTGTTTATACTGCTCGATCGAGAGTCCCCAGTAGGCTGCGGCGCTTTCGAGCCCGGTATCGGGGCGCGTGCCACCGGCCGACGGAAACCGCATCGCCTTGATCACGTCGCGCACTTCCTGTGCCGACTCCACCGCTTCCATGGACACATTGGAATGACCGGCAGCGAGCTGGCGGACGATGTTGTTGTTCACGTTCGTGGGATTGCTGTGCCAGATGCCGATCTTCGCGCCGAACGGATGCGTCCGCATGGACCCGCCGGCCTTCTTGATCTCCTCGATGAACCGAAGGAACGTGTCGGACGTGCCCGACGTGTAGAGGTAGTCCGCGCGCGTGTAGGCCACCGTTTCTTGCGCCACGTCGGCCAGCACGATCGGAGGTGCCGGCGGAGGTGCCGGCGGAGGTGCCGGGACGGGTGCCGGTGGTGGGGTTGTTGGAGGCGTCGTGGTCCCCGCTGCCGAGGCAGCCCCGCCCCCACGCCCTCTGCCCCCGCCCCCGCCCCCGCCCGTTCGACCAATAGACGGATGCGCGATGCCAAAGACCGGCAAGGCCTTCTCCTGCAGCGCGATGATCGGATTCATCCGGTCAACGGCCTGCGCAGTCAGGAGCGAGGATGTTGTCAGGCCGGCGACGGCGAGAATGGCAAAGGCGATGGCGCGACGCATCATGTGCTCCTTGGGGCTCCCTGGCTACTTGTCCCGGCCGCTGAGTGCCCGTCCCTTGGCAACCGCGCGGAAGGCACTGTCGTTGAACGCCTGGAGAATGCCGACGTTGAAGCCCTGCTGCATGCGGGTTTCGATGTCTGCTTCGGATACCGGGTAGGCGCACGAAAGCTTGAACTCCTTGCATGCACTCAGCACGGTCTGGATGGCGGCTTCCCACGCCACGTCGTCTCTGACCCTGCGGCCTTCAGCATTGGTCGTGGAGAAGACACCGCCAAGAGTGCCGGCGCCGGGTGCGAGCACGCTCAGCCCGGGCACCTGCGCGATCTCGCGCACGTTCGCCAGGCCTTCCTTGGTTTCAACGATGGCCCACACCACGAGTTCGCCTTCGGGATTGAGCGGCCACACATCGGATTTCCGACGGTATTCCGTCTCACTGAGGCCCCAATACTTCGGCGCGTTGCCCACGTCGTCTGGCCGTGTGCCGCCCCTGGACGTGAACCGCAGGGCCGCGATGCCCAGGCGCAGTTCCTCGGCGCTGTCCACTTCGACGAATGAGATGGAGGACACGCCGGCGTTCAACTGCCGGCTGAGGTTGGTAACGTAGTTGGCCGGATCGGCGGGCATGCCTGCGCTTGAGATGTTCGGCGCTTTCGAGTTGATCGGCATGCGCAGTCGCTTCGGTGATGTGGGGCTCAGTGGACCGGCGGCCGCCGCCGCGTCCTGCAGCGCCATCATCGTCGTCGCGCCAGCGTCGATGTTGCGCTCCATCATCGCGGTGAAGAAGTAGTCGGCCTCGGGATGTGCAAAGGCGTCGGCCACGAGTTCCGCCGGAGTCTTGGGTGGCGCAGCCGGTGGTGCCGGGGTTGGTGGAGGAGCGGGGGTGGTCGGCGCACCGGCAGCGGCGCCACGGCCGCGGTTGCCGCCGCCACCGGCACGGCCGACCGAGGGCACGCCCAGGCCGAAGAGGGCCTTCTTGGCCATGAGCAAATCAATCGCGGGGTTCAGATGGCTGCCCTGCTGCCCGTTGATCGATAGACCCAGGGCCGCCACAACCATCAGGCCGACTGTCAGACGTACGCGCATAAATCTCCTCCGGTGGAGCGAATCATACCCGATACCCAAGGCTGAAGACCGTTCGGGCACACCGTGGCAGGCGCAAATGCGGGTAGACTCGCTGTCGCGATCATTTCGTGAACAGGAGAGCGGTATCGATGGCAAAAAAAGCAAAGAAGTCGACGAAGCGCGTGACGAAGCGCGCAGTGAAGAAGACGGCGAAGAAGCCGATGAAGAAGACCGTGGCGAAAAAGACCGCTGCGAAAAAGACCGTCGCCAAGCGGGTGCCCGCGAAGCGGACAGTGTCCAAGGTGATCAGGGCCGCGACGGCGGCCCCGAAGGCACGTGGTTTCGAACTGTTGAGCGCGTCACCAGGATTGACCGCAAACGACGCCGAGGCCTCCATCAAGTGGTATTGCGACGTGCTTGGATTCCGGGTGAAAGAGCGCTGGGAGCATGAAGGCAAGTTTCTTGGCGCCGAGATTGCCTCAGGCAATGTCTCGATGAACGTCGGGCAGGACGACTGGAAGATGGGTCGGGACCGCGTCAAAGGCCAGGGCACGCGCACCTACATTACGACCGGGCCGGACATTGACGATTACGCGGCAGCCATCAAGGCTCGTGGCGGGACGCTGGCTCAGGAACTGGAGAACGGCTGGGGCATGCGGATGTTCTCCATCAATGATCCAGACGGCTTCAAGATCACGTTTTTCACGCTGCTGAAGTAGCAGGGCCTAGCGGAACACGCCGGCGGTGGCCTCAAGACGGCCATCGTTCGGCGCGGGCCGCAGGCCGAGCACCCTCGCCATCATCGCGTAGAGATGGATGTTCTCAAGGGGCGGAATGATGACGCCCTGGCGGAATTGCGGGCCGGAGGCGATGAACAACCCGTGCATGGAGCGCAGGCGCGGATCGAAGCCGTGATTGCCTCCCAGTTGTCGTCCGCTGGCCTGCCAATCGTCCAGTTGCCTCCTTGTGGTGACCGTCCAGCCGTCTGCGGCAATGCCAATCACCGGCGGAATGCGCGGGTGGGAGTTGTAGTGCAATTCGGCGGGCACGTCCGCGCGGCGATACACCGTCAGTGACGGGTGTTTGTCCTTGAGGGCGAGGTAAATGTCTTCGGCGGTGCCGGTGCGCGGCCACATGCCGACCACCGGCGACGAGTCAATCAGGTCCACGGTCCGTGTGTCGATGTAGTCGTCGAGCACCACTACGCGACGTGTCGAAGTCTGCGACATGCCGTGGTCAGAAACGATGACGTAGTGCACGCGTGATGCGATCGCCAGCGTGTTTACGCCATCAACGAGTACGCCTATTTCCCTGTCGAGCTCAGCGGCGGTTGCAAGAATTTCAGATGACTCAGGACCGGCCGAGTGACCAACGGAGTCCACGTCGCTGAAGTACATCGTGATGAACGATGGCCGCTCCGGTTCGGGCAACCGCAGCCATTTCAGCACTTCCTGAACGCGTTGACGGTTCGGAAAGTCGTCGTCGAAGGGTTTCCAGAAGGTGGGCCGCACACCGCCGAAATCCACCTCGCTGCCGGGCCAGAACATGGACGCCGCAATCTGTCCCTGCTTCTGTGCGGTCACCCAGAGCGGCTCCCCGCTCCACCATCGACTGTCTTTCGCGGTGGGCGCCGACATGGAGAATCGTTCGCCAATCGCCTCATCGATCATGTTGTTGGACACAATCCCGTGATGCTCCGGGTACAGCCCGGTGACGATGGAGTAGTGGCTGGGAAATGTTTTTGAGGGGAACGGCGGGATCAGGCCCTCGGACCGGACGCCCATGCTGGCCAGTGCCCTGAGTCGTGGCACACGGGCGCGGTCCAGATAATCCCAGCGCCAGCCATCCAGCGAAACCAGGATGACGATGGGCGCGCCCGACTCTGGACTCTGGACCCTGGACCCTGGACTCTGGACTCTGGACCCTGGACCCTGGACTCCACCGCACGAGCCGACCAGCGTGGCGGAAATGCACCACGCAACGGCAAGGCCGATGAATCGGCGCTTACTCGTTCGGGTCTTCGAGATAGGTGTAGCCGTGCAGGCCGTCTTCATAGAATCGCAGCAGGATGCCTGATTCCTCAAACGTTAGGCGGCCCTCACGCACCGACAGCTCCACGGATTCGCGAAGTTTCCGCAGCAGCGTGTCGGCATCAAACTCCACGTAGTCGAGTACCTCGCGCACGGTATCGCCCTTGATCACCGATTCGAGGACGACGTTGTCCGACGAGTCGAGGCTCACATGCACCGCGTGGGTATCGCCAAACAGGTTGTGAAGGTCGCCGAGGATTTCCTGGTAGGCGCCCACCAGGAACACGCCCAGGTAGTACGGCTCGCCCGTGAACGGGTGAAGCGCCAGCGTGCGCCGCACGTCGCGACGGTCGATGAACTGATCGATCTTGCCGTCCGAGTCGCACGTGATGTCGCCGAGCACCGCCTGCCGCGTGGGTGCTTCATTCAGCCGGTGAATGGGCATCACCGGGAAGAGCTGCTTGATTGCCCACGAATCGGGGATCGACTGGAAGAGCGAGAAGTTGCAGAAGTACGTGTCGGCCAGTGTGTCGTCGAGCGACTGCAGGTCCTCGGGCACGTCGTCCATCGTGTGCGTCATCTTGCGGATCTTGCTGCAGATGGCCCAGTACAGCGTTTCAGCCTGGCAGCGCTGCCCCAGAGGCAGATAGCCGCCGTTGAAGAGGTTCAGCGCCATGTCCAGCGCCTGCTGCGCGTCGTGGTAACTCTCGAGTGCGTTGCGTGCGCTCAGGTTCTGGTAGGTCTCTTTCAGGTCCACGAGCGGCTGTTCAAGTTCTTCGCCGTTGCCGTTGGCGGGAATTTCTTCGTCGCCAAATCCCGACACGCCCAGAATGTTGAACACCAGCATGCTGTGGTAGGCCACCACCGCGCGTCCGCTCTCAGACACGATGGTCGGGTGGGCCACACCCGTGTCGTCGCACACCGACTGGATGTGATACACGACGTCGTTGGCGTATTCCTGCAGCGTGTAGTTCACGCTCGACTCGAAGTTGGTCTGCGACCCGTCGTAGTCCACGCCGAGCCCGCCACCCACGTCGATGAGCTCAAGTCCGGCGCCTTCCTTGACGAGCTCGGTGTAGATGCGGGCCGCCTCGTTGAGTGCGCCCTTCACGATCCGGATGTTTGGAATCTGGCTGCCCAGGTGGAAATGCAGCAGCTTGAAGCAGTCTTCCATGCCTTGCGCCTTCAGCTCCTGAAGGCCCTGGCGCACTTCGGCCACGGTCAGCCCAAACTTCGACCGATAGCCACCCGAAGACTGCCACCGGCCGCCGCCGCGGGCCGCCAGCTTCACGCGCATGCCAATCTGCGGCCGCACGCCGACCTTCTTGGCGTACTCCAGGACCAGGCCCAGCTCGGTGTACTTCTCGACCACCGGGATGATCTTCCGGCCCATCTTGAGCGCGAGCATCGCCATCTCGATGAACTCGGCGTCTTTGAACCCGTTGCAGATAATCGGCGTGTCGTTGGTGGTCATGGCCACCACCGCCAGCAGTTCCGGTTTGGAGCCCGCCTCGATCCCGAAGCCGTATTCCCGACCGAAATCCAGCACCTCCTCCACCACCTGCCGCTGCTGGTTGACCTTGATGGGATACACGCAGACGTACTTGCCGTTGTACTGGTGCTGCGCAATGGCCGCCTGGAAGGCGCCGTGGATGTCGCCCAGTCTGTGCCGGAGGATGTCGCGGAACCGAATCAAAATAGGCAAGCCGATCCCGCGCTGCTGCAGGTGATCGACCAGCTGTTTCAGGTCGATTGACCGCCCCGGCTCCTTCGTGACATGCGCCAGCATGTGGCCGTTGGCGCCGACCGAAAAGTAGCCCTGCCCCCAGCGAGCGACATCGTAAAGTTCAGAAGCGTCAGTGACCGTCCAGGGATCACCTTGACGCCGGGTGGCTTGCGGGCGGCTCGTCGTTGGCACGTTTCGCATGATACCGACTTTTCTCGACCGATACAGGACAATTCGCGACCCGCCCGGTTGACAGCCTTCGCCACGCTCCCAATAGTTGGGGTGTATCAACACGCTCCCGGACCATCCGGCTGGTGATCATTGGCGCGCTGCTCACGGCGTCGTTCTCCACGACCCTGGCGTACCTGGCCACGCAGTGGTCAGGGCGTCCGCAGCGTCTTCAGAGCCGGGCGTTGCTCAACGCCGCGTTCTGGCTGGGCTGGGCCACGCTGAGCTTGCCGCTCGTCCTGCTCGCGCGGCGCGTGAGAATCGACCGGCGTCCCCGGGTGGCCGTTCCGGTGCATCTGGCCGCGCTGATCGTTGCGGCGATGTTACACATCGCGCTCCAGACGTTTGCCCTGACCGTGGTCTGGCGATTTTCGATGAACATGAAGCTGCCGATGGCGGCGGCGCCCGACCTGTCCGAGTGGATGGGCCAGTGGGTTCGCTCATTCCCTGTCCAGCTGATCACCCTCCTCGATTGGGAACTCTTTGTCGGCGCCGGCATCGTGGCCTCCGCCCACGCGATGTTTTACTACCGCGAGTCGCGCGAACGGGGCATGGCCCAGGCCAAGCTCGAGACGCGGCTGATCGAGGCGCAGCTCCAGACGTTGCAGCGGCAGTTGCATCCGCACTTCCTGTTCAACACGCTCAACGCCATCTCCACGCTGATGCATCGCGATGCCCGGGCCGCCGATCGCATGCTGATCCAACTGAGCGGCCTGTTGCGGATCACGCTGGAGTCGGTATCGCGCCCGCAGATTCCTTTGAGCGAAGAGCTGGATGTGCTCGACAAGTTTGTCCAGATCGAACAGACCCACCTCGGAGATCGTCTGACTGTTGCATTCGATGTGGACAGCGACATCCTCGACGCGATCGTACCGACGCTCATCCTCCAGCCGCTGGTGGAGAACGCCATTAAACATGGTGTGGTTCCGACCGGTCGGCACGGGCGTGTGGCCGTTGATGGACATCGCGAGGGCGACATGATCGTGCTGCAGGTGACCGACGACGGGCCTGGGCCATCGGAGGGCGCGATGGCGATGTTGTCGAAGGGTATCGGCGTGTCGAACACTCGCGCGCGCCTGATGCATCAGTTTGGCGCGCGTCATCGGTTTGAGTGTCACAAACAACCGGGCACGTTTACCGTGCTCGTCGCGTTCCCAGCCACGGTGCCCCAGGAGGCGTCTGAATGACCATGCACACCAGGAAGATCCGGACATTGATCGTTGACGACGAACCACTGGCGCGCGAACGGGTGCGTTCGATGACCGGTCAGGAGAGTGACCTCGAAGTGATTGGCGAGGCACGCGACGGGGCCGAGGCGGTTGATGTGATCCTTACCCAGTGCCCGACCTGGTCTTTCTCGACATCCAGATGCCGAAACGTGATGGCTTTGATGTCATCAATTCCGTGGGCGCCGACCGTATGCCTTCAGTGGTGTTTGTGACCGCATTCGACCAGCATGCGTTGCGAGCGTTCAAGGTACAGGCGCTGGACTACTTGTTGAAGCCGTTTGATTAGGAGCGGTTCCAGGGCGCGTTGCGACGCGTTCGACAGCATATGGATGCGGCGGAAAACGGCGAACTGGGCAAGCGGCTGCTGGCGCTGGTGCGCGACATGAAGACCGACGCGCCGCCTGAGGCGCACACCGTGCCTGCCGACCGCAAGAGCGATCGCATGGTGGTGAAGTCGGGCGGCCGGCTGTTTTTCCTCCGGGCCGACGAGATCGACTGGGTGGAGGCCGCCGGCAACTATGTGCGCGTGCACGTGGGCACCGAGTCGCATCTGCTGCGCGACACCATGAATGCGATCGAAGCTCGCCTCAACTCCGAGATCTTCTTCCGCATCCACCGCTCACGCATCGTCAACATCGAGCGCGTGAAGGAACTGCAGCCGTGGTTCAACGGTGAGTACGTGGTAATCCTCCGCAATGGCACCAAACTCACGCTGAGCCGCGGGTACCGCGAAAAGTTGCAGGAGCGGCTCGGCAAGCCGCTGTAGGGGTCCAGGGGTCCCGGCCGCCAATTGAGATGAGCTCACTTCACCCGGAAGAGCGCGTCGTCAATCGCCACGTTGAACGTCACCTTCGTGATCTTCAGTTCGGCCTGCACGGCGCCGCCCTGCGAAATCTTGATGGCGTGCGGCACCATGATGCCCTCGACCGACTTGTAGTCAGAGAGGTCCGTCTCGCTGGCGTTGGCGCCTTCGGTGGTGATCCTGAGTTCCACGAAGGTGTCGGGGTCAAGGTAGACGTGCTGGGTCGGCAGGTCTTTGCGCGACACCTTGAGGTGGTGCGCCTGTTTGCCTGCCACGGTTGCTGTGGCCAGCAGTTCCACTGTGAAGCCCTTGGTCTTGTAGTCGATGAGCGCGCCGTCGAAGTCTGACTGCGCCTTGGCGGTGGCGCTTTCTGCGCCCGGCATTTCCTGCGGGGCATCGCTTCCGGTCATCGGATTGATCATCCAGGCCTTGGTGCCGTCGAACAGATTCACGATCTGCACGAGGGGCTGGCCCGGAATTTCGATCGTCAGTTCCTGGCGCGACAGATTCGGCCGCTTGGCATAGGCCGTCATGGCGAGCTCGAAGCCCTGGGCCATGGCCACGCCCGTCATGGTCTGGGTCTGAATGGATTTCCACTTCTCGGCGCCGCCCTTCGTCGCCAGGTGTTTCGCGACGATCTCGTCCACCGTCAGCGCCGTCGCAGGCGCTTGCGCCGCTGCCTTCGGCACCAGTGCCACCATCAATGCCAGGGTCGTGAGCGCAAGAACGGTCCGCTTTCGCATGCTAAATCCTCCTCACGCATCTTACGATCAAGGCGTTACTATTTCCGCATGAAGAAAATATTTCGTGCATGTGGAGCCGGCGCTGCCGTCCTCGCGCTGACCATGGCGACTAATGCTCAACAGGGGGCACGGCCCGGTGCGGATTGGCCCTCCTTTCGCGGCATCAATGGCGCGGGCGTGGCCGAAGGCCAGGCGACGCCGATGACGTGGGACGTGCCGCAGGGAAGGCAACTGCGCTGGAAGACGCCGATTTCCGGTCTCGGTCATTCCAGCCCGGTGATCTGGGGCAATCAGTTGTGCGTGACCACCGCGAAATCGGGCAAGGCCGACGCTGGCCTGCGCCTCGGCTTATATGGCGACATCGCTTCGGTGACCGATGACACCTCACACGTCTGGTTGTTGACGTGTATGGACAAGGCGACCGGCAAGATGCTGTTCGAGGTGAAGATGCACGAGGGTGTGCCGAAGATCAAACGACACACCAAGGCCACACATGCGAATTCGACACTCGCCATGGACGGCACACATATCGTGGCGATGCTCGGGTCTGAAGGACTGTTTGCGTTCGACATGAAGGGCAAACTGTTGTGGAAGGTGGACCTGGGTGTGCTCGATTCCGGGTTCTTCATGGTGCCGGCCGCGCAATGGGAGTTCGGCAGCTCGCCCGTCATCCACGATGGGAAAGTGATTCTGCAGGTGGACGTTCAGAAGGAGTCCTTCCTGGGCGCGTTTGACGTGAAGACGGGCAAGGAGCTGTGGCGCACGAATCGGCAGGACGTGCCGACGTGGAGCACGCCAACGATTCATCAGGTGGGGGGCCGCGCGCAGGTGCTGGTGAATGGCTGGCGGCACATGGGGGCGTACGACTTCACGACGGGCGAGGAGATCTGGCGGCTCAAGAGCGTGGGCGGCGACATTCCCGTGCCGACGCCGGTCGTGGGTCACGGCATGGTGTATCTGACGAGCGCTCACGGACCGGGTGCGCCCGTGTTTGCCATCCGTGAGACCGCCAAGGGGGATGTGACGCTGGCTCCCGAGACCACCAGCAACGCGCACATCGCGTGGAGTTATCCCCGCGACGGCTCCTACATGATGTCGCCCGTGCTGTATCGCGGCCTGTTGTACGTCTCAAAGAACAACGGCGTGTTTGCCGTGTTTGATGCCGTGACCGGTGAAAAGGTCTACCAGCAGAGGCTTGGTGATGGCACCACGGGATTTACGGCGTCACTCGTCGCTGCCGACGGCAAGGTCTACTTCACGAGCGAAGACGGCGACGTGTTTGTGGTGAAGGCCGGACGCGAGTTCGAGCTGCTCGCGAAGAATCCGCTGGGCGATTACGCGATGGCAACCCCGGCCATTTCGGAAGGGACGCTGTACTTCCGCACGGGCAGCTCGGTCATCGCGGTCAAATAAGACAGCCGCGGCCTTGAGACCCAGGCCGCGCTACGTTTCGCTCGTACGTAGCGCGCGCTGGGTCTCAAGCGCGCGGCTCGAAATGAGAGAAGCCACGTACTCGTGCCCGTCGGTTTGTTTGCAGTTTCTGCAACATCGCGAGCCGTACTCCCGGTTACGCGCCTAAATCCTGCTGGCCCGATTCCTGAATGGTCACCCTCCTATTGGAGGGTGAACAGATGGGACATGTATTGAGGCGGGTGGGAACAGGACTGTGGGCGGTGCTGGGCGTGGTGGTGGTTGCGGGGGTGGCGCTGGCCGGATGGGCTCGGCTCGATGCGCAGGATCCGGTGGTGAAGGGGCAGGTGATGCCTTTCGTGCAGTTTCTCCCGTTGCAGGAGCGAGGAAGCGTACTGGTGGTGGACGTTCGTGACATCGACAGCTTCGACCGCGGGCACATTCCGGGCGCCATCCATGTGCCCGTGCGCGAAGTGGACGTGCGAGTGACGGAGATCAGGCGCGCGGCCAAGGGGCGCCTCGTCATCACCTACTGCTCTTGTCCTTCGGAAGCCACCAGCCTTGCTGCCGCGCGCGTTCTGATTGAGGCTGGCGTCAGCGCAAGCGCGTTGGTCGGTGGGTTCCCGCGATGGGTGGACTTCGGCGGGGCCGTCGAACGGCGATAGGTGCGCAGGGTGTGGTCGAAACGTAGCGCGGTCTGGGCTTCAAGGCCGCAGCCGCGCTACTTCCGGATTTGCAACTCGGCTTCGGCCTTCATGAACGCCTGGTAGTCGGCCTCGGACTCCACGGTGATCACCGCTCGCATCCGGAAGTGGCCCAGGCCGCACAGTTGCGAGCACGCGATGTCGAACTGACCCGCCATCGTCGGTGTGAACCACACGGGTGAGAGCAGGCCTGGCGTGGCGTCCTGCTTCACCCGCATCGCCGGCACGCCGAAGCTGTGGATCATGTCTTTGCTCGACAGCTGGATGACGACGGGCCGGTTGATCGGAAGGTGCAGATCGTCGAGCGTCAACAGGTCGTCGCCGCCAAACGGCGACGACCTGTCGAGGCCCACCGGGTTGGTCGACGAGACCAGGCGCAGCCTGGTCTCGCCGAAGCGTCCGTCGGCGCCTGGATAGTGGATGTTCCAGGCGAACTGCTCCGCCACCACGCGCACCACGACCGCCGACGGGTCGGCGGTCGCGGGCGCCGTCGTCTGGCGATACCAGAGCGGGAGCGCAATCACGATCAGCAGCACGCCCTCGGCGACCACGACGCCGATTTCTGTCCACAGCGCTGGTCGCCCGCGCAACCTTTCCGCGAGGGGCGCCGGCTGGCGCCCCTCGCGGAATCGCACCAGCATCCAGATGAAGTAGACGCCCCACCCCACAAACAGCACGAGCATCAGCCAGTGCACCAGCGTCAGCACCAGGTCGATTTCTGCGGCGTGCGCCGACGCTTGCGGGGGCAGCCACCGGCTAATCACGGCGTGTCCTCCACGTTGCCTTTACCCTCCCGCTTGGCGAACAAGACGATGAACCGCGCGAACGCGCCGAGCACCACCGTTGTGACTCCCATGAGCACGAGCACTGCCACCTGCACGCCGTCAGTCGTGGCGTTTTCTTCCACCTGAAAGCAGACCGGACACGCGAGCGCCGTTCCAGCGGCGCCAAAAATCCCCGCCAAAACCATGCCAACCAAACGACCTCTGAGGTCGTTTGGTTTTTCCCCAGCTATTAGGAAACGACCTCTGAGGTCGTTCTTGAGGGTCATAAAAGGTACAGCCCCAGGAACATGGCGATCCACACCAGGTCAACAAAGACCCAATATCGCGCCAGCACCGCGATTCGGCCGGCGGTCATGGCGTCGCCGACTGACTTCGCGCCTGCCATTACCCAGATGTTCGCGAACAAGCCTCCAATCACGTGCGCAGCGTGAATGCCAGTCAGCGTGTAATACATCGCCATGAACGTGCTCGTGGCTGGCACAAGTCCGGCCTGCAGTTCCGCGCGGTACTCAAGTCCCTTGTTCAAGAGGAAGAGTGTGGCGAGCGCTGAAGTCATTAACAACCGGCGACGCGTAGCGTCTGGTCGTCCCCGGCTCGCCCCCCACACCACGACCGTCAACAGCATCAACACCGCCGTGTTCGTCAGCCCAAGTTGGGTGTCGAGCACCGAGCCAGCCGCAGGCCAGTCCGTAGCGGCCACACGCAACAGCGCGTACGACGAAAACAACGCCCCAAACAACATCACCTCAGACGCGATGAACAACCAGAACCCCATCGCTCCGTTGCTGACGCCGGTGTCCTGACGCGAGACATAAGGGGACGGGTGTCGATCTGTGGAAAACTCCGGGCAGATCGGCACACTCGCTGCCCCAGAGTTTTCCACAGATCGACACCCGTCCCCCTGTGTGCCCCGCTGATCCATCAACGCCGCCTCGCCAAAACTCTGGGGCAGGTCGTTTGCCGATCTGCCCGGAGTGTTCCACAGCTCGACACCCGTCCCCCACTCAAGCGTCGTCGCCTGCCACGGGTTCGCAGGCGCAGTCTTCGCCTTCCGCAGTGTCAGCACGAGGTTGACGATGAAGAACAGTTGCACCAGACCCAGCGCTGCCGCTGCCCAGGCCTGGAGCTCGTAGCTGAATTCGAATCCGGCGCTATGGCTGTACGTCCGGCCGCCATCAAACAGCCGGCGATTCAGCCCCGCCAGGCCCTGCGCGAACATCGGCATGAAGATGATGTTCATGGTCACAAGCGATCCCCAGAAGTGCCACCGGCCGAGGCGCTCGTTGAGCATCCGGCCCGTGACCCGTGGGAACCAGTGGTAGATACCGGCAAAAAGCGCGAACAACGTCCCCGGCGCCACGATGTAGTGGAAGTGGCCAATGACGTAGTACGTGTCATGCAGCGGAATGTCGGAAGCCGCCAGACCCAGAGGAAGTCCCGTCAATCCGCCAATCGCGAACATCGGCAGGAACGCGAGCGCGAACAATGCCGGCACCGTGAATCGAATCGATCCCCCATGCAGCGACAGCACCAGCGACGACAGGATGATCACCGACGGCACCGAGATGATCATCGTCGTCACCTGGAAGAATCCGCTCATCGTGGGGCCCATCCCGGTCAGGAACATATGATGTGCCCACACCAGGAATGACATGAAGCCCATGAACACGACGGCGCCCACTCGGCTGCGATATCCCCACAGCGGTTTGCGCGTGCTCGTCGCGATCACTTCACCGACGATGCCGAACGCCGGCAGGATCAATACGTAGACTTCGGGGTGCGCCAGAAACCAGAACAGGTGCTGCCAGAGGATTGGGCTGCCGCCCCCGCTGACCTCCACAATGCGCCCTGACACGACCAGGCCGCTGGGCAGGAAGAAGCTGGTGCCCGCCAGCCGGTCCATCAGTTGAAGGACGGCCGCGGCCTGCAGCGGCGGAAAGGCGAGCAGCAGCAGGAACGCCGTGACCAGCTGCGACCAGATGAAAAACGGCAGCTTCATCATCGTGAGCCCAGGCGCCCGCAACTGCAGGATGGTGACGATGATGTTGAGGGCGCCGAAGAGAGACGAGACGATCAGCAGGAACATGCCGACGAGCCAGGCCGTTTGCCCGGACGTGGCGAAGATCGAGAGGGGCGGGTAGGCCGTCCAGCCCGAGCTGGCGGCTCCGCCCGGCATGAAGAAACTGCCGAGCATTACGAGGCCGGCGGCCAGGTAGAGCCAGTAACTCCACATATTCAGGCGCGGAAACGCCATGTCCGGAGCGCCAATCATGAGCGGAACCAGGTAGTTCCCGAACCCGCCCACCGCCAGCGGGACCACGGCCAGAAAGACCATGACGGTGCCGTGCATGGCCCCGAGCTGGTTGTAGAACTCGGGCAGCATCAGGTCGGCCTCTGGCCAGGCCAGCTGCCAGCGCACGAAGACGATCAGGAGGAATCCTCCCAACAGGAAACTCAGGCTCGTCAGGGCGTACTGCACGCCAACGACCTTGTGATCGGTGGAAAAGATGCGCATTGACCGCGGTGATTCTATACTGCTGGCCATGAGCCCAGCCCAGTCGGAGCATCCGGGCGCCCGCCCCGGGGAGTCGAACCTGTCGTTCACCTACGCCCTTGTCCTGGTGGTCGAGGTCATGGTCATCCTGAGCCTGTACTGGCTCGGCCGACATTTCGGGTAGGCCCATGCACTGGATCGACTGGGCCATCGTCGCTGTCTATCTCACCTGGATCGTCTGGACGGGCCTGCGACTGAGCCGCAAGACCGAGGCCCTCGAAGGCTACTTCCTCGCGAACCGGTCGTTGCCATGGTGGGCCGTCGGCCTTTCGGTGATGGCCACACAGTTGTCGGCCATCACCCTGGTTGGCACCACTGGCCAGGGCTACAACGCGGGCCTGAGTTTCATCCAGTTCTATTTCGGCCTGCCGCTGGCGATGATCATCCTGTCGCTGACCGTGGTTCCGTTCTTCCATCGCGCCAAGGTCTACACGGCGTATGAATACCTGGAGCGCCGGTTCGACAGCAAGACCCGGTTGTTCACGTCCTTGCTGTTCCTGTTCTCTCGGGCGATGGCCACCGGTGTCGTGATCGCAGCGCCATCGGTGATTCTGTCGGTGATCTTCGGTTGGAACCTCACGCTGACCATTCTCGCGTTTGGCGTGCCGACGATCTTCTACACGATGAAGGGCGGCGTCCAGGCCGTCACCTGGGCCGACGTCAAGCAGATGGTGGTGATCGTCGGTGGGCTGATTGCCGCCGTCATCGCGCTCATCATGGGATTGCCGGATGATGTGAGCGTGGGCGCCGCCCTTCACACGGCGGGCGCCGTCGGCAAGATGCAGGCACTGGACTTCACGTTCGACACGTCGACGACCTATACGTTCTGGTCGGGCCTCATCGGCGGTCTCTTTCTCTCCATGTCGTACTTCGGCTGCGACCAGAGCCAGGTGCAGCGATACTTGACGGCCAAGTCCGTGAATGAGGCGCGGGGTTCACTGCTGATGAGCGCATTCTGGAAAATTCCCCTCCAGGTGCTGGTGTTGATGGTCGGCGTCCTGATGTTCGTCTTTTTTCTGTTCAACGAGAGCCCGATCCTCTTCAAGAACACGTATCTTCCCGCCGTGCAGTCGAGCCCGCGCGCGGCGGAATACGCCGGTCTTGACCGCGAATACGCGCAGGCGTTCGAGAACCGACGGCTTGCCGCCAGGGCCATGGCCGCCTCCCAATCCGATGGAACATCCGCAGATGCCGCGGCGTTCGCCCGCAGCGAGTTTGTCCGAAACGACACGGCCGTCCGCGCGGTGCGCGAGAAGGCGAAGACGCTTGTGAAGGACGTCACGGGTGACTCTGAATACAACGACACGAACTACGTCTTTCCAACGTTTGTCACCGAGCACCTGCCGGTGGGTCTGGTGGGCCTGATCATTGCCGCCATCTTTGCCGCCGCCATGTCCACGATTGCGGCCGAACTCAATTCCCTCGCCACATCCTCGGTCATCGACATCTATCGCCGCCATCTGAAGCCGGTGGCCGACGACGCGCATTACGTGAAGGTGTCGAAGTTCGCCACGCTCTTCTGGGGATTGTTTGCCTGCGTTGTCGCAACGTTCGCCGCCGAGATGGGATCGTTGATTGAGGCAGTGAACGTACTCGGGTCGTATTTCTATGGTTCGATTCTTGGCGTCTTCATTCTCGCGCTTGGTGTGAAGCGCGCGAATGGGCATGGCGCGTTTGTCGGGTTGATCGCTGGGATGTCGGCCGTCTGGTGGGTGGACCAGAACACCGCCACGGTCTATCTCTGGCTCAACGTCGTCGGCGCGGTGGTCGTGACCGTGGTCGGCACGATCGTGTCGCTCCTGACCGGCGGCGCGAATGCCGGAACAGACCCCAGCAAGCCGGCGGCCGCGCGGGCTGCGTAGGACCAGATGCGTACGCGGCTGATGTTCGCAACGCTCGTCGTTGTTGCTGCGGTCGCCGCCGTCGCGTCGGCTCAGCGGGACACCTACGATCTCGTGATCGTCAACGCCCGCATCGTTGACGGCACGGGCGCTCCAGCTCGTGCGGGCACCCTTGGCATTCGGGACGGCCTGATCGCACGCATCGGCGGAGTCACCGCGGCGCAGGGTGCTCGCGTCATTGATGCCCGCGGCGAGGTCGTGGCGCCCGGGTTCGTGGACGTCCACACGCACGCGGACGATCTGGCCGAACGGCCCGACGCGGCCAACTTCATCCGCATGGGCGTGACCACCATAGTGGCGGGCAATTGCGGGTCCTCCGCGCTCGACTTGAGTGAAGCGCTCCAGACCATCACGGATGCGGGCCCGGCCGTGAACTACGCCACTCTCATTGGCCACAACACCGTGCGAGCGGCGGTCATGGGCCGGGCGCAGCGGGCGCCGACCGTGGTCGAAATGCAGAGGATGAAGTCACTGGTGTTCAAGGGCATGACCGAAGGGGCCGTCGGGTTCTCCACCGGCCTGCAGTACATCCCCGGTACGTATTCCACCGCGCACGAAATCATTGAACTGGCGCGCGTGGCGTCCAACGAGGGGGGCCTTTACGCCACACACATGCGGAACGAGGGCACCGCCCTGCTCGATGCGGTGCGCGAATCCATTCAGGTGGGATCGATGCTGCGGATGCCCGTCCAGATCTCGCACCTGAAGGTGGATAGTCCCAGCCGGTGGGGCTCAAGCGCTGAGGCGCTGGCGCTGATTGATGACGCGCGCAAGCGGGGCGTGGACGTGGAAGCCGACCAGTATGCGTACACCGCCGGGTCATCCTCACTGTCCATTCGTTTTCCGTCGTGGGCGCTTGAGGGCACAAGCATCGAGGTGGCCGCGCGCCTGAACGACCCGGACACGTGGGCGCGAATCAAGCGCGAGATTGCGCAGCTCCTGTCCGACCGCGGGTTCACGGACCTGTCGTGGGCGACCGTGGCGACGTATCGCGCGAACGAGGCCTACAACGGCCTGACCATGAAGGCTGTGGCGCAGGAGATGTTTGGGCGCGACGGTCCGGATGACCAGCTTGAGGCCGCGCGCGCTGTGATGCTGAACGGCGGGGCGTCGATGGTGTATCACTTCATGACCGAAGAGGACGTGGAGCGCATCATGCGGCATCCGATGGTGGGCATCGCCTCGGACGCCGGTGTGGTGCCGTTTGGCAGCGGCGTGCCGCATCCCCGCGGGCTGGGCAACACGGTGCGCGTGCTCGCGCGGTATGTGCGCGAGCGCAAGGTCATCTCGCTTGAGGAAGCCGTGCGCAAGATGACCTCGCTGCCAGCGCGCCAGTTCGGTCTGGCCGACCGCGGCGAGATTCGTGTGGGCGCGGCGGCCGACCTGGTGATCTTTGACCCGGCCCGCGTGGCGGACACCGCCACGTTTGCGGCGCCGCATGCGTATCCGGTGGGCATCTCTCACGTCATCGTGAATGGCGTGTCTGCGGTGGCCGAAGGGCAGGCTCTGGGTGCGAGATCGGGGCAGGTGGTGCGTCGAGCACGCAAACCGACGCTCGCGCCGTAGCGCGGCCTTGGCTCAAGGCGGCGGGAAACGTAGCGCGGCGGTCTCAAGGTGGCGGGAAACGTAGCGCGGCGGTCTCAACGTGGCGGGAAACGTAGCGCGGCGGTCTCAACGTGGCGGGAAACGTAGCGCGGCCTGGGTCTCAAGGCCGCGGTTTTAAGCCTCTTGACAATAGTCCTCACAACGACTAATATCCACGCAGCCACATGCCGAGCCGCACCAAGACCCACCAGCGTCCAGCCGACGCCTTCCTGGCCATTGTCCGGGCGGCCGAGGAGTTGCAGCGTGGGGCGGCGGAGTTGTTCAAGGAACACGACCTCTCGCCGGCCCAGTACAACGTGTTGCGGATTCTGCGCGGGGCGGGGCCAGAGGGTGCCACGTGCAGCGACGTGGCGGGCAGCCTGATTCAGCACGACCCCGATGTGACCCGGTTGCTGGACCGGCTCGACGCGCGCGGGCTGATCGAGCGTGGCCGCGACGCGAAGGACCGCCGCGTCGTGCGGACGAAGATCACGAAGGCCGGCACGGCACTGCTGGCCGAGTTGGACGCGCCGGTGGCGGCACTACATACGCGCCAGCTCGGTCATGTCAGCGACAAGCGTCTGGACGAACTGGTGGCCCTGCTTGACGAAGCGCGCGCGGGGCGATCGTGAATTGATTTTTTTGGCCTTCATACTTGTTGTCACGACAATCCTCACTACGACCGTTAATCTCTAAAGGAGTGCGTCATGTTTCAGTCTGTCTCTTCCCGGTCCGTTGATCGCGGCTTGTTGCTCATTCGTGTGGCCCTTGGTGTGGTCTTCTTCATGCACGGCTGGCAGAAGCTCTTTGTGTTTGGTGTGGCCGGCACTGCGGGATTCATGGCGTCGCTCGGCCTGCCGCTGCCCACCGTCAATGCCGTCGCGATCACCGCGGTCGAACTCGTCGGTGGCCTGATGCTCGTTGCCGGCGCTGGCACGCGGCTTGTTGGCGCGCTGCTGTCGTTCTCGATGCTGGTCGCGGTCGTCACGGCCCATGCCGCCAACGGCTTCTTCCTGCCGAGCGGCTATGAATTCGCGATGACACTGGGACTTGTGAGCCTCGCGGTGGTCCTCACCGGTGCCGGCCGGTACTCGTTGGACGCCCGTATCTTCCACAGCACTCCGGTGCCGGCGCCCGCGACGACCTACCAGAAGGCCGCGTAACATGAGAACGGCTCGTCCCTCGGCAGGAGACCTATGACACCTCTCAAGATTCTTGTGATCCTCGGCAGCGTTCGTCGCGGCCGTCTGAGCGAACGTGTCGCCACGTTCGTCATGGCGCGTCTGGCCGCCACCGAGGGCGTGACGGCCGACCTGATTGACCTGCGCGACCTCGACCTGCCCATCATGGAGGAGCGCCTCGGCAGCATCGAACCGACCCCCGCGCACGTCGCCGAACTCGGCGCGAAGATCGAACAGGCCGACGGACTGATCATCGTCTCGCCGGAGTACAACCACGGCTATCCAGGCGTCCTGAAGAACGCGCTCGACTATTTCTATGCGCAGTACAAACGGACGCCCGTGGCGTTGGTCACGGTATCCAACGGCGGGCACGGCGGCGTCAATTGCTGGGCGCAACTCGTGACCGTCTTCGTCCAGTTGGGCGCGATCGTCTTGCCGAAGTCGGTCGCGGTTTCCAACGTGGAGAAGTCGTTTGCCGAAGACGGCACACCGCTCGAACCGGCCTACATCAAACGCACAGACGGCATGATCACCGAGCTCGTATGGCTCGCATCAAAGCTGAGGGCATAATGTGCCATGACGCCTTACGCTTCCTATGTCGTGGGCAAAGACCCGCTCGATGTTCTTCGTTCGACCCTTGACGGATACCGTGAGGTGTTCGCGCGAAACGGTGCGGCCGAATGGGCCACGCCCTGGGCGCCGGGCAAATGGACGACGCACGAGGTCCTTGTGCACGTCACCCAGTGGGAACTGATCTTCAGCACGCGCATCCGCGCCGCCCTCGCGGCGCCCAACTACGTCGTCCAGCCGATGGAGCAGGACGACCTCCTGAACGTCGAGGCGCCCGCGGTGGACGCGCACACGGCGGCGTCAGCCTTTGAAGGCGTGCGCCGAATGAACATCGCCCTCATCAGCGCCCTGACGCCGGCCCAGCGCGCCACAAAGATTACCCACCCCGAACGTGGTGTCATCGACATCGAAGACCTCATCGTCACGCTCGCGGGACACGCGACGCATCATCTGAGTCAATTGCGCCGCAATTGAAGGATTGAAGGATGGCCGGGTGTAGGTATTGCGGCGTGGCGCTGCTTGCTGTCGTCATGACGGTGGCGGCAGCACCCCAGACCCGTACGCTCGCCAGCGTCTGGTATCGGGGCAAGCCGGCCGGCGTGCCTCGACAGATGGATATTGACGCGATTGCTGCCGCGGGGTTTTCTGCCGTCACCTGGCCCAGGTTGCAGGTGAGCGGGGCGATGGATCTCCGGCGTATGGCCGAGGCGGCCGGGTTGCAGGTGGTGATTCGCACCGAGCCCGTTCCTCTTACGAGCGCCTCCGCACAGACGCCGGACACGCACGTTGACATCCTGGTGCCGCAGACGCCCGTGCCTCAGTACCCGGCGCTGATGTGGCGCGCGGTGGCGCACGGCGCCAAGGTGATTTCTTTTGACGCCGGTGCGGCCGAAGGGAACGCGTTGCTGGACCAGTCGGGTCGTCCGGCTGCCTGGGTTGAACCAGCGTCGGCCGTGGCGCGCCAGTTGGTGCGCAACGCCACCATGATTGACCTGCTCACCGCAGGACCCATTGTTCGTGTTGAGCCACAGGCATCGGGACTTGACGTCACGCTGCTGGACGCCCGCCGCTCCTGGGTGCTCATGGCGACCAACGTGTCACCCCCGGGCACACCACCTGCCGATACCTATGTCTTCCTGCCCCGTCCGGTTCCGCCAGCCGAGTGGCTCAACCTCTTCGACGGTTCGACCATTTCGATGCTGCGGCGGCCGACCGACGTCCGCTGGCACGTCGTCCTGGGCCCGGGCGACGTCCGCGTCTACGTCATCGGCAAGATCGAAGCACTTACTTCGCTTCGGCCATTTCGTCGAACACGATCCCCAGCGTTCGCGCCGCGTGGGCACCAAACACCTCAAAGCCCGCCAGGGTCGGCGTGGTGGCCGTGAACTGTTCCTTTGTCTGGCCCGCCTTGATCGCCGCGCGTGTGTGATTGAGCAGCGCGGTCAGGTAGTCGCGAAAGAACATCAGGTCGGCCTTCGTGCACGTCACTGGCAGGTTGGTCCCTGCGTGGCCGGCGATGTACGTGGTGTCGTTCGCGTGGTCTGCCGCGGCCTTTTCGAGCACGCTGACCCAGTTGGCCACGATGGCGCCGTTGACGCGGTCGATCACCGGGATGCGCCGATTGAACAGGAGGTCGCCCATGTGCGCCACGTTCGCGCGCTCGAACGTAATCACGGCGTCGCCGCCGGTGTGCGCACGGCCGTAATACTTCGCCCGCACCCACTCATCGCCAATCTGCTCGCGCCACACATCGGTGAACGTGGTGTCGGGTGAGAGCTGTTCGGCCGCGTTTGGCGCGGCGGCAGCCTGCTTAATCAGGTTCGCCGCGAATTCGTGCGCCACCACCTTCTTCGCCAGACCCTTGAAGGCAATGTTGCCGGCGCTGTGATCGCCGTGATGATGGGTGTTAATCAGCCGATCGACCGGACGATTCTTCGACCGTTCGTTGAGGCCTTCGACACACAGCTTGGCCGAGTCGGGGAACTGGCTGTCCACGACCACCACCCCACCGGCGTTGATCAGGTAGCCGATGGTGCCGCCCCGGCCCGTGAAGAATCCGACACCTCTCCGAATTTCGGTGAAGACCGGTGTGACCACGGGTGCCTGCTGCTGCCAGGCCCTGGCCAGCGCCGGACGGCCAAAAGCGCCTGCGCCAAGAGCAACCGCGGACGTAGCAAGAAAATCGCGACGGGAAATCGACATAGTTAAATCCTCCCCAAAGTGTGTCCTTCAGTGTCCTTCATGCCTCGTGTGAATCAGTTGGGTGTCTTCTTCACGTATTTATCGAGCCAGTTGAGCGTCTCGGCCATCACGTGCATGTTGGACTCACGCGCGGAGTAGCCGTGTGACTCGTAGGGCAGTGTCACGTAGCGGGCCGTGGCGCCGTGACCCTTAAGCGCCATGTAGAACCGTTCAGACTGAATCGGGAACGTGCCCGAGTTGTTGTCCAGCTCGCCGTGAATGAGCAGAATCGGCTCCTTCACTTTGTGGGCGTGCCAGAAGGGAGACATCCTGGCGTACACGTCAGGCGCCTCCCAGAACGTGCGCGTCTCGTTCTGGAACCCGAATGGCGTCAGCGTCCGGTTGTACGCGCCGCTGCGCGCCACGCCCGCAGCGAAGATGTCGGAGTGCGCCAGGAGGTTCGCCGTCATGAACGCGCCGTAGCTGTGGCCGCCCACGCCGATACGCGCGCGGTCCGCGATGCCGGCGTTCACGGCGTAGTCCACCGCCGCTTGTGCGCTCGCCACGAGCTGCTCCACGTATGAGTCATTGGCGGTCTCGCCCGACCCGATAATCGGCATCGTCGCGCCGTCAAACACCGCGTAGCCCTGCGTCAACAGCAGCAGGTGCGAGGCTCCGCTGACCAGCGTGAAGCGGTTGGGCGACCCGCTGATCTGGCTGGCCGCGTCGGCGTTGGTGAACTCCTGCGGATACGCCCACACGAACATGGGAAGCCGGACGCCAGGCTTGTAGCTCGGCGGCAGGTAGATCGTGCCCGAGAGCGTCACGCCGTCTGCGCGTTTGTAGGTCACGAACTGCTTCTGCACATCCGAGAGCTGCGGATGCGGATCCTTGAACGCCGTGATGGCCGTCATTGAGCCCGCGGTCCGATCGCGCATCATGTAGTTGGCCGGGATCTGTTTCGTTTCGCGGCGCGTGATCACTTTCGTCGCGTTGTCGTCCACGAGCGCCACGATGGACTCAAAGGCCTGATCGTCGCTCTGCCAGAGACGCTCCTTCTGTCCAGTCTTGAGATTCAGGCGATCGAGGAACGGCATGTCGCCTTTGGCCGAGGCGCCCGTGCCGGTGAGGTACACCGAGTCGCCCACCTGCATGACTTTGCCGGTGCCGGGCCGCATGAGCGGCAGGCCAGGGTCGCCATAGCGATCTTCCTGCGCCAGTTCCCAGAGCTTGCGGGGCGTCGCGCCGAATCCGGTTTCAAGAAGCCAGGTGCGCCGCATGCGGCTGGCGCGGTCCGACTCGTTCACCATCACGGCGCCGCGCTCGGTGAATGAGAGCCCGCCGAACCGCCACTCGGTCTTGAGCAGTTCCGTCGGCTGCCCCGAGAAGGGCACACCCAGGCTCATCACGCGGTCGCGATGGGGCACCTTGTTCCGGATGTCTCCCTTGTCGAGCGCCTCGGCGTAGAGCAGGGTGGCCGGCTCGAGCGGGTGCCACCGCGCGCTGCGCGGGCCCTGCTGCACGCCATTGGTCGGCACCACGTCGTCCATCGGCACGTCGGCCAGGGCCTTGACTACCGTTCCCTTGCGATCCCAGACCTCCACATTCCGGGGGAAGCTGCTGGCGGGGAGCAGGTACGAGTACGGTCGCTTGATGCGGGTGACGATCAGGTACTGCGCGTTGGTGGAGACCTGCAGGCCGGCGTACACCGCGGGTGTGCCGAAGGGCGTCTTTGTGCCCGCCATGTCCACCCATGCGGGCTGGCTGGTGAAGTAGTAGTCGTACAGCAGTTCGTCGTGAGATCCCGTGAGCAGGTCCTGATACGTGCGGCCCGCGGCCACCGTGCCCATGTTCTGCTGGATGTTGGGGGTGGTGGGCACGCGTGGCGTCGCAGGCGCAGCGCCTCGGCCCGCTGGAATCAGTCCGCACATGAAGCCGGTGGAGTCATCGAGCCACGAGCAGCCGCCGCCCAGGCCATTGACGCCGCCGTCAAGGACGGTGCGAACCGCGCCGGTCCCGACGTCGGCCACCAGAAGGCGGGTGCCGGCATCGGTCGAATGCGTGATGGCGATCTTCTTGCCGTCGGGTGAGAACGATGGACTGAACGAACCGTTTGCCGGCAGGGTCAGCTTCCGTTCGGCGCCCGATGCGACGTCCTTCAGCGTGATGCCGGTGACGCCGTTGAGCACGTGCGGGCCGTTCGACAGGGGGCTGATGCGCGACCCGCCCAGCCGCAGCATGGGCGACGCCACTTCGGCCAGCGTTGGCATGCTGCGCCGATGCGTGAGCAGCAGTGTGCGCCGGTCGGGCGATACCGCGACGCCCGGCAGCGGCTCGGCGTCCATGATGTCGGCGATGACCTTCGGCGGCATCAAATAGCCGGCAGGGGCCTGTGATTGAGCGAGAGGCGCGGCGAGGGTCAGGGCAACGAGCGCAAACGCGAACCCCGCACGAAGCAGAAATCTGGACATGGCAAATCCTCCTGGGACCGCCCTATTCTACGGCGGTTTCGATTCGTGCCAGAATCTCGTAGCCATGGCTTCGAGGACGCCTCCACCCGGTCGCAACGACCCCTGCTCGTGCGGGAGCGGGCGCAAGTACAAACACTGCTGCCTGGCCGCGCAGGCCGAAGGCGACTCTGCGCGGATGCGCATACGCCGGGCCGAAGGTCGCGTCGTGGACCTGCTCGTGCCCTACCTCCTGGATCAATGGGGGGCGGACTTCTTCCGCGACGCGTGGGAGGAGTTCTTTCTCTGGGAAGACGTGCCCGAAGACATCCATGGCACGCAGGAGTTCGCGTCAATGTTCATCCCATGGGTGACGACGCTCTTCGTGCCTCAGCCAGAGGGCCTCGACGACGATGACGATGAGCGCGCGCCGCGCACAACGACGTGGCCCGTCACGCCGGTGGTCGACCATTGGCTGGCGACAGAGCGTCCCCAGGTGTCTGCCGATGAGCGTGCGTGGATCCATGCGGCTTGTCGCAGTCCCATGAGCGCGTTTGTTGTGGAAGATGTGGCGCCGGGGATCAGTGTCGACATCAAGGACATCCTGACGGGTCGCCGGTTTCATGTGCTGGAGGCGAGCGCGTCACAAACGATCGAACGCAATGACGTTGCGTTCGCGCGTGTGGTGACCGTGGGCGCCACCAGTCTGATGTTCGGCATGGCTCCGTGGAGGATGGGCCCCGAGTGGCACACGCCCATCATTGATTTTCGCGAATCCACGCGCAGAGGCGGCGTGATGACACGGGCTGATCTCGAAGACTTCGAGATCGAGATCCGTGATCTCTATCTTGATCTCGCCGACAAGATCCGCAACCCGGCACCGCCCCGGCTGCACAACACAGACGGAGACCCGCTGGCGCTGACGACCATGACGTTCACCGTGGAGGGATCGGTGGCCGACGTGGCCGAGCGCCTGGCGCCGCTGGCGCGGCTGTCTGCTGACGAATCGTTGGATGAGTTGCTCGAGGAAGCTGAGCATGACGACGCGGGCGCGTTGACGAGTGCGGTGGTGTCGTGGAAGAAGGTGGGCAACAAGAAGCACAGGGAGTGGACGAACACGATCCTCGGCACACTTCGTCTCACTCCCGGGCGGATCGTGGCCGAGGTCAACTCCGAGAAGCGGGCCCGCAAGTGCGCACGGGAACTAAAGAAGTTGCTGGGGACGGCACCGGTCCTCGTGTCGACGGAAGTGCAGGATCTTGACCAGGCGCTGGCCGACCGAAGGGCCGCTCGGTCTGAGCCTGGGCGACGCGCCGAGGCGCCGGACGAGCCACGGTCGCCGGAACTCGTCGCCATGGAGGAGGAAAGTTTCAGGCGGCATATGGAAAGCTGGATTGACACCAAGGTGCCGGTGCTGGGCAACAGGACGCCCCGAGTGCTCGCACGCACCGTGCTGGGCCGCGAACGTCTGGTGGCTCTTATTTCAAGCTTCGAGAAGGGCCAGGTCGATCGACTGCCCAACGGGCGCGCGATTCTTGACGAGTTGCGGGCCAAGCTCGGGTTGGACCCTGTCGCCTGACATCCGTCCGAAACGTCGCTCGGCTCGGGTCTCAAGCCCGAGTATCGCTATCGCCCCATCGCGGCCAGCAGGGCGAGACTCGGCGTCAGAGCCACCGAGGCGATCCAATCGCCAGACGCGCGTGCGGACGCCCGCTCTCTGGTGATGTAGTCACGCACAGTCTGCACGCGCCACGGAGCGAACGTGTGATCGGCCAGTCTGCGCTCGTCGAGCGCCTGCCATAGTGCGTCCCACTCGATACGACTGGACGCGATCAGTTCCTCGGCAACGGGTCGCAGTGGCCCGGCAAGCTCGGTCCCGGCCAGCGCGGGATGCTGCAGATACCACACGACAAATCCAGCGGTGCCTGGCACCTTGGCCTCCGCGGCGCGCAGCGCCTCGACGGGCGTCCCCTCGATGCACATGTTGTCGGGCGGCACCACCAATTCCCACGCCGACGATGCCATCTCCGCGAAGTGTTCGCCATCGTTGGTGGCGGCGTACTCGCCCGAAGCCGGTGGCGGCATGCGTGTCATAAGCAGCGCTACGACCTCCGGCAGAAACGCGTCCACCAGATGCGCGCGTTCGTGAAGCTCCACGCTGCCAGGCCAGGCTTCCGATGCCACCGGTGCCGCCAGTGCGATGGCAGCGACCCGCGTGAAGGCCATGCCGGACTTGCCGTCCAGGTGCTCAACGACCCGAACCCCACCCTGGCCATTTGGGAGCAACTCGTCGATGACAGGATTTCTTCGCGACAGATACTGCGCCTCTTCCACCGGCGCCGGAGTGCCGCCCACGCGGGGCGCTTGCCGCAGGTCCCACGCGGCCACCGCGATGGGGCCAACGAGGATGACCCCAGCGGCCACCAAACGCAGCACCGCACTGAATCTGGACACGATGCCGCCATTCTACGCGCGGTTGCCGCTGGCCCGCCGACCGCGTTGCCGTGGCACAATTCCGGGACTCATGCTGGTAGCCACCGACATCCCACCCGCCCAGGGCGACATCGTCCGTGTCCGCTCACGGAGGTACCTCGTTGAAGAGGTAACCGTGCCCGTCGAGCCCGGCGACGACCACCTCATTCGCCTGTCGTGCCTGGAAGACGACGCCGAGGGTGAGGAACTGCAGGTGTTATGGCAGAGCGAGGTCGATGCCGAGCGCATTGCCGAGGCCGACTGGTCGAAGTTGTCGAAGGGCGACTTCGATTCGACGAAACACTTCGCCGCGTATTACCGAACGCTGCGTTGGAACACGGTCACGTCCACCGACCCGAAGCTGTTCCAGGCGCCGTACCGCGCGGGCATCCGCATTGATGCCTATCAGCTCGAACCGCTGCGCAAAGCGCTGCTGCTGCCGCGTGTCAACCTGTTTATTGCCGACGACGTGGGCCTCGGTAAGACGATAGAAGCTGGCCTTATCGTTCGCGAGCTGATCATGCGCCAGCGCGTACGGCGCATCGTCGTGGCCGCGCCTCCGTCCGTGGTGCTTCAGTGGAAGGAAGAACTCGACCAGCGCTTTGGCTTGACGTTTGTGGTCTTCGACCGCGACTACCTGCGTCGAATGCGCATGGAACGCGGCTTTGCGGTCAACCCATGGACCACACACTCGCGGTTCATCGTCTCGCACCACTTGCTGCGCGACGAAGACTACGCGTCCACGCTGCGAGCCTGGCTCGACAACGATCCAAGCGGCAGCTTGCTGATCCTCGACGAAGCCCACAACGCCGCGCCGGCCAGTGGCGCGAAGTACGCCGTTGATTCGCAGTTCACCAAGTCCATCCGCGAGCTGGCGCCAAAGTTCGAACATCGCCTGTTCCTGTCTGCGACGCCCCACAACGGCCACTCGAACAGCTTCTCTTCGTTGCTGGAGGTGTTGGACCCGCAGCGTTTCTGCCGAGGCGTTCCGGTGGACTCGGCGAAGCAGCTCGAACCAGTGATGGTGCGGCGGCTCAAGGAGGACCTGCGGAAGATGGTCGGCGGCTTCCCGGAGCGCCACCCGGTTGAGGTGACAATCGATGGGCTTCCGGTCGACTCACCAGAACTCGAACTGCCGCGGTTGCTCGACGAGTATCGCCAGGCTCGGGAGGAGCGGCTCAAGTCGGCCGCGAAATCCGTGCAGAGCGCGTCGGCGCTGGTGTTGTGCAACCTGCAGAAACGGCTCTTGTCGTCGATTGAGGCCTTTGCCTGCACGCTCACGGTCCATCGGCGTGCGTTCGAGGCAGCGGCCAATGCGCAGCCGGCATCGGCTGCGACGAACAGTCTCTCGCAGTTGCGCCTTCTGACCACAGCGCCGGATGCAGACGACGACCGGGGTGAGAC